>ENA-OQCF01000916-OQCF01000916.1-human-gut-metagenome-genome-assembly--contig:-NODE-916-length-10586-cov-2.861650_pt1 | contig 10586 bp, 9 predicted proteins | sample MGYA00242756_ERZ504573 | MGnify/ENA primary metagenome ERZ504573 (study PRJEB26092, sample SAMD00036240) | human gut metagenome | host: Homo sapiens | study: EMG produced TPA metagenomics assembly of...
TAATAAAACTGCTCCCAAGTTCCCGGAACAAAATGCTGAATACTGGCATAAAGCGTAGCTGCTGTAGCTACCAACCAAGAAAGAACTGTAGGAAAAACGCTATCAATATCATTCAACCAGATTAATTGCAGCTTCTGGCGACGAATAGCCCTATGAATATACCAAATACCGAAAAAGCCTAATATGACAAAGAAAGCGATGGTATGAGAATTACTGAAAAAATGAATAAACTGTGACACTGAATCCACAGGAACTACTTTCTCCAACAATTCCTTTTCATGTATCCATCCCATTGTTTCCTGGTCCCGTGCTACCTTTACCCATACAGAATCCACACTATCAGCAGCTTGTATCATAAACTCCGCTACCACCAGCCGTTCTCCTTTAAAAACAGGAAGCACATCAACCAATGGCAGTTGCTGTAACATAAGCGAATCTGAAGTAACCTCAAAATTACTGTTTAATGTATAATGCCGTTCTATCAAATAATTGACAGAATCCCTTTTCTTTTGCGGCATATCCCCACTCGGAGTAACAGGTGAAGGATATTGGCAAGCCATTAAAATAGCCAACACCAAAAACAGTAATCCGATGTACTTACTTTTCAGCATAGACTTTCATCTGACAATTCTTACAATCAAACTCTAAGCGGAAACGTCTGTTATCCGAGCTAACCAAATAATAAGGTTCCCTATAAGGAGAACGCACTTTATGCCAAGAGGGACACCATCCCATACTATAACGCAAACAATGCTTGCAAAACATCAATACCGCTTCTTCTGCCGGAGCCTTTTCATAAGCCGGAGCAATACGCTGCACGCCATGATTCCTATAGAAGGAAATAGCATCAGCATTCATCACATTTCCCAAATAAGTCAATTCATTCACAGGAAAAGCATGATGCGTTCGAGGCAACTTGTAAATTTCCTGCCGATAGTTAATACGGCGCACTTCCAGCAGTTTCTCTATTCCCTTACGGCGAAGTTCGGCAAGCATAGAAGCCGGAATAAACCAATTGTCCGACCAGTCAATCACTATATCTGACGCTTCAAATGGAGTATTTCCTAACTTTCCAAGTTGTGTACGCAAGTTATCTTCCTGCGGAGTACGGGCACGTTCCTTCTCCCTTTCCAGCACCACACTGACACTGTGATCATCTTCATCGGTCAGAGACAGAGTAAAGCCCCGATTATTTTCAGCCAATTTTAAAATGACAGCAATTTTCCTTTCAGCTGATTTACGCGACATCAACCTCTCAAATTCCTGATCAAAATTACGATAAAGTATCGTACGGGGCTTTATCCGAGGCATCTCTTGAGGAAATAACTTATTATTCTCCACCCGGTTTATGCGAAATCCCTGCAACTTACCAGTCTCATCCAAAAAACAGACGCCATCTCCATTATTAAAAGACTTGATTCCGGCTACGGTAAGATAATTACCACGAATTTCCTTCACTGTCCCCATCTCCTCCCCTAAAGACTTGGGAGTATCAAAAGAAAAAATATCCTTATTCCTGTCAAAAAGAAAATAATTAGTAAAACCACGACTGAAACTCTTATCCAATTGAGGTTTGAACTCTAATTTCACTTTTCCCGATGAAGCACGGATATACTCTTTACGACGTTTGAAAACAGTATCCAGCTTCTGGCGATAATAAGCTGTTACATTTTTAACGTAAGATACATCCTTCAAACGTCCCTCTATTTTCAGGGAAGAAGCTCCGGCATCCAGCAATTGCTCCAACTCTTCGCTCTGATTCAAATCTTTCAGAGACAATAAATGCTTATTCCTTACTATAGATTTACCGTCCGCATCTACCATATCAAAAGCAAGGCGACAGAACTGCACATTCTCCCCGATTGGCACTACGTCCGAAACAAGCCTGACTAACATAACATTGTCCACTATAGCTTACACACAAGCACCAATGTACAAATACCTCCAAAGGCACATCAGGACAAGCATGATGGATATTCCTATTTCAACAAGAGAAAGTTCACGAGCCAATACCACCTGACGGAAACCTGCCTCAGCCAGGAATCTTACTTTTTGAGGAGTACGATTATCCATCTGTGTGCTGGCATGTAACGGTATAGGTGGCAGATTCAATTCCAACAATCCCATATCCTGCACGATCAAAGCATCCACTCCGGCACGGTATAAATCCCAAATCATTTTTTCCGTATCCTTCAGTTCCTCATCCTTCAGAATCGTATTCACCGTCACATAGATACGAACATTATACACATGAGCGTACCGCACCAACTCAGCGATATCCTCCAATGAATTCCCCGCAGCCGCACGTGCTCCGAAACGGGGAGCACCAATATAAATGGCATCAGCACCGTGATCAACAGCTGCAATACCGCACTCCAGATTTTTAGCAGGAGCTAATAATTCTATTTTTCGTTGTCTGATCATCGTATCTGATTTATATCAAACGGGGTTTCCTGATATACATAATAGTTCAACCAATTAGAAAACAACAAATTGGCATGTCCGCGCCAACGCACCACCGGGGCATTGTCCGGATTATCGTCCTTATAATAATTTACAGGCATTTCAATAGGCAACCCTTTCGCCAAATCACGCTTATATTCCGTATCAAGCGTATAAGGAGAATACTCCGAATGCCCGGTAATAAAGAATTCACGCCCATTACGAGCCATAGCCATATAAACCCCAGACTCATCAGACTCAGCTATTAAAGCCAACTCTTTTACTTTCAGAATATCCTCACGGTGTATTTCGGTATGACGGCTATGTGGTACAAAAAACTCATCATCAAAACCACGGAATATGGGCAATCCCTGTACATTGATATGATGACGGAAAATACCAAACATTTTTTGTTTCAGCGGATATTTGGGAACTCCATAGAAATGATAAAGCCCGGCTTGAGCCGCCCAACAAATATAAAGAGTTGAGGTAACATGAGTACGCGCCCAATCAAAAATAGTAGTAATCTCATCCCAATAATTCACATCCTCATACGGCATCTGCTCTACCGGAGCTCCCGTAATAATCATCCCGTCATATTTCTCGTCGCGCATCAAATCAAGTCATGATAGAATGCTTTCATATGTTCTACCGGCGTATTTTTCGATGTATGGCTTTTCAACTTCATAAATGATATTTCCAACTGCAAGGGAGTGTTGGAAAGCAAACGTACCAAATCCGTTTCTGTCGTTATCTTCAACGGCATCAAATTCAATATCACGATTTTTAACGGACGAATATCCTGTGCACTGGCACGTGAATTGTCTATGACGAAGATATTTTCCTCCTTCAGCAATTCAATAGCAGGTAGTTTATCGGGTAAATTTAACGGCATTTTCTTATCTGTTAATTAGTTGTAAGTGCAAAATTAAAAAAATCCCGCCAATTCTCCTTATTAAACGATCTTTTGAACTAAATTATTTCCTTTCCCTGATCGTTTTCGATCAACAAACCTTGATTATTTTTAGATTTTCACTCATACCTTCACAACTTCTGTCTTGATTCCACTTTTTTCCCTTCTTTCATATTATTTATTAACTCACCTTTTTCTTAGAAAAAAGAGGACGAACTTATATCCATAATCAAAAAAGATTAATTATCTTTGAGCGCAAAAATAAAAAATATTCTTATTATTAACATGAAATATAATTAAGTTTCAAGTGGTTGACTCAAGAAACAACCTATATTTTTAAATTTTAATCTTTAAATTCAAAAAGTATGAGAACCTTTAAATCATTGATGATAAGCTTATGTATGGGTACAACCCTATGCATGTGCTTACCACAAACCACGACAGCACAAACCGTAAGTTCAGGAGATTCCTGGACATGGGACAAAGGAACCATTGTGATTGATACTCCTGACGTCCGACCGGCCAGAAAAGCGTATTAGGCTTAACCACCCCTAAAATGGAGGTAGTCCGCGTAGGATTTGTCGGATTGGGAATGCGAGGCCCCGGAGCCGTAGAGCGCTTCACTTATATTCCCGGTACACAAATTGTAGCCCTTTGTGATTATGAAGCATCCCGTGCAGAAAAATGTCAGGATATCCTAAAGAAAGCATCTATGCCGAAAGCTGCCATTTATTCCGGAGAAAAGGGATATGAAGAATTATGTAAACGTACAGACATAGATTTAGTTTATATCGCCGCAGACTGGTTGCATCATTTCCCGGTAGCAAAATGCGCATTGGAAAACGGTAAAAATGTAGCTATTGAAGTTCCCTCGGCCATTAACCTGCAAGAATGCTGGGACTTAATCAACCTGAGTGAAAAAACCCGCAAGCATTGCATGATTCTTGAGAACTGTTGCTATGACTGGTTTGAAATGAATACACTGAATATGGCACAACAAGGTGTATTTGGCGAAGTAATCCGTGCCCAAGGAGCCTACATTCACAATTTAAGCCCGTTCTGGATCATTATTGGAAAACGGCAAAGAAGACAAACTGGGATGGCGTTTGGATTATAACATGAAACACCGGGGTGATGTATATGCCACTCACGGCCTAGGTCCTGTAGCACAAGCATTGGATATCCATCGTGGTGACCGTATAACCACTTTAGTAGCTATGGACACCAAATCTGTTGTTGGTAAAGATTTAGTGGAGAAGAGAACCGGCGAAGAATGTAAAGAATTCCGTAACGGAGACCATACCACCACCCTGCTTCGCACAGCAAATGGAAAAGTTATTGAAATCCAACATAATGTAATGACTCCCCAACCTTACAACCGCCTGTACCAACTGACAGGAAGCAAAGGGTTTGCCAATAAATATCCCGTTGAAGGATATGCTTTGGATGCAGCACAACTGACCGCATCGGGTGTGCAACCCAAAGTAGACGATTTGAACTCTCACGGATTCTTACCTCAGGCAGAAATGGAAGCACTTGTTGAGAAATACCAGCATCCTATTTTAAAGAAATATGGTGAAATGGCAAAAGAAGTCGGCGGCCATGGCGGTATGGACTTCATCATGGACAGCCGTCTGGTATATTGCCTGCAAAACGGACTGCCTTTGGACATGGATGTATATGACCTGGCCGAATGGTGCTGTTTGGCCGAACTGGGAGCTATCTCTATGGATAACGGCTGTGCGGCAGTAGCTTCCCGGACTTCACACGAGGTGAATGGAACGTGACCAAAGGTTACAAACATGCATACGCTTCACCCGAAGACGAAAACGCAAGCATGGAAAAAGCAAAGGCTTTCACCGCGAAACTGAAAGAGCAGGGAGCTAAAGAATGGGCGAAAGAAGCTAAGAAGAAAAAGAAATAACAGGAATAAACAAGAAAAATGTGCCGGAAGTCACTCTGTCATAAAAGGCAGCCCAATTCTTCAGGCACATTTTTATGCCGTCCGAACAACAACCGTTTCCGGATTTTATCGAGAATCAAAAAAAGGATGTAACCGGCATTCTTATAATTTCCGGCCAAAGCACTTCGACAGTGTCAAATTCAATCCGACACGCCATTTTGTCAAAGAAGTATACAGAAAGGGTGAAAAGGAACTGGAACACGCAGACCCCACATACGGTTTCAAGACGTCTTCTTCCAAGCACACTCAGGAAGAGCGATTCGGCATGCTGATGGAATATCTAAGGGAATACACCTTCATCACCCGCCAGGAATACCCTGTTCTCTTATATCCTATGATAGATTTCATCGAAAGGAACCCTGCCCCGTTCTCCCCAAATGCCTTTGTTCCCATCCCGTATGCCGCAAGGTATAACCATATTGATGCCTGCCCCATGGGGCAGCTTCAATAGTTTCTTCATCCGCCTGCTGTCAAAACCTTCCAGCGGACAAGTGTCATAGCCTTCGTTTGCCATGGCAATCATAAAGGTTTGGGCAGCAAGGGCACAGGATTTATTTACCGTCACACGCATATCGCATTCCGAAACTTCCAGCATCATAGGGCGGAACAGGCTGATGGTTCTCGCCAATATCACCCTGAAAAGCCCTAGAAGCCCGAAAAACCTTGCATAAATGAAAGGCATCAGTTACCATAATACAGCTTCCTGTCCCTAATACGTTTTTCCTGACGCTCTTTCGGACTATTGCGCCTGATATTTCCTTCTTCAAAGTCAAGCACAAATTTAGCACGCTTTTTATACAAATCCTGACGAGTAACAAAAACAACAATTTCCGAAGCCGTAGAAGCAGCCGACTGCCCTAAACAAGCTTCTGAAACTTTCGCCATCAGTCCGGGATTCGTTATTTGATAAAATTCCCACAATTGCATATTGGAACTATTGGGAGCCAGCGTAGCCAGTTCAAGACAATGTTTCACCTTTTCCGGGTCTATCGGTTTATTTTTATCATACCTCCGCACAGACCGGCGGAAGTTCAATACCTCTTCTAAATTCATTTCCTAATCAAATTAATAACTTTATTTCTTACTGAAACATTGCAGGATGACTTCTGCCATTTTCTTGGAACTGAACGGATTCTCTCCGGTGAACAGATTACCGTCAATAACGACTTTTGAAGTCATCGGAATCAATGCTTTCTCGTAGCGGGCACCTCTGTCTTTCAGTTCGGTTTCCAAATCGAAAGGCACGACCCTTTCCTTTCTTGCCAGAATTTCTTCAGCCCGGCTGAATCCTGTAAGCTTCTTATCTTTAACCAGATATTCGCCGGAAGCCAACGTCACATTCAACAATCCACAAACACCGTGACAAATGGCTGCCACCTTCTTTTCATTTTCATATTGCTTTTTTAAGATGCTTGCAGGACAATATTATCCGGAAAATCATACATGGAACCATGTCCTCCCGCCAAATAAACGCAATCAAACTGAAATTCGGAGACTTCATCCAAACTTTTAGTATGCTGCAATACATTCTTAAATATGGAATCTTCCCAACAGGTTTTAGTTATCTCATCCATGAGTAAGGGATTCAAACTCTCCGGATCGATAGGAGTATCGCCTCCTTTGGGACTGGCAACGGTAATTTCTATTCCTTGCTTTTTGGCGCCGTGATAAATATGGGTGAGTTCGCTCAGCCATAATCCGGTTCTTAAATTCTTATTCACAAATTCGCCTTCTCCGGTTACTATTGCCAGTAATTTCAAGTTATCCATATTTATAGTTTTAGGGGTCATGCCTATATAACATAACCCCTATCCTATTGTATTCCAAACAGACAAATCATTAATATTATTTGGATTATTTCTTCATCCTTATAATAATCAAATGACAGATTTTACCGAGTCCTAACATTTTATAGGTTATTCTTGTAAATATTCGCCATCACCTTCTGGTATTGATTCTCAATCTGCATATACGCCTGAAGATTCTTATAAATACTTTCCGTTTCCACAAAATATTCAATCAATGAAATTTGTCCTTCGGTCAATGCCTGTTTCAATAAATCCAGCGAACGGTACATCAAAGGGACATCATACGCATTCATGGCATCCTTCAACTGCTGCATCTCATTGAAAAGAGACATCAGGGAAGCCTCGACCCGGTCTTTAGCACTTTCTTGCATAAGCTGAGCGCTGATAGCCTGTGCCTTGGCTATCTTTACCTTTTTACGATTCTGAAACAAAGGCAAGGAGCCCCCTACCACAAAACCATTCATCGAAACCGCATCATCCGTGTTACGGCGAAAGCCGGCTTCCAGCTTCGGCAACCATCCTTGGCGGTCTACCGAAACCTGCTTCTCGGCGGCACGGGCAGTAGCGGCGGCGGCCTGCAAGTCAAGGTCTGACGCCATCACTTCATCCCTCATAACATTGTAATCATTGATTTCCTGTATGGCAGGATACGTGGTTTCAGCAAACTCCAAAGGCATGTTACCGTTCATGGCAAGCAGAGACTGCAAGGCAGTGCGGTGAGCTGCGCTGTTTTGGGCAACTTCCGTCTGCACGTTCATACGCTCCATCTTGATTTTGTTGACTTCCAGTATATTCGCATCACCGGTAGTCAGACGTTTTTCATAAAGTGCCTGTAATTCATCTGCATTTTTCATACGGATATCCATCAATGTCTTTTCCTGATTCAACAGAATAAGGTCCAGACAGAGATTCTTCGCATTCAGCAGAATATCCCGGCGGGCAGCCTGTTGTTGCTTGTCCACCGCTTCGTTCTGCAAAGTAGCCTGCCGGTTGCGGGCAATATACTGAGTAGGAAAATCAAAACCTTGCGAAGCAACGAATTCCGTACCGTGACCACCTTCGGCACCATTACTGTAAAAAGAGCTGTAACTCACCGTAGGATCAGGCAAGTTGTTGTTTGTCCGGTTTTCCATCTTGGTCGCATCGGCGGCATGTTTCTGTGCCTTGAGCTCTTTATTGTTCTGCTCGATGCTTTTCAAAATGTGCTCAATACTCTGGGCCTGCATCAGCAAGGGAGAGCAGAGGGCTATTATAACTAAGATTCGTTTCATATTATTTCTATTATTTCTTCTTTCGGTTCATCAGTTCATAACATCGGAATAAGAAGCGTTCAGGAAAGTCGATGTCAAAAGACCTCCAAGAATAACTTTCGCCATCGGGCTTTGTATTTCATTACCCGGCAAATCGCCACGGAATGCCAAAGGTATCAAAGCCAGCGCGGAAGACAACGCAGTCATCAGGATAGGGTTCAAACGGTCTAACGAACCGTGGAGAATGCTTTCTTTCAACTCCATACCTTCTTCGCGCAACATATTGTAATGACTTATCAACAACATACCATTACGGGTAGCAATGCCAAACAACGAGATAAAGCCGATAATAGCCGGAATGCTTATCTCACCCGTTGTTATCATCAATGCAAATACCCCACCAATCAACGCCAAAGGCAAATTCAACAAAATGACTCCACTTTGGGCTGCATTCTTAAACTGGGTATAAAGCAACAGGAAGATAACCACGATACTCATAAACGAAGTGAGCATCAGCGTACGGCTGGCCGCCTGCTCGCTTTCAAACTGACCGCCATATTCCACATGATATCCTTCGGGAAGCTTGATTTGCGCATCAATCCGTTCCTGTATATCATTCACCACGCTGCGCAAATCACGACCGCTGGTATTGGCCGAAATCACAATCTTACGCTTCACGTTCTCACGGCTGATGGTATTCGGTCCCATGGCAGAAACCACATCGGCTACATAGTTGACAGGGATTTTCTGACCGTCACCGGTATCAATCATCAGGTTGCGCACCTTCTCCATCTCATCACGCACCTCATCCTTGGTACGGACAATAAGATTAAACGCTTTGCCTTCTTCATATACCTGTGAAACGACTTCACCCGCCATGTTCACTGATACAAACTCGGCAAACTCCGGTAAAGAAATACCGAATTTGGCAAGCATCTCGCGTTTGGGAACAATCTTGAGCTGCGGACGTTCGATTTGTTGTTCCACATTCAAGTCGGCAATACCCTCCACACTGCTGATGGCATCCTTTATCTGATTACCGATGGCAAACATCTTGTTCAAATCATTACCAAACAGTTTGATGGCAATGTTGGCTTGGTACCCGAAAGCATGGCATCGATACGGTGGCTGATAGGTTGGCCTATTTCGATATTCGCACCGGTAATGGTAGATAACTTGGCACGCACATCGGCTACCAGTTCCTGGCGGGAACGGTCTTTCAATTCAAACGGGGCCTCAATTTCACTCACGTTAACCCCTAATGCATGCTCATCCAGTTCGGCACGTCCCGTTTTACGGGCTACAGTCTGTATTTCGGGAATAGACATCAGCAACTCTTCTGCACGGTGTCCCATTTTATCCGATTCTGCCAAAGAAATTCCCGGCAATGAACTGATATTAATGGTGAACGAACCTTCATTGAAAGATGGCAGGAAACTGCGTCCTAATGTAAAAAACATAACCAATGCCACCGCAAACAGTCCACCCGTAAAACCCAATACTGCGGATTTATGATTCAAGGACCATAACAAGGCATTGCGGTAATGCTTTTTCATCCATACGGCCACAAATGCCTCTTTGGGCAATCCTTTGCCTTTATTATTACCTAACAGATAGCTGCACAGTACCGGAGTCAGTGTCAAAGCCACTACCGTAGAAGCAAACAACGCCACAATAAAGGCAATGCCCAACGGAACCAGCATACGCCCTTCCATTCCTGTCAGGAAAAACAAAGGAACAAAGCTGACTACAATAATCAAGGTAGAGTTCAAGATAGGCATACGCACTTCCTTCGAAGCATTGAACACGACTTCAATCACGCTCTTACGTTCCCCTTCGGGCAACAAGCGATTCTCACGCAAGTGCTTCCATACATTTTCCACATCCACAATGGCATCATCCACCAACGAACCAATGGCAATGGCCATACCACCCAAACTCATGGTATTGATGGTGAGTCCCATATAGTGAAGAGTCAATATAGAAACAATCAATGACAACGGAAGGGTTACCAATGAAATAACCGTGGTACGTACATTGGCAAGGAACAGGAAGAGAACAATCACCACAAAAACAGCACCTTCATACAACGAATCCTTCACATTGCCGATAGAGCTTTCAATAAAACGGCTCTGACGGAAAATATCTGTAGAAACGTGTACATCAGCCGGAAGATTCTTCTGCAAATCCTTCAATGCGGCTTCCAACTG
>ENA-OQCF01000919-OQCF01000919.1-human-gut-metagenome-genome-assembly--contig:-NODE-919-length-10568-cov-1.690930_pt1 | contig 10568 bp, 13 predicted proteins | sample MGYA00242756_ERZ504573 | MGnify/ENA primary metagenome ERZ504573 (study PRJEB26092, sample SAMD00036240) | human gut metagenome | host: Homo sapiens | study: EMG produced TPA metagenomics assembly of...
CGAAAGGTCACCGGTATCCCAGTACTTGCCCGAATCATATAAACCAAAATAGAACTTCATGTGATATTTCCCCGCCAGACGAAGGAACATGTCCAACAAATCGACAGAAGGCATATAACACCCTTTACCCAGCAAATGCGCCGAAGGATAAGTAATGAATTTGCGATAACCCGACCGGATCATTATGACCGTGTCAATTCCAATACTCTGCATATACCGGAAATCCTGATCCCATTCCCTTTCCCCCCAATTCTGATGGGGAATATCATGGGATATCTCATCCAAGAACGTGCCGGTAATTTTAAGCGCATCGCCCATGGGGACCAGCATGGAAGAGGCAGACTCTTGAGAAAAGAAGTAATCCCCATCACTCTCCCGCCCCAACAATGAAGGGGCCATGAATGCAGACGCACCGAACAAAGCAGTCCTCTTTAAAAAATCCCTGCGTGTTTTCATTATTAATAAAATTAAGATCAACCATTATATATTAAACCTATCGAACAGATTTTTTAAGATAAAAAATCAATTATGTTTTTCATTGTTTAGATATTAATCGTTATTATTCAATTACTACGCTGCAAATATAGATATATTTATTATCTTTGCAAGAGTTAATAAAGTATTTAATTAATATATAACCTACAATTAATATACGTTAACACGCAATTACCAAATAATTTACATAATAACAAATTAAATACATAATATTTCCGAATAACAAACCCGTATATATTAATATAATAAACAAAATAGAGCAAATAACATAAAAAATACATACCTATGAAACAGAATTTATTAAAAGAAATGGAAACCGGGAGCAAGAATGCACTCTTAAAAAAAAGGATCATCACACATTATATATATAATGGGAGCTCCACTATTACCGACTTGGCCAAGGAACTCGATCTGAGTGTGCCCACAACCACCAAATTCATCAATGAAATGTGTGAGGACAACTATATAAACGACTATGGGAAACTGGAGACCAGTAGCGGCCGCCATCCAAGCCTATATGGACTCAATCCGGAATCAGGATACTTCATCGGAGTGGACATTAAGAAATTTGCCATAAACATCGGACTGATCAATTTCAAGGGGGATATGTGGAAATCAGGATGAACATACCATACAAGTTCGAAAATACACAGGAAGCTTTGGAAGAACTGTGTGCACTCATCCGAAACTTCATAAAGGGAACAGAAATCAACGACAAGAAGATAATGAACATCTGCATCAACATCTCCGGAAGGGTAAATCCGGAATCAGGATATAGTTTCAGCATGTTCAACTTTTCAGAGCGTCCTTTGGCGGATGTATTGAATGAAAAAATAGGGTACCCGGTCTGCATAGACAACGACACAAGGGCCATGACCTATGGAGAGCATATGCAAGGATGCGTCAAAGGGGAAAAAGACATCATTTTTGTCAACATAAGCTGGGGACTCGGAATCGGCATCATCATAGACGGGAAGGTATACACGGGAAAATCTGGATTTTCCGGAGAATTCGGGCACGTCAATGTTTTCGACAATGAAATAACTGTGCCACTGCGGCAAAAAAGGATGCCTAGAAACGGAAGCCTCAGGATCGGCACTGCACCGCATCCTGTTGGAAAGAATCGGTAGCGGAGAAAGTTCCATACTATCAAAACGGACTGCAGAAAATCCGCCCACCTTGGATGAAATCATCACCGCAGTCAATAAAGAGGACTTGCTATGCATTGAGATAGTGGAAGAAATAGGCCAAAAACTGGGAAGGCAAATAGCTGGATTAATAAGCATATTCAATCCGGAACTAGTAATAATCGGGGGGTACATTATCATCAACAGGAGACTATATAGTGCAGCCAATCAAAACGGCAATAAGGAAATACTCATTGAATCTGGTCAACAAAGACGCCACGGTGACTGTTTCCAAGCTAAAAGACAAGGCTGGAGTAGTTGGGGCCTGCATGCTGGCACGGAGCAGAATGTTCGAAATTTAAGACGGCCATTGCCAGCATAATGGGATTGACAAAGAGCATACCAAGAACACAACTATCATATGCAAAAATATTGAAAAAGCAAGTCAGTAGTTGGTTACTGATAAAAGCACAAAGTGACGAAGCGGACTAATTCATAGCCCTCTGAGAATATACTGGAATAAAACTTTTCACTTTCGAACAAATGTATTACATTTGTTCCCAGTTATAACCCCCATTACCTATAAGTATGCAAATATCAGACAGCATTGTCATCATCCCCACCTACAACGAACGGGAGAATATAGAAAATATCATCCGTGCCGTTTTTGCTCTGGAACATGGTTTTCACATCCTTGTCATTGAAGACGGTTCGCCCGACGGAACGGCAGATCTCGTCAGAACCTTACAGAAAGAGTTCCCCAAACGCCTCTTCATGGTGGAGCGCAAAGGAAAGCTGGGATTGGGAACAGCCTATATAGCCGGCTTTAAGTGGGCATTGCAACGAGACTATGAGTATGTATTCGAAATGGATGCCGACTTCAGCCACAATCCCCAAGACCTGCCCCGTCTCTACCGGGCCTGCTCCGAAGAGGGTGCCGATGTAGCCATCGGTTCACGTTATGTGAGTGGTGTGAACGTAGTGAACTGGCCCATGGGACGTGTACTGATGTCTTATTTTGCCTCCAAATATGTACGCTTCATCACGGGGCTGCCCATCCACGATACTACAGCCGGATTTGTATGTTACCGCCGCCGGGTATTGGAGACTATCAATCTGGACGGTATCCGCTTCAAAGGATACGCCTTCCAGATAGAAATGAAATTCACCGCCTACAAATGCGGCTTCAAGGTAAAGGAAGTGCCTGTCATCTTCATCAATCGCGAACTGGGCACTTCCAAAATGAACAGCAGTATTTTTGGTGAAGCCGTATTCGGAGTGATTCGGTTGAAATGGAACAGTTGGTTTCATAAATATCCTACTGTAGATAAGGAGATGAAGTGATGGGTGATAGAGTGATAGGGGTTTACTATAAATATTAGGAAGATATGAAAAGAACATTGATACATAACGCTACGATTGTCAACGAAGGACAATCCGTGAAAGGTTCCGTAGTGATAGAAGACGGGCGCATTGCAGAGGTACTGACCAACTGGAAACCTCTCTCTGCCCCTTGTGATGAAACCATAGATGCCACCGGATGCTATCTGTTGCCGGGCATCATCGATGACCATGTACATTTTCGCGATCCCGGGCTAACCCACAAAGCGACATCCTCACCGAAAGCCGTGCGGCTGCCGCAGGTGGTGTGACCTCCATCATGGATATGCCCAATACAAATCCAGTGACCACTACACTGGATGCTTTGAACGCCAAGCTCGATTTACTGAACGAAAAGTGTATCGTAAACCATTCCTGCTACTTCGGTGCAACAAACAACAACTACAGCGAATTCGGCAAGCTGGACAAGCACCGTGTCTGCGGTATCAAGCTATTCATGGGTTCCAGTACCGGAAACATGCTGGTAGACAAGATGAACAGCCTGCTAAATATTTTCAATGGTTACAGACATGCTGATTGCCGCCCACTGCGAAGACCAGGAAACCATCAAGAACAATATTGCCAAGTATAAGGAAATGTTTGCCGGAGAGAATGATATTCCCATAGGCAAGCATCCCTACATCCGCTCTTCGGCAGCATGCTATGCATCCTCTGAACTGGCAGTACGGCTGGCAAGAATTGCCGGAGCACGGTTGCATATCCTGCATGTGTCCACAGCTAAGGAACTGCAATTATTCAATGACTATTCACTTTCCGAGAAGCATATCACCGCCGAAGCATGCGTTGCCCATCTCCTCTTCACGCTCAGTGACTATCGCACGTTGGGTACACGTATCAAGTGTAATCCTGCCATTAAGAAGCAAGCCGACCGCGATGCCCTGCGTGCAGCCGTCAACTCCGGCCTGATAGACGTAATAGCCACCGACCATGCCCCCCATCTGCTCGCCGAGAAAGAAGGGGGTGCTTTGAAAGCCATGTCCGGCATGCCGATGATACAGTTTTCGCTTGTCAGCATGCTGCAACTGGTAGATGAGGGAATATTCACTCTCGAGACCATCGTTGAAAAAATGTGCCATGCTCCCGCACAAATCTACCACATCAACGAGCGCGGCTATATCCGTGAAGGTTACCGGGCAGACCTTGTGCTGGTACGCCCCGATACCCCGTGGGAAGTGACAGCCGACAAAGTTTTGAGCAAATGCGGCTGGAGCCCATTGGAAGGACATACCTTCAACTGGAAAGTGGAAAGGACTTTTGCCAACGGACATCCCGTTTATACTGACGGTATGGTGGACGACGCTTATCGTGGCGAGGAACTGAGATTTGGGGAGTGAAGGCTAGGAATTAAGGATTAGGGATTAAATGGGATGAAAAGGACAATACTGGCACCGGGGCATGAATTGCTTTCGTATCGGATTCATGAAGTAACCCCTTACATCAACTGGATTTATTTCTTCCATGCCTGGGGCTTCCAGCCTCGCTTTGCGGCTATTGCCAACATCCATGGCTGCGATTCCTGCCGTGCACTTTGGCTGACGACCTTTCCCGAGGAGGAACGTACCAAAGCTTCCGAAGCCATGCAGCTCTTCAAGGAAGCCAATAGAATGCTCGACCGACTGGACGAAACAATCTCCATCCATTGCATCTTCAGGCTTTGCCAGGCAAATGCAGATGGAGATAACCTCTTGATAGAAGGAACAACCTTCCCTCTGCTCCGACAGCAGACACCACAACCCGATGGCGGTCCATTTCTCTGTCTGAGTGATTTTGTACGTCCCCTCTCTTCGGACACACCCGACATCGTAGGGCTTTTCGCCTCTACCATCAGTGAAGAGGCCGAAGAGACTTACAAGAACGACCCTTACAAACATCTCCTTGTACAAACCTTGAACGACCGCCTCGCCGAAGCCGCCACAGAAAAGATGCACGAATATGTCCGCAAGGAGGCTTGGGGCTATGCCCCCGACGAATCCTTGTCCATTCCGGATTTGCTGGTCGAGAAGTACCAAGCATCCGCCCCGCTGTGGGATACCCCTCCCTACCCGACCAATCCGTGAATTTCTTGCTGGACGAACTGCTCGGCATGAAACAGATAGGCATCACGCTGACTGAACATGGAGCCATGCACCCTCACTCCTCCGTCTGCGGCATGATGCTGGCACATCCCGCATCCCGATACTTTGCAGTGGGCAAGATTGGAGAGGACCAGCTGGAAGACTACGCCCGCCGCCGGGGAATGCCAATAGGGAATATGCGGAAGTTTCTGGCAGGAAATATAGAAAGCGTATCATAATGCTGATAATTCGGTACATTAAAAAAGGAGTTACACAGACGACACAGATTAAACAGATTTTCACTGATAATTTTGTTCATCATGAATTTCTCATCTGTGGTCATCTGTTTAATCTGTGTCACCTATGTGCCATAAAAAATAATCCTTTTGAACTGTGATTTATCGCCCCTTTCCGCGACTAACAGTGCAAAGCAACTCGAAAGAAGCAAAAAGATGGAAAATGCAGAACAAGAGTTTGTATCCGTGGTACGAGAGTATGAGCGCGTGATATATAAGGTGTGCTATCTGTACACCACGCCCAACGCTACCCTCAACGACTTATATCAGGAAGTGGTACTCAACTTATGGAAAGCATTTCCCAAGTTCCGGCGGGAGTGCAAGATTTCAACATGGATTTACCGCATCGCACTGAACACGTGCATCAGCTTTATCCGCAAAGAAAAGAACATCCCCGAAATCGTTACCCTCAACCAAGAAGCCGACCGGACTGAAGAAACCGACGAGACACAAGCCATGCTACGGCAACTCTACCGGATGATAAACCGGCTGGGACAATTGGAAAAATCCATCATCCTGCTCTATCTGGAAGAGAAAAGCTACGAAGAAATTGCCGAAATCACCGGGCTGACTTTGACAAACGTTGCCAACCAAGCTCAGCCGCATCAAAGACAAATTGAAAAGAATGAATAAGGAGGAATAGATATATGGAACTGGATGAACTGAAGAAATCATGGAACGCACTGAATGAACAGTTGCAGAAAGAACCGATTGCTGATGAACAGCAGATTACAGAACTGATTGCCGGCTACAAGGCAAATACCCGCAAAAGTCTGGGACGCCTCGTAGTCATACAACGCTTCTCTATCGGAATAGGAACGATATGTCTGGCTACCCTTCTTCTTATATGGCTGCTACTGCCCACCTTCGGTTTCAACGAACAACTACAAGAAAAGATTGTTCCTTTTTAGGGTTCATTGCCATCAGCATTCTCGCAGGCATGTGGTGGGACTGGAAAACATACCGTTGGAATAAGAATACACATATTGAAGAAATGAGTGTTGCCGAAGTCAGCCGCCGTATGACCACTTTCCGCCAATGGACCAAATATGAGGTGATGGGCATCTCCATCTGGATTATCCTTTTCAATATCCTCAATTATTGGGTGATGGAATATCATCTGATGTCCGTTGGCGTGCAAGCATACTGATTACCCTCTTTGTAGTATTTGATGCGTTGATTATCTATATTCTCTACAAAAAAAGTGATTTATAAACATCTGGACAATATTAAAAAGAACATTGAAGAATTGAAAGATATATGCACCGAGTAACTCTTGTTTTCATCCTTTTCCTTCTCATCCCCGACCTTTACATTTACTTGGTTTATGTAGTAAGAAAAACCAGAAAGACATTTCTACGCAGCCTCTATTGGTTCCCACCTTATTGCTGGCGGCAGGCTATGTTTACTTCATGTTCCTTACGGGCGACAATGCGATGTCAAACCATACGCAGGCTATAGGCAGACTGGCAATTACCATCATGCTGTTTGTCTTTCCAAAAACCATATTCATGCTTTGCTCTCTGGTGGGAGTACTGGCGCACTTCATCATCCGTCGTTGTCCCCGCAGCCCGTTCACCGCTATAGGACTGGTTTTAGCTGTCGTCAGCTTCTTCAATATCCTCTACGGAACTTTTGCAGGCATCACCCGTTTCGATACGAAAGAAGTAGAATATCGTTCTGCCAATATTCCGGAAGGTTTCGACGGCTACCGCATCGTGCAGATATCGGACATACACATCGGCAGTTGGCAGGGCAATCCGGAACCCATCAAACAATTGGTCGATTCAGTCAACGGACAGAAGCCGGACCTGATTGTCTTCACCGGTGACCTCGTGAACCAGCAGAGCCATGAACTGGATGGTTTCCAAGAAATACTCTCCCAACTGTACGCACCGGACGGAGTATACTCCATCCTCGGTAACCATGACTATGGCTCATACTATCACTGGCAAAGCCCGAAAGCAGAAATCGCCAATCTGGACTATTTAATCCGGCAGCAGAAAGCAATGGGATGGAAACTGCTGAACAATGAGCATGACATCCTTTATCACAAAGGTGACAGCATAGCCCTCATCGGTGTGGAAAACGATGGCGAGCCTCCTTTCTCCCAATTTGCAGACTTACCGCAAGCCATGCAGGGTACGGAAGGGATGTTCCAAATATTGCTCAGCCATAACCCTACCCACTGGAGGCGCGAGGTACTGCCCCAATCGGATATTTCACTGATGCTTGCAGGACATACCCACGCCATGCAAGGCATCTTGTTCGGACACTCCCTTGCCGAACTTATCTATCCGGAATGGAGAGGAATGTACTACGAAGGCAAAAGGGCTTTGTACGTAAATATTGGCATCGGCTATGTGGGACTGCCGTTCCGGTTCGGGGCATGGCCGGAAATTACAGTACTAAAATTAGTAAGAGAGAAAGAGTGACGAAATAAGAAAAAGGTATATCTTTGTAGCAATAAAAAATCCGACACCTATGAAGATACTTTATATCACTTATCAGGTTTGCTTTGCGTTGCCTATTTTATTGGTACTGACTATCCTTACAGCATTGGTCACCATTATCGGTTCGCTGATAGGGGGGGCGCATACCTGGGGGTACTATCCCGGTAAAATCTGGTCACAGCTCATCTGCTATATACTGCTTATTCCGGTGGAGGTGCATGGAAGGGAGAAAATACACAAACGTACTTCTTACGTGTTTGTGCCCAATCACCAAGGCGCCTTCGACATATTCCTGATATACGGATTCCTGGGACGGAACTTCAAATGGATGATGAAGAAGAGCCTGCGCAAAATCCCGTTTGTCGGTAAGGCATGCGAAAGCGCAGGACATATCTTCGTCGACCGTTCCAGTCCCAAGAAGGTGCTTGCCACCATGCGGCAGGCAGAATCATCTTTGAAAGACGGCGTATCACTGGTAGTATTTCCCGAAGGAGCACGTACCTTCACGGGACACATGGGCTACTTCAAGAGAGGTGCTTTCCAGCTGGCGGATGAACTGCAACTGGAAGTAGTACCCGTCACGATAGACGGCTCGTTCGAGATTCTTCCACGCACCGGAAAGTGGATACACCGCCACCGGATGATACTGACCATCCATGAACCTATTCCTCCCAAAGGGAAAGGGGCAGAAAACATCAAAGCAAGTATGAACGAGGCTTATGCGGCAGTGGAGAGTGCATTGCCGGAAAAGTATAAAGGGATGGTGAAGAACGAAGACCAAGACAGATAAAAACATAATGATAAACGGGAATGCCTGAATATCCTATCAAGATATTCAGCATTCGTTTATCATTATCAACTCATTCCTATTTATTTCTGTCCTCCTACAGAAGCATTTTGCTTCATGCGCTTCTGCTCTTCAATCAGCTGCATGTTCTCCTTCGCCTTTGTAAGGAAATCTTTCACCAAAGTATTCTCTTTAAAAGACAAGGGAGCAGTTCTCATGATGTCCTCAATCTGCGGAGTCATCACCGGATAGGGCAGTGTGCTGCACATCATCATGAATACACTGGGACCCAGCACGTTCTCAAAGTTATCTACAATGAACTGACGGACGTAGTCGTTCATCTCCTTCACAAGTGTTTCGCCTTCCTTTGCCAACTGTCCATGCACATCATCCAGATTGGCACCGTCCAGCACCATACGCGCCTCTTTGCGTTCCAGCTCCTCTATCTTTACCTCTAGGGAATTGCGTTTGTCTATAAACTCGTACAACTTGTCATTCAAAGAGGTTCCTTTGGCAATCAACTGGGTATTGGAGATGGAAACTACGATTTTACCATCTTCCAGCACCAAAGGCATAATACCCTCTTGATCCATATAAAGAGTCACCATCATCACGGAATCGGTCCGGCCTTTCATCTTGAAATGCCCATGGATAACCTCTGCCGAGTCAACATTCACCCATTGCCCGTTCCGAAGCGTCTTGAGAAACAACATCTTTCCGTCAAGGCTGGTTACCGAAGAACTGCCCTCTATCTTATACTTGCGGTTGCAAGAAGTAAAGAGCACAAGCAGGAGCAAAAAGGGTAAAATGCGGTTCACACTCATTCTAATCATGCAAGAAACGATTTTTGAATTACACCCAGCAAAGGTATTAATATTCCTTATAAACCGGATAGAAAGAAAGGATTTTTCATTCGGTTTACGTATTTTTGCACAATTATAAATGATAAAAATAGAGAAAATATACATGTCAACCTATGCACCTTTTGCCAAACCGCTCTATGTAATGCTGAAACCGGTAGGTGCGGTATGCAATCTGGCATGCGATTATTGCTATTATCTGGAGAAATCCAAACTATATAGAGACAACCCCAAGCATGTAATGAGTGATGAACTTCTGGAAAAGTTTATCGAGGAGTACATCAACTCACAGACCATGCCCCAGGTTCTGTTCACCTGGCATGGCGGAGAGACACTGATGCGTCCGCTGTCTTTCTACAAACGGGCCATGGAGCTGCAAAGGAAATATGCCAACGGACGCACCATCGACAACTGCATACAGACCAACGGCACGTTGCTCACCGATGAATGGTGCCGGTTTTTCAAAGAAAACAACTGGTTGGTGGGCGTCTCCATAGACGGACCGCAAGAGTTCCATGACGAATACCGGAAGAACAAGCAGGGCAAGCCCTCTTTTGTCAAGGTGATGCAGGGCATCAACCTGCTGAAAAAGCACGGTGTGGAATGGAACGGAATGGCAGTGGTCAATGACTACAACGCCGACTATCCGCTGGACTTCTATAATTTTTTCAAGGAGATAGGATGCCATTACATCCAGTTTGCCCCCATCGTGGAGCGCATTGCCCCTCATGGGGACGGACGCCATCTTGCCTCCCTGGCAGACAAAGAAAAGAGCACGCAGCTGGCAGACTTCTCCGTCACGCCGGAACAATGGGGAGACTTCCTATGCGCCTTGTTCGACGAATGGGTAAAGCAGGACGTGGGGACTTACTACATACAGCTGTTCGACTCTACCCTTGCCAACTGGATAGGCGAACAGCCGGGTGTATGTTCCATGGCAAAGACGTGCGGCCATGCAGGTGTTATGGAGTTCAACGGAGACGTATATACCTGCGACCATTTTGTTTTCCCCGAATATAAACTGGGCAACATCCATCAGAATACACTGGTGGAGATGATGTACGGCGAACGGCAACAAGCTCGATATGAAGCAAC
>ENA-OQCF01000920-OQCF01000920.1-human-gut-metagenome-genome-assembly--contig:-NODE-920-length-10566-cov-1.521123_pt1 | contig 10566 bp, 16 predicted proteins | sample MGYA00242756_ERZ504573 | MGnify/ENA primary metagenome ERZ504573 (study PRJEB26092, sample SAMD00036240) | human gut metagenome | host: Homo sapiens | study: EMG produced TPA metagenomics assembly of...
CAGACTGCAGCCGCACTGCTTTCAGCAATTCCAGCACAGCGTCCCTGCTCAGCGCCAGGCCGCCGCGATCAGAAGGCCGGTCTCAAGCAGGCTGCGCAGCTGATAATCCCTGCGCCGCCAGACTCCGGCCCGTGCCGCAGAGCGCGGAGAAGCAAAACGGATCCCGCCGCCGTGACCAGCGCCGCCGGCACCGTCGTTTCCAGCAGAGCCGAGCCTCCGAAAACCGTAAGCGTCAGCGCCAAAAATCCCAATAGGCTTTCCAGAACGTGGAAAACACATCTGTCTGGCGGTAACGGGACAGTGTAAAATCCTTCCGCCAGATCACGGCAGCCAGATATGCAAACGGAAACAGAAAGCAGATCCTGTCTGCAGGAGCCATTCCCGGAAGGAGCAGCCAGAGAACCGCCGGAAGAAGGCCGAGATACCGGAAGAAGCGCCCGGCTCCTCCGCTTTCTCCTCTGCCGGCCTTCTGCAGCCGCTCCGCCGACGGGGCTGTCACGTGTTTTTCCAGCAGTTCACACAGGATATAGCATACCGACAGCAGCAGCGCCGGAAGGACAGTCTCTCCTCCGCCAAAATGTGCAGCCGCCGCTCCTGCAAATGAATAGTAGAAGGATATCTCCACAAGCATCCGGCAGAACATCATAAATTCCATCCTTCGCTTCCTCCTTTCTTTCCTCTGTGCCGGATCATGAATGTTCTGATACCGTAACCTTCACGGCATCCGGCCATGAAAAGCCGCTTCGCACAGACCTCACGGAAAAAATGTCCGGGCGCACAGAACCTGCACGTTTTCTCCGGATTCCCTTCTCCACCGGTCGAGCTCCGCCGCATTTTCCGCAGACTGTTCCAGGCCTTCGCCGGGTGTGATTACCAGAAGGCCGCGGTTTCTTCCGTTCTGCAGAGCAGCCTCCTCAAATCAGCCGGCAAAAAGGCCTGGCGGCTTCCCTCCATTCCCCGGCCAGGCATTCCCACCACGCTCCGGAAATGGGTTTCTCCAAGCCCCTCGGAGACGCTGGCGCCGTTTCTGCTCCCTCCGGCCTGGGAAGCGTTGGTTGCAAAATCGTATTTGATCTGCCGGTCCTCCAGCGTGGCGCACACCGTTCGGGCAATGGAATAGCCGCCTCGATCCGCTCCGGTTCCTCGCGGGTATCCATGTTGAGCAGCACAGTCACTGCCGGTTCCACCGTGTGGTCATACTGGTGAACCATCCATGTACCGAGCCGTGCGCTCTGTTTCCATGCGATCATTTTCATCGGCTCCCGTCCGGTATATTCCCTGCATCCCACCGTCAGAATCGGATCCTCATACAGAAACCGTTGGACCGAGTAATCTCCCAGAAAGCTTCCCAGCGCCTGCTCCAGCGCCGGGAACGACACTTCCGCCGGGGCGACGATAACCTCACGGAACTGCCGGAACTCTCTTGTGTTCTCCTTCAGCCCAGAAAATCTCCGCCCAGAAGTACCGGATGGCGCAGCACATACCGTCCCTCCGGGAAATCCGCACCGGTATATGAAACCGCACTTCCTGCCAGGGACGCAGAGTGTAAGACCGTACCACCCGCTCCGCCTTTTCCTCCAGGCGGAATTGCTCAGGAACCTGCATTTCCACTTTCACAAACGGAAGATAGCGGCGGCTCTGGTTGCGCACCGCAAGGATAATGGAAAACGGTTCTTCCGGATCAGTCACCGTTTTTTCCGCCCAGTAATCCTCATAAACCGATTCCAGGCAGCGGCGCAGCGCCCATTTTTGCACCGCCACAAGAAGAAGAATCAGGAAAAGTATGAAAAAAAGCGTCATGCCTGTTCCAGCGGAACCGGGATTTCCTCAATCATCTGTTTCAGACGCTGGGAAAAATCCGCCGTTTTTCTTCCGCCTTCTCCGGAAAGACGATGCAGAAGCACGTAGGGCGCCATCGCCTTGATGTCCTCGGGAATTACAAAATCCCGTCCATCAAAGGCTGCCGTCACCTGCGCCGCCTTATAGAGCGCAATCGCGCCCCGGGTCGATATGCCGCAGGAAAAGCTTCCGCTCCGGCGGGTTCCCTCGATGATATCCATCAGATATCCCAGAACCTCTCCTGACATTTTCACCTGCGAGCAGCGCTCCGCACGTAGGCCGTTTCCTCCGGCGTTACCGCCGGCTCCAGGGTTTCGATCAGTTCTGCGGAAGACTCCGGCCCGCGCCAGCACCTGCATCTCCTGCTCTCTTGTCATATAGCCCAGAGACAGTTTCATGAAAAAGCGGTCCACCTGAGCTTCCGGCAGCGGAAACGTTCCATAGGATTCCAGCGGATTCTGCGTGGCCATAACGAAAAACGGCTCCTCCAGCCGGCTCGTCACACCGTCAATGGTGATCTGCCGCTCTTCCATCGCCTCAAGAAGACTGGACTGGGTCCGCGGTGTCGCCCGGTTAATTTCATCCGCCAGAACCACATTGGCAAACAGAGGCCCGGGCGGAATTCAAACTCTCCCTCTTTCTGATTAAAAAAATGAATTCCCGTCAGATCCGACGGCATCAGATCCGGCGTAAACTGTATTCTCCTGAAACTTCCTCCGATTGTCCTGGCAACGCCCGCAGCAGCATGGTTTTTCCGGTTCCCGGCAGATCTTCCAGAAGAACATGGCCGGAACAGAGAAAACTGGTCAGAACGAGAGAAATCTCCTTTTCCTTTCCGACAATCACTCTGCTGCAATGACCGACGACTTTCTGACGATATTCCTGAAATTTGGATGGATCCACAACTGACGCCTCCGTTTCTGTAAGTATTTGTATTTCCGCAGCCGCTTCCGGCTCCGCAAATACACTTTAAAATTTTATCATACCCATTAAAAAAACGCTACAATATTTTTCTTTCGTATACAGTATCAGAAAATATTAGGTTCCGACCGTCGAAATGCGTTTGAAAAGTAACCGTTCAGCCCACTGAACTGTTACTCTGAAAAAGTCTTCCCTCTCTGTCCTTTTTCATATAAAATGATGTTGGGGTCAAAAGGTATTTTGACCCTGGCATCATAAATAATAGAAAAAATTATTTTCATGAATGATATCCTCCGTCTCAATCGTGTTACTGGTGAAAAGAAAAAGTAACCTTCCGGATAAACGGAACGGTTCCAGGAAAGGAGTCATCATTATGAAAAAAATATCAGTCATTCTTACAGCAGCAGCAATCACAACAATTCTCGGAGGGACCGCCGCGCTGGCAGCCGGCAGCGGGCAGAATGCCACGGATCGCAGCGTTCCGGCTTCCTCCGGCTACTCCTGCTCCTACTGTCAGGACAACGGCCACTGCTTTACAGACACGAACGGCGACGGTATCTGCGACTACAGCCGTGCTTCTGCAGGGCAGAATGCTGCGAATGCGGAACAGAATACTTCGGGCAGCAGCGCCTCCGCTTCCGGCCGCCATCACATGGAGCGAAACCACGGTTCCGGCAGCGGACATCACGCCTGCGCCCGTTTTGCTGACTGATCGGCAGCCGCCGTTTTGCCGGAAGAACCGGCAGCACAGAATAACCATTTTGAGGATAGGGAAGAGAAGACATGCGAAGTGAGGAAGAAGCAAACAGAGCCATCGAACGGTATGCCGATACCGTCCGACGGATCTGTATGGTACATCTGAAAACTATTCGGACACGGAAGACATCTTTCAGACCGTTTTTCTGAAATACATACTCTATCCGGAGCCCTTTGAAAGCGAAGAACATGAAAAGGCATGGATCATCCGGGTAACCATCAACGCCTGCAAAGATCTGCTGAAAAGTTTTTTCCGCAGCCGGACCATCTCTCTGGACACATTGAAGGAGCAGGCGCAGGTACCCGGGACCGAGCACAGCAAACTGCTCGACGCAGTTCTCTCTCTGCCGGAAAAATATAAAAATGTCGTCTATCTGTATTATTATGAGGGGTATTCCGCTGCGGAAATCAGCCGGATTCTGAAGAAAAACGTAAACACTGTCTACACGCTTCTCACGCGTGCCAGACACCTGCTGAAACAAGAACTGGAAGGAGCAACCGCCGATGAATGAAACATGGAAAAACACGTTCGACCAGATCCACGCAGAACCGGAACTGAAAGAACACACCAAAAAATATCTGAGTGAAAAAGTATACCGGGTCCATGACCGGCGCGTCTCCCATTTCCGCCGGCTCGCCGCCGCTTCCGTCCTCTGTCTGTTCCTCTGTGCCGCAGGCGTCTGCTACCTGTTCTTTACTCCGGTCACCTATATCAGCGTCGACATCAACCCGTCCCTGGAGCTGGGACTGAACTGCTTCCGCCGGATCGTGTCAGTGGAAGGATACAACGATGACGGAACATCCCTTGCAGACTCTCTGGATCTGAAGTATCTGGATTACATGGACGCCCTGGACCGCATCCTGAAAAGCGATACGATCGGGACGCTTCTGTCGGGGGACGACGTACTCTCTCTGACCGTAGCCGGCGAATCGGATACACAGAATCAGGAAATCCTCCAGGATGTGGAAACATCCGTGTCCGGCTATTCCAACGTCCACTGTCATTCCGGCGATATGGAGGAGGTTCACGAGGCGCATTCCTGCGGAATGTCTTTCGGCAAGTATCAGGCGTTCCAGATCCTGCAGGAGCTGGACCCTTCTGTCACTTCCGAGGACGTACAGGAGCTCACCATGCGTGAGATCTGGGAGCGGATCCGTCAGCTTTCCAATGAGGATTCCGGGGACGCCTCCGGATCAGACAGCAATTCTGCCGGAAATCATGCAGATTGCGCCGGCCAAGATCCTTCCGGTTCGGGAAATTCAGGCGCGGGCAGCGCATGCGATGACAATTTCAATCCCGGAATTTCTGATACGAGCGGCTCCGGCAACGGCAATTCTGATTCCGGAAATTCTGATACGAGCGGCTCTGGCAACGGCAATTCCGGTTCCGGCACGGAACATCAGGGATTTGGACATCACCACGGAGAGGAGCATGAATGATTGAACTCAGCCAGGTCTGTGCATTCACTGCACAGACCGCAGAGCAGAGAGTCCGCCCGCGGGACTCCCGCGCCCGGCGCGGTCGCCCCGCGACAGATTTCTGCCTGGCGCAAGTGCGTATCTCGCGGAAGAATTACATTTCTTTCCGCAGCAGCCGAAAGACGAGCCCCGCCGCCAGAAGCAGGAGGATTCCCAGCCCCCGGAACAGCGGGCGGACTCCCATCGCCCCGATCTGTGAGGACGCGAAAAGAAACAGGATTTCCAGCGCATTGGAAACCATGCTGTATCCGGAGATCACCGTTACCCTGTTTCTGCTCAGACCCTTTCTGTCAATACACAGATTCTGGCAGGTCTCCACATCAAGCTGTAACAGCTGCAGAGCCGCAGGCAGCAGAATCATCGGCAGCAGCACAAAGAAGCTTTCCGTCCACGCAAGTCCGAATACCAGAACAGCAGCTGCCGCCAGAGAAGTGAAAAGTGCATTCAAATGTTTCTGCAGGCTGTTCTGCTCATCCGGACAGCCGCGCCTCCGGCTGCGTTTTTCCTGCAGACGGTTCCTTTTCCGGATGATCCACGGAATCAGGATCTGCACCACTGTATACAGCAGAATAACCACTGTCATATACGTTTCGCCGATGCAAGGTCCTCCAGGATCGTCACATAGAAAAAGTTCACAAGCAGAAACGCAAGGCTGACCAGGCTGATTCCGAGAACGCAGACCAGATCCGGCATATCCGGATGTACTCTGAACCCATGAACCATCTTTATCATATTTTTCCAATGTACGGCATCTCCGCCGCGTGTCATCTTCTTCTTTTCCTCCAGAGATTTATTCCCGCGAGCAACGAGCCAGGCGGGACATGCCTGCATGTCCATCTGGCAACTGCCGCCAGGGTCCAAAACCCCGCAGCCCTGCTGCGCTGCAGGTTTGATGCCCCGCAGCTTGCTGCAGGTTTTCTGACTCAGTCTGCAGGACGCCAGAAATGCCGCAAATGCCGCGGCGGCGGTTCCAAGCAGCAGCCCCTTCATTCCCAGGCATTGATAAATGACAGAAAATCCGAGCGTAGACAAAAGGAAACCAAACTCGGAACATCTGTTGATTTCCGCCATATTGACAGCGTACGTGTCCCTCTCTGAAATACTGTATACATAGCCTGAAATTGTGCCTGAATTCAGCGCAGCCGCCAGGCTTCCACCACGGCTTCCGCCGCAAACATCCAGAAATTCTGTGACAGCAGCATGAGGACACGCGCTGCAAAATTCAGCAGAAAACTGAGAAGGATCGTCTGTCTGTATCCGATCGCATCCGACAGAAAACCGCTTGGAATTTCAAAAAAAGAAAACAGTCGCTGACAGTAACGCCTGAAGGACAAAGAATTCCTCCAGGGTGATTCCCATACGTGTACGGACCAAAAGAGAAACCGGCGCGTAGAACACCATGCTGGAAAACAGCGACATGCACATCAGCAGCCGGACCGGGCTGCTCATGGCAAAGCGAGCGATATGATTTTTTCCCATCTTTATTAACTCCCCCGGCATCTGGGCATCCTTCGTAACAGTTCCGCCTGCGGAACTCCCGCGCCGAGTGCGTCGCCTTAGCGACATATTTCTGCTTCGCGCTGGACCGGATACCGGCAGACAAAGGGGGACTCCTTTCTGATTTTCAGCAACCGTTCCGTCAACGAAAACGGCTGCGATTTTTACTCAATGAACAGTTCCGCCAGGCAGAACTGTCGCTGATCCGGTTCACGGAACCTTACATTTCCAGGGAAAAACCATCGATCAGATGGGACTGAGAACAGAAAAAACGTTACACGTTTCCTGAGAAGGCGCAAAATTCCCGTCATTTGCTCTCACAGAGTAATCTGATACAGCTGATACAGTCATAAAAACGCCTCCTTTCTGAAAACAGGGCAACAGTTCATTCAGCGGAACTGTTGCGGAATATAGTCTCTTTACCAAGAATTGTCTTTATTATAGTCAGCCGCCGGAAAAAAGTCAATATTCTGTTGACAAACATATATCGCAGTGCGATAATAGCTTTAGAAGCATCGCACTGCGATATATCGTACTGAAAGTATAAAACAGCCAGCTGCATCAGAATGTATCCCGATGCCCACAGGCTCCGCGTTTTCATATGATCTGTGCAGTGAACGCACAGACCTGGCTGAACGGTAACCGGAAAGAAGCAGCAGGTGTGCCGAAAGGAGGCAGCAATGGATTCTCATATACGCAAAGTGTATGTCCCAATGACAGAAACCGGATTTTATATTTTGCTGTGTCTCCGGGAGGAAGCCCACGGCTACAGCATTGTCCAGAAAGTGGCTGCACTGACGGACGGCGAAATAAAAATCAGTCCCGGAACACTGTACGGCAGCCTTTCGAAAAATGGAGAAAGACGGCTGATCGAATTTGTGCGCGAGGAAGAAAAGCGAAAAATCTATCGGATCACGACCTGGGACAGCAGGTACTGGAACTGGAAATGAAGCGAATCGAACGCTTATACCGAACCATGAAGGAGGTGCAGTAAATGAAAAACACAAAAACCGAAGTAAGGTTTTTCACCATTACCGAGTGGGAGAAGGAACAGGATTATCTGCGGCAGCAGCATCAGAAAGGCTGGAAATTTGTAAGAGTAAATTTTATCGGAGTTTATCACTTCGAAAAAATGCGAGCCGGAAGACGTCATTTATCAGCTGGATTATAATCCGGAGGGACTGGAACACAAGGAAGAGTATGTTCAGATGTTCCGCGACTGCGGCTGGGAATATCTCCAGGATTATGTGGGCTACAGCTACTTCCGGAAAGCCGCGGCCTGATGGATGGCGAGGAGGAAATTTTCTGCGACGACGCTCACGGGCCGACACGATGCGGCGGGTGTTCAAAGGGCGGATGATCCCTCTGTTCATTGTCTTTTTTCTGCTGATCCTCCCGAATCTTTATACCCAGTTTCAGAACGACTCTCTGGAAGGCCGGCTTCTGAGCGCTCTGTTTTCTTTTGCTGTTTGTCGTATATCTCTCCATTTTTGTCTGCTTTGCTCTCCGTTTCCGGCGCTTTTACAAATCCCTGCACGAGTGACACCCATACTCTCCCTGTCCGTACTCCGGAATTTCTGTGCAGAATTGCCTTTGAAAAATTTTTTCGAAAAACTGTTCCGGGAAACCTGAGACAGACGATCCGGGCCGGATGCCCGCAGGCACTATGCATTCATACGGTCTGTGCAGTGAATGCACAGACCTGGCTGAACTGTAACTCTGTCTCAGATTTCCCGGAACCATCGCCTGTCGTAAGGGTTCCCGATGCTTTTTCCCTTTTCAGAAACAGGGATCAGTCTTCCTGATAATACTGCGCCTGCACCTCCCACATCCGGCTGTACAGGCCCCGGCTGTCCCGCAGCAGTTCCTCATGCGTGCCTTCCTGCACCAGCTGCCCGTCCCGGAACACCAGGATCCGGTCACAGAACCGGCAGGAAGAAAGCCTGTGGGAGATAAACAGCGCCGTCCGGTTTCCGATCAGATTGCGGAACCCGCTGTAAACCTCATACTCCGAAATCGGATCCAGGGCCGCGGTCGGTTCGTCCAGAATCACCATCGGAGCGTTTTTATACACGCCCGGGCCAGGGCGATCTTCTGGGCTTCCCCTCCGGAGATTTCCACACCGTCCTCCGCCAGGATCCGGTAAAGGCTGGTTTGCAGACCCTTTTCCATCCGCGCCAGCCGCGGACCGAATCCGGCCTTTTCCAGGCACTCCCGCACCCATTCCTCATCGTATTCCACAGCTCCGGCCACATTTTCCCCCAGCGGCAGCGCCAGCAGGAAAAAGTCCTGAAACACCACGAAAACATCCGGAGATACTCCTCATACCGATACTCGCGGATATCTTTTCCATTCATCAGAATCTGCCTTCCTGCGGATCGTACAGACGGCACAGCAGCTTGATCATCGTAGTCTTTCCGCTGCCGTTTCTTCCCACCACCGCGATTTTCTCACCGGGACGCAGATGCATGGAAACGTGGGACAGGGCCGGTGTCCTGCTTCCCGGATAGCAAAACGTCACATCACGGAATTCAATGTCCACCGCTTCCTCCGTCTGTCCCGCAGACAAAGGTCCGTCCTGGAGCAGACCGGGCAGTTCCAGATAGTCCAGGCTGCTCTCCATCCGCCGCGCGTTCCGGAAGATCTCGCTGCGACTTCTGGCCAGCAGCTTCAGACTCTCGCACAGCTGATAAATCGACGACGCGAACAGCACCACAGAACCCGCCGAGAGCGCGCCCTGCAGCGCCCGCAGCACGATAAATACATAGGATCCGCCCATCAGCAGACCGGAGATGATTCCGTCCAGAGCTCCGGCGCGGCCCTGCAGCCGCTTTCGCCGTCCACCATATGATCCCGCTCCGTTTCTCTGAGCGCTCCCATAACCAGCGGCTTCGCCCGGTAAATTCGAATATCCTTTCCCTCTTTATACGTCAGATTATCAATCAGCCAGTCGCTTCTTGCGCTCTTTTTGTCGTACTCGTCCCGCAGCGCTTCCGTCTCCACGAAAACGCGGTTCTGGCTCCGGGCGGAAAGCCCCGTCAGAACCACCGCAAACACGAGAAATACCGGCGACGACCAGTGAAGCCAGAAGCTTCCCTGCGTCAGAACCGGCGCCATCATCACAACCGCCGCCGCGATTCCCAGCACAGCGCTGCAGAGCCTCTGGAACTGGGGAACCATAAAATAAGCGCCGTTGCCCCACTGGTAATCATTGTGGATCTTTGCCCGTAAGTATGCCGCCTCCCGGCTGTCAAGAGAAGCATAATCCATGGTCATCGTCTTTTCCTGGTATTCCCACTCCATCAGATCGTTGCAGTTCTCCGTGTGCGGCAGCCCGCAGTGATACATTTTTCCCCGCAGGGCGTCAGCAGAAACAGGACCGTGACGCCGATTCCGCAATCGCCGCCAGATACTCAAAGGACCGGCCGGCAGCGAGTCCCTCCACAAACAGCCAGGAGAGCAGCGCCGGAACCAGCGGCAGCAGCGCATCCGCCACCGCCAGGCCGCCCGCCATCAGAAGGGACTGCGGCTCATGGTTCCAGATCTCTCTCAGGCAGCGCATCAGAAGTTTTTCCGTCTTTCCTTTTCATAAAACCGCCTCCTCTTCTTTTCTGTAATACCGGCTCTGTACCCGGAACATCTCCGCGTAGGCAGGACAGCTTCTCAGCAGCTCCTCATGGGTCCCGCTCGCCCGAACCTGACCGTTTTCCAGCAGCACCACACGGCTGCAGAAACGGGTGCTCGCCAGCCGGTTGGGAGATATACACTGCCGTCTTGTCCCCGGACAGCTGATGAAACTGTTCGTACGTCTCGCTCTCCGCGATGGGATCCAGCGCCGCCGTCGGCTCGTCAAAAAAACAGCAGCGGAGCGTCCTTGTACAGCGCCCGGGCCATAAGAAGCTTCTGTTTCTGACCTCCGGAAAGCATAATCCTTCGTCCTCCTCCAGACGCATCATCCGGTATCCATTCCCGACGAAGGGACTGTACCTTTCCCACAGACCGACAGTCTCCAGGCATTCTCTCACCTTCGCATGATCCGTCGCCTGATCCGGCTGCAGGAACATTCTCCGCGAT
>ENA-OQCF01000921-OQCF01000921.1-human-gut-metagenome-genome-assembly--contig:-NODE-921-length-10550-cov-2.288880_pt1 | contig 10550 bp, 13 predicted proteins | sample MGYA00242756_ERZ504573 | MGnify/ENA primary metagenome ERZ504573 (study PRJEB26092, sample SAMD00036240) | human gut metagenome | host: Homo sapiens | study: EMG produced TPA metagenomics assembly of...
CAAAAAACAATGATTTATGACCACACAGAAAGAATTTACCCTGACCCCTCGCCGACGTGGCTTTCACCTGGTGACAGAGGAGATTATACGCAACCTTCCGCCGCTTCCGCCTGCCGGAATCCTGCATCTGTTCATCAAGCATACAAGCGCAGGCCTCACCATCAACGAGAATGCAGACCCTGACGTACAGACAGATATGGAAGCCATCTTCAACCGCCTCGTAAAAGAACGAGAACCTTATTACCAACATACATGCGAAGGCGATGACGATATGCCCGCCCATGCCAAGCAACCCTCAGCGGAACCAGCCTCACCATCCCCATCACCAATGGCGTCTGAACATGGGTATCTGGCAAGGCATCTATCTCTGCGAGTTCCGCAATCGGGGCGGAGGAAGAAGAATTGTAGCAACCGTCATCGGATAATCCCCTATCATCATGCAGAAAGCCATCATCATCGGTGCCACTTCAGGCATCGGACAAGAAGTAGCCAGGATACTTGTACAGCAAGGCTGGCATATAGGCATTGCCGGCAGAAGGAAAGAGGCATTGCATGCTCTGCAAGCCACCGCACCCGACCGGATAGTCACGGAACAACTGGACGTTACGGAAGAGACCGCGCCCCTACACCTCCATAACCTGATAGAAAAGCTGGGAGGCATGGACTTGTTTTTCCTCAGTTCCGGCGTGGGACATCAAAACCGGGACTTACAACCGGACATCGAACTGAACACGGCACGTACCAATGTAGAGGGATTTACCCGCATGGTGACTGCCGCCTTCAACTATTTCAAGACAAGAGGCTCCGGGCATATTGCCGTCATCAGCTCCATTGCAGGTACCAAAGGACTGGGCGTTGCACCGGCCTACTCTGCCACCAAACGCTTCCAGAATACCTATATCGAAGCGCTGGCACAACTTGCCCGGATGCAGCATCTTGATATACACTTCACCGACATCCGTCCGGGATTTGTTGCCACCGATTTACTGAAAAGCGGAAAATACCCGATGCTGATGAAAGCAGACCGTGTAGCACAGCACATAATCAAGGCTTTAAGAGAAAAGAGACGGGTAGTTGTCATTGACGGACGCTACCGGGTAGTGGTGTTTTTTTGGCGTATGATTCCACGATGGCTATGGGAAAGGTTGCCTATAACGAATTGATTTCGTATCTTCACGTCTCCAAACAGAAATAGGCATACAGACATGAAGAAAAACTCAAAATATATCGTGCTTACCGTTGCCATTGCACTGTGCGCTGGTTCCAGCCTCCCCTTCCTCGCAGGCAGCAGTACGCTGAATCCCGAACGCGATTCCGTGAAATCCGAAGTTCCCTACTGCATAACCTCCCCCAGCGTACCGGACAAGATCACTTTTGCCGGACAAGCTATTGACCTGCTTCGCTACGACCACCGCGAACGTATGGACCGCGAACTGATGTCCTTCACCTACATGCACTCCACCACCATGCTCATGGTGAAGCGTGCCAACCGCTACTTCCCCGTCATAGAGCCTATACTAAAAGCCAACGGCCTTCCCGATGACTTCAAGTACCTCGCTGTGATAGAAAGCAACCTGAACCCGCTTGCCAAATCGCCTGCGGGTGCCGCCGGCCTATGGCAGTTCATGCCTGCCACCGGACGCGAATTCGGACTGGAGGTGAACAGCAACATCGACGAACGATACCATATCGAGAAAGAGACCAAAGCAGCCTGCAAGTACCTAAAAGATGCCTATCAGAAATACGGGAACTGGCTGTGCGTAGCCGCTGCCTACAATGCCGGGCAAGGACGCATCTCCACACAGCTACAGAAGCAAATGGTAGACCAGGCTGTCGACTTATGGCTGGTAGAAGAAACTTCACGCTACATGTTTCGCCTGCTGGCAGCCAAAGCCGTCATCAGCAATCCGCAACAGTACGGTTTTCTGTTGAAACGGGAACATCTTTATCCGCCCATCCCCTACACGGAAGTGACCGTCACAACGGGCATTGCCAACCTGGCACAGTTCGCCAAAGGGAAAGGCATCACCTATGCCCAACTGAAAGATGCCAACCCCTGGCTGCGAGACACCTCGCTGATGAATAAAAGCGGACGTACTTATACACTGAAGATACCTACGCAGGACGGAATGCATTACGACCCCAAGAAAACAGTACCCCACGACAAGCACTGGGTTATCAACTAAAAGGATGAAGGATGAGGAATGAAGAATTACCATTCGGTACCACAGCGCGGCTAATTTCTTCATTCTTCATTCCTTATTCTTCATTAAACTTGTTTCTCCGTCAGATATTTCCAATAGCGCACGGGCATGTCCTGCTTGTGCTTCCGGGGATTGAGGCGTTCCTTGATGCAGATTGCCTTAAAATAGGTTTTCCAGAGAGATTGGAAAAGCCGTTCGTCTTTGTCCATCAGACTTTCGTCGAGCATGCCGGTGACAAGATGCCCTTCGCGGCTGTCCTCACCAAAAGTCACTTGGCGCACCTCCTTCAAGTCGTAATAGTATCCATAGGCGCGTTTGATGTCATAAATCAGCCAACGCTGGTCGGAAAAACGGTCCTTGAAATGCTCCGTCACCAGGGGAAGGGCATTCTTCTCGGGCTCGACAGCCGCAAAGAAAGTACCGTCTGCAGCTTTCTGGAAACGGACAAACTGAAGCAGGCGTATACGCTCCCAATCCACCCGCTTCCACATACGGGAGAACTCCAGCACATCAAGGTCGGCAAAATTTGTTTCAATGGAACGAGGAGCATCTATTGCCTTGCGAATATAGCGGAAAAGGAGCATGGGAGTTTCCGGCTCCTCGGCCAGCCAGCACTGGGCCAGACAAGCAAGTGCCGTAGACGACAGCTTCTTCTGCAATCCCCGCCAGACACGACCAGCCTTCTCCTCATCGGTCACCACGGTAAACAGCCCGTCGTAGAACAAAGGAAGCGGCTCTCCTTCCTGAAGCAGCGCATCGGGAAAGGTACGGCGGGAATAGGCTTCGAACACGGAAGTCAGCAATCCCTCAAACGTATGGTCATACAGAAAAATATTCATTCCTCAAAATTAAGTACCAACTGTCTCTCATCCACCTTCTTACGGTCAGGCTTGGGCAGCAGCAGACTGCGTACCCCCTGTGGGGTCAGTTCGTTGACCGTGTGCATAGGCAACTCACAGCAGGTAATGAAATACTGTGCCTTCTTCATCACCACCCCTATCTTCTTCAATTGGTAGAAACCTATCTTGGAGAAACGCCGGGAAGCCACTATCAGCCGTGCAGACTTCACGCCGATGCCCGGCACGCGGAGCAACATCTCATAATCCGCCTTGTTCACATCAATCGGAAACTGCTCGGGATGGCGCAAAGCCCAGGACAGCTTGGGGTCAACCTCCAAATCAAGGTCAGGATAGGCATCATCCACTATTTCCTCCACCTTGAACTGATAGAAGCGCATCAGCCAGTCAGCTTGGTAAAGGCGGTTTTCGCGCACCAAAGGGGGCTGTTTCAATGCCGGCAGGCGCTTATCGTAGGTATTGACGGAAATATAGCCCGAATAGTAGACACGCCGCATCGTAGGCCCCTTGTAGAGAGCTGACGAAAGATACAGAATATCCTTGTCCGTCTCGGCGGTAGCGCCTACTATCATCTGTGTGCTTTGTCCGGCAGGAGCGAAACGGGGAGCGTGGCGGTGTTTCTTGCGTTCTTCCGAACTTTCCAGCACCCCTTGCTGGATGTAGCGCATCGGCGCATATACACTCTTATGGTCTTTCTCCGGCGCAAGCAGTTTCAGATTCTCCTCTTTCGGTATTTCTACATTGACGCTGAGACGGTCGGCATAAAGCCCCGCCTCGTTCACCAGTTCGCGGCTGGCGCCGGGAATGCTTTTCAGATGGATATATCCGTTGAAACGATGGATAGTACGGAGGTCCTTGGCGACACGCACCAGACGCTCCATCGTGTAATCGGGATTGCGCACCACCCCACTGCTCAGGAAAAGCCCTTCGATGTAGTTGCGGCGATAAAACTCCATGGTGAGGTTCACAAGCTCGGTCACCGACAGCGTGGCACGCGGCAGGTCGTTGCTGCGGCGGTTGATGCAGTAGGCGCAGTCGTAGATGCAATAATTGGTAAGCATCACTTTGAGCAGGGAAATGCAACGGCCGTCCTCGGCAAAGCTGTGACAGATACCCCAACCACCACAGTGTTCCCTAGCATACCCGCCTTGCCGGAGCGCACCGTACCACTGGAGGAACAAGAGACGTCATACTTTGCCGACTCTGCCAGTATCTTCAATTTATTGAGAACGTTTTCATCCATAATACCTGCGTCAAAAGTAGCAATAATACTTTTCAAAAACAAAAAAGACCGCCAACAGTGGCAGTCTTTCGCAGCATCAAATATGCTTTTTTTCTTACTTCTTAGAAGCTTCCAAAGATGCTTTGCGGAATTCCTTCATAGCTTTTTCGATTTCCAAAGAAGCCTTACGAGCGCGAGTTCCTGCTGCCTTGTTACCGTTTTCCAACTGAGCATTTGCATCTTTTGAGAAGTCTGCATACAATGCAGCTACTTTTTCAACTAATTCTTTCATAATCCTTTTCAAATTACTTCGTTAATAATGTCTGGCAAAAATACATTCTTTCTTGAAATAAATGCAGAAAAACGATATTTTTTTTGAAATATTCGGTAAAATCGCCGCAAAAAGGGGCTCTTACGCGTTTTTTATCTACTTTTGCAAGCATGAAAACGCTTACTGACACCGAATATATACACGCTCTCATAGCCGAAGGAGAGCACCAACAGCAGGATTTCAAGTTCGAAATATCCGACGCCCGCAAGATAGCCAAAACCCTTTCAGCCTTTGCCAATACAGACGGTGGAAAACTGCTCATCGGAGTGAAAGATAACGGGAAAATTGCCGGTGTCCGTTCGGACGAAGAACAATATATGATAGAAGCGGCTGCCGGACTTTATTGCAGCCCCGAAGTGAGCTACACCATGCAGACCTATCTGGTGGAAGGCCGCAGTGTGCTGGTGGTACAAATCGAGGAAAGTGACCGGAAGCCGGTATATGCCAAGGACGAAACAGGAAAATACTTGGCTTATCTCCGCATCAAGGATGAAAACATCCTGGCTACTCCCGTCCATCTGCGCGTCTGGCAGCAAAGCGGAAGTCCGAAAGGAGAACTGATAGAATATACCGAACGGGAACAACTGTTGCTCAATCTGCTGGAAGAAAACGACCGCCTTTCACTGAACCGTTACTGCCGTCTGGCGCATCTTTCCCGACGCGCCGCCGAACATCTGCTGGCAAAGTTTGTTCGTTACGACATAGTGGAACCGGTGTTTGAAGGACACAAATTTCACTTCAGGCTGAAATAGGCAAGGAGATTCCGTCAGGTTTTCCAGATTTGTCCATGGTACAAATTGCAGCATGCGAGTTCATACTACGTTGTTATCATCAACTTGCAAGGTATCTATCTCAGTTAACGACAGAGGTAGCCTTGAATAACGACAGAGGATAGCACTTTTTTTATGTGAGTTTTTTACTAAATTGGGATGCACCGTATGGTTTACGTTGAGAACCCGCTTTGTACAGTTCCGGATGATAAAGGAAATGGTACGTCTGCTGGGTGACTCAGACGGGAAAGGCGATGCCAAGGAAAAGTATATCTTATTGCCATCAGCCTGCTCGGAAAATACGCTTTCAGGCTGCTTGAAGACTACCGCACAAAGAAAAGCGCCGGTATCAAAGACCCCGTTTTCACCAAGAACCGCCTGAAAGAGGTAGAAAAAGACATAGAGTGCTGGTGATAACCAACTTATTTCGTACTTTTGCAGCCGGAACCGCCGGATGACCCGCGGTCTTGTAATTTGTAATCAGTAATTCGTAATTTGATATGAGTTTATTTGCCAAACTATTCAACAAGAATACCGGAGAAGTATCTTCGAAGAATGTGGAAGACTTCGTGTCACTGACACGCGTCTACTTCCAGTCTGTAATAGCCGCCAACCTGGGCATCACCAATATCCGCTTTGTGCCGGATGTAGCCAACTTCAAGCGTCTGTTCAAAATCCCCACGCAGGGAGGCCGCCTGGGACAAGCGGAAAAGGCCGCTTCGCGCAAGATGCTGATGCAGGACTACGGCATCAGTGAAAAACTTCTTCAAGGAAATTGATACTTCCGTCAAGAAGCACTGCCGTACGCAGAACGACGTACAAGGTTATCTCTTTATGTATCAAGGCTTCTCCAATGACTTGATGATGCTGATGGGAAACCTGATGCAGTGGAAATTCCGCATGCCTTCCATCTTCAAGGGAGCACTGCGCAGCATGACCGAAAAAACCGTACACGACGTCTGTACAAAAACCGTATGGAAAAAGGACGATGTACACAAAACGGCAGCGGCAGTACGCCAGTACAAAGAGCGTCTGGGATATTCGGAACAATGGATGACCGAGTACGTTTACAACGTAGTGATGCTGGCCAAAAAGGAACCGAAACAGAAAGCCAACGAAGAGAAATAAAAGAAAAAGAATTCTAAAGAACTTTAGAAACAAGAAGGCGGGAAAGAAATTTCCCGCTTTTTTTTGTTATTTTTAGCAAATGAAATCATTTTCCCCTCACGGAACACAAGGACGCACCCCGCGTCAACCATCATAAATATTAACTTCAAAAAAACAACCGCTTATGAAACAAAAGAAAATGCTTGCACTCACTCTCTCACAACTGGAACAACTTTATCGGCACGAACTCCCTGAATTGGTCAGCATCGCCGTTCAAAGCGACGATACGGAAGCCTTCAAGGCCAACCTGACGGAGTACATTGCCGGACATCCGGAAGTGGACAGCGAGGCCGGTAAGCAAATTCGACTCTTGATTGAATTTGACGGGCAGGAAGTACACGAGCTCTCCATCGGAGAACAGCTGCCCATATCAACTTTATCAATGCTGCATTCCTTCCTCACGGGACAATAGGAAGAGGAAACGGAAACGGACCTGTTCATCGACTTGTTCCAGCAGTTCAAAACGCCTCCACCAACCAGCCCCCACCCTGCCCTCCGCACAGAAAATCAAAACCCTGACCGAACGCTGGCCCAGCGGACTGGATGAAGACGTGCAGCATATCCGTGCAAAGAACAAGGAACGCATCCTGCATGCACTGGTGCAGAAGATTGAGCACCGCAAGACCCCGGCTTCCCGCTTCCATTTCGAAGAGGGACTCAGCTACGAGGAGAAGTTCAACCTCGTCAGCGAATGGTGGAATGACTTCCGTTTCCATCTTGCCATGGCCGTCAAAAGCCCTACGGAGCTAAACCGTCTTCTCGGCAACTCCCTTTCTGCCGAAACCATGTACCTGCTCTCAAAAGCCCGTAAGAAGGGAATGCCTTTCTTCGCCACCCCCTATTATCTGTCACTGCTGAACTGCACCGGCAGCGGATACGACGACGAGGCCCTGCGCAGCTATATACTCTATTCACCCCAACTGGTGGAAACCTACGGACAGATACGTGCCTGGGAACGGGAGGATATCGTAGAACCAGGTAAACCCAATGCCGCCGGCTGGCTGCTGCCCGACGGGCATAACATCCACCGCCGTTATCCGGAAGTGGCCATCCTCATCCCCGACACCATGGGACGCGCCTGCGGAGGACTCTGCGCATCTTGTCAGCGTATGTACGACTTCAAAGCAAACGGCTCAATTTTGAGTTTGACACCCTGCGTCCCAAGGAAACATGGGAAAAGAAGCTGCGTCGCTGATGGCCTATTTTGAGGAAGACACGCAACTGCGGGACATTCTCATCACCGGCGGTGACGCACTGATGAGCCAAAACAAGACGCTGGGCAATATTCTGGATGCCGTCTACCGCATGGCAGTCCGCAAGCGGAAAGCCAATCAGGAACGGCCCGAAGGAGAAAAGTATGCAGAGCTGCAACGCGTACGCCTCGCTCACGCCTCCCCGCCTACCTGCCATGCGCATCAATGACGGGCTGGTGGAGATTCTAAGGGAATTCAAGGAAAAGGCGTCTACCATCGGCATCCGCCAGTTCATTATCCAGACACATTTCCAAACCCCGCTCGAAGTCACTCCGGAAGCTGCCGAAGGAATACGCAAACTGCTGGCGGCAGGCTGGCTCATTGACAACCAACTGGTATACAACGTAGCTGCATCCCGCCGGGGGCATACCACCCGCCTGCGCCAAGTGCTCAATCAGTTGGGAGTGGTTTGCTACTACACCTTCTCCGTGAAAGGTTTTGAAGAAAACAATGCCGTGTTTACTCCCAACAGCCGTTCCGTACAAGAGCAACGGGAAGAAAAGCGCTTCGGGAAGCTGACCAAGGAAGATGCCCATAATCTGTCCGTACTGCTTGGAACCGTCCATGACCCGGCAGCCTGCATCCGGCGTTTCCTGAAAACGCACCACCTGCCTTTCCTCGCCACCGACCGCAATGTACTCAATCTGCCCGCCATCGGCAAGAGCATGACCTTCAACATGGTAGGCATCACCCCCGAAGGCAAGCGCATCCTACGGTTCGACCATGACGGCACCCGGCGCCACAGCCTATAATAGACCAGCTGGGACAAATATATATCGTAGAAAACAAGTCCATAGCCTCCTACCTCCGTCAGCTGCAAGCCATGGGAGAAGACGCCGAAGAATATGCCACCATCTGGAACTATACGGAAGGCAAGACGGAATCCCGGTTCAGCCTCTACGAATATCCTGATTTCCCCTTCCAAATCACCGACAGAATGAGCAATCAGGACATTGCAGGATAGCATATCCAAGATATATTCCGTACTTTTGCAGGCAGAACAATGAAATTGGAAAGTATGGAAATAGAACAACACCCTTTAGAACCCTTCCTTCCCGCAACGCCCGTCTGCTGATGCTGGGAAGCTTTCCTCCGCAGAAAAAGCGGTGGTCCATGGAGTTTTACTACCCCAACTGGAACAATGACATGTGGAGGATTACCGGGTTCCTTTTCTTCAATGACAAGGATTATTTTGTAGACAAAACGAAGAAGGCTTTCTGCAAAGAACGTCTCATCAGTCCTGCAGGAAAGGTATTGCTTTGTTCGACACAGCCTCTGCCATACGGCGCCTGCAAGACAATGCCTCGGATAAGTTTCTGGAAGTGGTGCAACCCACGGACGTCCCTGCCCTGCTACACCGGATACCGCAATGCAAGGCTATCGTCACTACCGGCGAGAAGGCTACGGACACACTGTGCACGCAGTTCTCCATCGACAAGCCCAAAGTAGGCGACTTCACGGAGTTTCTTTTCGAAAACCATCCGATGCGCCTCTACCGGATGCCTTCTTCCTCGAGAGCCTACCCGCTGGCTCTGGAAAAAAAAGCAGCAGCGTATCGCATTATGTATCAGGACTTACAGATGTTGTAAGCAACTTCTTTAGAAAATAAGTACGTCCGTTACTTGCATATTTGAAAGTTTGCATTACCTTTGCAGCCGCAAACACGGGAGTAGCTCAGTTGGTAGAGCACCGGTCTCCAAAACCGGGTGTCGGGAGTTCGAGCCTCTCCTCCCGTGCAACAACAAACCGTTGTAAATCACGAATTTACAACGGTTTTATCCGTTTAGGTCGGACGAAAGTCGGACAGATTTAATTCTTGATTGTCTAACATCCTACGTTTTCATACTTGAAAAACGTAGAAAAAAAATGTTTTCTAAAAAAAGAAAAAGGTTCTTCCTTAGCAACCATAGTAAGCTATACGTTACCCACCCTCCATACTGGCAAGAACTGGTATGTGGATTTCACTGCATACGACCCAGCAGAACAAAAGATGAAGCGCAAGAAATATATGCTGGATGGAATAAGCAAAATCACCGAACGTAGAAAAAGAGCTGCTGATATTATTGCAACTGTTACCGCCAGACTTCGTTCCGGATGGAACCCATGGGCAGATTTGTCTAATTCTCGCCAATATGCAAAAGTGGAAGATGTGATTGAGATGTATGCAAAATACCTTGATAAACTGCAAAAAGCCGGCAGCATCAAACCCAATACATTCACAGACTACAATAAGAGACTACGTGTACTCTGTGATTATATGCAAAACCACACCTTGCCAATCATGTACATTTACCAATTCAACCTAACCTATATTAGTGATTTCCTGGACTATCTCCTACTTGACCGTGATTCAAGCGCCCGTACCCGAAACAATTATAAGATATGGCTCTCATCATTCTGCTCATGGTTAGTCGAAAAACAATATATGGAAACTAAATCCGTGCGAACGTATAAAGTCACTCAAGGAAGAAGATAAAAAACGCACTGCAATCTCTCCGGAGGATTTAAAGCGAATCACTAAATATCTGTCTGAAAATGATCCTTATTATCTTCTTGTCTGCCGAATGGAGTATTACACATTTATTCGTCCAGAAGAACTGACAAACATTAAGTTATGCGATATAAACCTAAAGGAACAAAAGATACTTGTAGCATCAAAACATATCTAAAAATCGACGAGATGGCATGGTACGGATTGAATGATGAAATAATAAAGCAAATGATTGATTTGCATAATATTCGAATA
>ENA-OQCF01000922-OQCF01000922.1-human-gut-metagenome-genome-assembly--contig:-NODE-922-length-10547-cov-1.740403_pt1 | contig 10547 bp, 12 predicted proteins | sample MGYA00242756_ERZ504573 | MGnify/ENA primary metagenome ERZ504573 (study PRJEB26092, sample SAMD00036240) | human gut metagenome | host: Homo sapiens | study: EMG produced TPA metagenomics assembly of...
TCGCCCTTTTCCTTAAGTTCGTCATACCGTCTTTTCGCCCTGGTCTCTACACTGGCGGTCAGATAGATCTTTACGTCTGCGCCCGGCAGGACACATGTACCGATATCTCTTCCGTCCATAATTACATCCTGTGTCTTCGCCAGGTTCTGCTGCAGTTCCAGTAACTTCTTACGCACTTCCGGAATTGCAGATGTTACAGATGCCATGTTCCCCACTTCTTCATTTCTCAGACGTGATGAAATATCATTACCATTCAGGTATACATGCTGCATACCATCTTCATAGGCGATTGTTACTTCTGCATCTTTACATGCTTCGATCACTTTATCCGTCTCTCCCGGTTCAATGCCCTTATCCAGGAAATGAATTGCAAGGCCTCTGTACATTGCCCCTGTGTCTACATAAATGTATCCCTTTTCTTTTTGCTACAAGTTTTGCGATCGTGCTTTTTCCGGCTCCTGCCGGTCCATCTATTGCTACGTTATATCCCATGATACGTTCTCCTTATTTCTATTTTTATCACTCTATATCTGGATCCCCGTTCCGGCCGCATATGCCGTAGACCACGCGATCTGAAGGTTGAATCCACCTGTTACCGCATCCAGATCCAGTACCTCTCCTGCAAAATGTAATCCCTTCACCAGTTTGGATTCCATCGTTCCAGGATCAACTTCTTTGATTTTAATTCCACCTTTAGTTATGATTGCCTCGTTATAATCTCTTAAATCTGTCAATGTACACGTCAGGCCCTTGATCAGTCTTACAAATCCAAGACGTTCTTCTTTCGTGATCACATTGACCTTCTTCTCGGGATCAATCCCGCTCAGTTCAATCATAACCGGGATCAGTTTCGACGGGAACAGCTTGTGCACCGCGTTCTTAAACTGTCGGTTCTGATTCTCTTCAAATTCCCGGAGCACTCTGTGATCAAGCTGTTCTTCCGAAAGAGCTGGTTTCAGATCAATCTTAAGTGTCAGTTCTTTTGCCTTCAATTTCTTTCCCAGATAACTGCTGGCACTTAGGATCAGCGGTCCACTCACACCGTAATGCGTGAATAACATTTCTCCAAAATCATCATACAGCTTTTTCTTGCCGTCAAGAATCGTTACATTAACATTTCGAAGTGAAAGTCCCTGCAATTCAGGCACCCACTCCTCTTTACATTCCATCGGCACAAGCGCAGGCATACAATCCGTCACCGTATGTCCGAGACTTTCTGCAAACCGGAATCCATCTCCGGTTGATCCTGTTGACTGATAAGACAACCCTCCTGTTGCAACGATACAGGCATCCGCATGAATCTGTCTCTGATCTCCAAGTATGATTTTTTCAAAATGTCCGTCTTTTGCGACAACCTTTTTCACAGCTGTCCGCAGATGTACTTTCACACCCAGGCGGTCCATCTCCCGCTCCAGCCCGCGGATCACGTCCGAAGAATGATCCGACACCGGGAACACACGGTCGCCGCGCTCAATCTTTGTCGGCACACCGATTCGTTCAAAGAAATCAATCACCTGCTGATTCGTGTATCCATAAAAACTACTGTATAAAAACTTTGCATTTGTTCTGACCGCATCGAACAGGCCTTCCATATCACAGGCATTGGTAATATTGCATCTGCCTTTTCCCGTGATATAAAGTTTCTTTCCAAGCTTTTCATTCTTTTCATATACCACGACCTGATGTCCACACCCGGCCGCTGCAATAGAGGCAAACATTCCTGCAGCACCGCCTCCGATGACAACTACTTTACTCATCTTCTATTTGTCCTTTTCTATTTGTCTTTTTCTTCATATTCTTTTCTGCCGGTTCTACTCTTTCTCATTTCCGGAAAGTTCGACTCTGTCGTCCACCATATTCAATTCATCTTTGCTATACACCTGATACTCATCCCAGATCTGCTCCAATGTCTCAAGTGTTGTGATAACCTCTTTCTGTTTCTTCATACAAAGAGCTACCACCAGCGCATTGATCACACTCAATGGTGCTACCAGCGAATCTACGATTGACGCCATATCACTTCTTGCGATCAGATTGCAGGAAGAATACAGTGTCATCGGAGAATGTACACTGTCCGTCAACGTGATCACTGTTGCTTTTCTATTACTTGCAAATTCCAGTGCTTTCAAAGTACGCATCGAATATCTGGGAAAGCTGATCCCGATCACCACATCATCCTCGCTGACACGGATCAGTTGTTCAAAAATCTCACTAGAACTGTTCGTATTAACCGCTGTCACATTCTCACAGATCAGATTCAGATAAAAACTTAAGAAACTTGCAAGTGGCGAACAGCTTCGTATCCCGATCACATAGATCCTCTTTGCTTTCAGGATCGTATCTACCGCCATCTCAAATGCTTCATGATCAATTGCTTCCATCGTAAGCTTGATCTTCTCAATATCCGAATGCAAAACCGATGTCAGAATCTCCCCTGGCTGATCCGTCCATACGTCACTTCCATACGCTGGATGGAATTCAGCTTCATCCTCACCAGTTCTCCCAGAGCTTTCTGAAATTCCGGGTATCCGTCATATCCAAGAGCCGTCGCAAATCTCACCACCGTCGATTCACTGACACCGACCTCTCCCCCCATCTTCGCAGCTGTCAAAAAAGCTGCCTTATCATAATCCTCACGGATAAAATCCGCCAGTTTTTTCTGTCCTTTGCTGAATTTGTGATATCTTTCATCGATCATCTTCAGCAGTTCATTCTTTGCGCTCATGCGATGTACCTCTTTTTCAAACAATATTTTTATTATATAGCTTTGTGGGGGAATAGTCAATCGGATGTCGGGTGTGTGGGGACGGGAGATGTGGAGGTTTGGGGTGGATGGGCGCTTATGGACGGGAAGAAGATGTAACAAAGAAAGCTTGGGTAAAATCAGGCACCGAATACATTCGGCGAGAAATCTGATGATTTCTCACCTCAGGTATTCTTTCAAGCTGTGCCTGTAGCACAGAGCAAATCCTGATTTTACCCAAACTTTCTTTTAACATCTTCTACTCCCGCCAACGGATGCCATCCACCAAACCTCCACATCTCCCTCAGCCATACACTCCGACACCCGAAAGTGAATTTACTGTTACCACCAAGCTATTGGGCTCCGCCGGAAAATGTCTTTCATCTCGCTTTTCCCACTACTTTCTGAGAAGCCACACTCCCCCGCTATCCTCGTATATTTTCGCGAACAGTCAAGTGTAGAAGTTCCTGGTTCAATGCATTCGCAGGGTGCTTTGCAAGGAGTTGGTGAAAAAAAGACGATAAAATAAGATTTGGGATGTGCTACAAGCACATCCCAAAAGAATACCTGAGGCGAAAATCATCAGGATTTTCCGTCCGAATGTATTCGGTTCTTATCTTATCGTCTTTTTTTCGCTTACGCCTTGCAAGCACCTGAAGTCGCATTGAATCAGGAACTTCTACACTTGACGTCCTCTCGAAAACCTATACAGGATAACTACCATTCTCCGTATCCGCTACCGTCGCATCCACCTTCGTCTGCTGTGCCTCTCTATACTTAAAGAACTCAACAGCAACCTGTGGGAACAGAGCATAAGACAGTACGTCTTCATCCTGCTGGATCCACTGTTCGCATTCTTTGCGGAGTGTATCTAATTCGTCCGGAATCAGGTCTGCAGGACGACATGTGATGATCTCAGGATCGTCTCCAAGTACTTTCTTGATTACGTCTGGATTCATCGGTTTTACTGTCTGTCCGTATTTTCCACTTAAGAGGTCTTTTGTCTCTTTTGTAGCAACTTTGTAACGTTCTCCCATCAGTACGTTAAATACAGCCTGTGTACCAACGATCTGTGATGAAGGTGTTACAAGTGGTGGTTCTCCAAGGTCTTTACGTACTCTTGGCACTTCCTCAAGTACATCGTAGAACTTGTCTTCAGCACCCTGCTCTTTTAACTGTGATGTCAGGTTAGAAAGCATTCCGCCTGGTACCTGATACAGAAGAGTCTTGATGTTAACACCAAGGTTCTTTGGATTTAAGAGTCCGCTGTCAAGAGCTTCGTCACGGATTGGACGGAAATAGTCAGCGATCTCTGCCAGAAGTTTCTGGTCTAATCCTGTATCATAAGGTGTTCCCTTGAATGTCTCAACCATAACTTCTGTTGCAGGCTGAGATGTTCCAAGTGCGAATGGTGAGATTGCGGTATCAATGACATCTACACCGGCCTCTACTGCTTTCATGTAAGTCATAGAAGCAACACCTGATGTGTAGTGTGTATGAAGCTGGATTGGAAGATCTACAGCTTCTTTCATTGCTCCGATCAGCTCTGTTGCCTTATACGGTGTCAGAAGACCAGCCATATCTTTGATACAGATAGAGTTTGCACCCATCTCTTCAATCTTCTTGGCAATGTCTACCCAGTAATCTAGTGTATAAGCATCACCTAAAGTGTAAGATAATGCGATCTGAGCTTCTACTTTTTCTTTGTTTGCAGCCTTAACTGCTGTCTTCAGGTTACGAAGATCATTTAAGCAGTCAAAGATACGGATGATGTCGATTCCGTTGGCAGCAGATTTCTGTACGAAATATTCTACCACATCATCTGCGTATGGACGATATCCTAAGATGTTCTGTCCACGGAATAACATCTGAAGTTTTGTATTTTTGAATCCATCACGGAATTTACGAAGTCTTTCCCATGGATCTTCTTTTAAGAAACGAAGAGATGCATCGAATGTAGCTCCACCCCAGCACTCTACGGAATGATACCCAACCTTGTCCATTTTATCAACGATCGGGAGCATCTGCTCTGTTGTCATACGGGTTGCGATCAGAGACTGATGCGCATCACGCAGGATCGTTTCTGTAATCTCTACAGGTTTTTTTACTATATCTGCCATTTTCTTTCCTCCTAATTATATATCGCTTAAATTCCTACGCCAAAGATTGCCATAAATGTTCCGGCAGCTACGGCTGTACCGATAACACCCGCAACGTTTGGTCCCATAGCATGCATCAGAAGGAAGTTTGTCGGGTCTGCTTCAGCTCCGACCTTCTGTGATACTCTGGCTGCCATTGGAACTGCAGATACACCGGCAGAACCAATCAGTGGATTAACCTTACCATGTGTTGCAACACACATCAGTTTACCGAACAGTACACCTGCTGCTGTACCGAATGCGAATGCGATCAAACCAAGAATTACGATCTTGATCGTATCCATATTAAGGAATGCCTCAGCACTTGTTGTTGCTCCTACGGATGTTCCAAGCAGGATAACTACGATGTACATCATTGCATTGGAAGCTGTCTCTGTTAACTGTCTTACAACTCCAGACTCACGGAACAGGTTACCAAGCATTAACATACCAACCAGTGGTGCTGTTGTAGGAAGAATTACACACACAACGATCGTAACGATGATTGGGAATAAGATCTTCTCAAGCCTGGAAACAGGTCTTAACTGTTCCATCTTAATCTTACGTTCTTTTTCTGTTGTCAGAAGCTTCATGATCGGTGGCTGGATAATCGGTACCAGTGACATATAAGAATATGCTGCTACTGCGATTGGTCCAAGTAAAGCTGTCTGCTGTAACTTACCTGCAAGGAAGATAGAGGTAGGTCCATCAGCTCCACCAATGATTGAGATCGCTGCTGCCGCTTTGTCAGAGAATCCCATAGCCATCGCTCCAAGGTATGCTGCAAAGATACCGAACTGAGCAGAGGCACCAAGAAGGAAGCTCTTAGGGTTAGCGATCAGTGGTCCGAAGTCTGTCATCGCTCCTACACCCATGAAGATCAGGGAAGGGAGGATTGACCACTCATCCAGTTTATAGAAGTAGTAAAGCAGTCCGCCTGTTCCATTTGCCGCATCTTCTGCATGAAGCATGATGTCCGGATAAATGTTAACCAGTAACATACCGAATGCGATTGGAACAAGAAGCAGAGGCTCGAATCCGTGTCTGATTGCAAGATAAAGGAAAACACATGCAACCGCGATCATGACTACATTGCCCCATGTAAGACTGAAAAACGCCGTCTGATGCACGAGGTTTCCTAATGTTGTCGTTATATATTCCATTTTTTAACCTCCAGTCGTGTTAGATAAACACCATATAAATGATGTTAGTTCAATGTAGCAAGAACAGCGCCTGAATCAATTGCATCGCCTACTGCTACATCAATGCTTGCAACGGTTCCGTCTTCCGGTGCTACAACTGGAATCTCCATCTTCATAGCCTCGATGATGACAACTGCATCACCTTTCTTTACAGCCTGACCTACATTTGCTTCGATCTTGAATACTTTTCCGGCTGCTCCGGCTTTTACTTCGATGGATCCTGCTCCACCTGCAGGTGCTGCCTTTGGTGCTGCTGGTGCTGCCGCAGGAGCTGCCTTCGGTGCTGCTGCAGGTCTTGCAACTGGTGCTGCACCTGCTCCGTTTTCTTCTACTGTTACATCATATACATTGCCATTCACTGTGATTGTATAATTTTTCATTGAATTCATCCTCCTAATTAATTATGCGTGCCACTTATTTGATGGACGACGCTTGATGCTTCTTACTACGAAGCCGTCTGTGCTTCCACCGGCTTCTGCTTCATAAGCAGCGATCGCTGCGGAAATAACTGCTGCCAGTTCATCATCATTCGATGCTTCTTCTACTACAGGTGCTGCAACTGCTGCCGGAGCCGGAGCTGCTTCCTGTGTGCTTTCTGCTTTTCCTTTGTTCTTGAATTTTTCTTCAAGTGCAGGAATGTATTTGAACAGGGAGATCAGAATTGAGATAAAGATCAGGATTACGAATACGGTACCCATTCCAAGGATTGTATTCAGTCCTGCTTTTTCCATGATCTCACCGATGCTGTAATGTGCATCGATCGTTGTACTGTCCAGATAAAGGTCCTCATCAAAAACAAATGTAATGTCTGCATCACGGTCTTTGAATTTTGCACTGGTCGTTACTTTCAGTTCATCAGAGGATGGTTCGAATTTGTAATCACCGTGGCTTACATATTCCCCACACTCTTTTGTTCCCTGCTGCCATGCATCCAGAGCTGCAAGGAAACTATCTTTTGTAAATGGAACACCCGCCTGGTTCAGCTGGGACTCGATCTGAAAATCTGTCATCTTGTTCCACTGTTCGATAGTATCTGCATCTGCACTGTTGCAATACTCGATCAGAAAATCTGTTGCCTGTGTGATCGTTGATTTATCATACTGAAGATTTTCTTTCTTACTTCCGCAAGCGGTAAAGCAGAGCATTGCGACAAGCACACAAAGTAATACGCTTAATTTTTTCTTCACTTTGCCTCACCTCTCTAAACCGTACCGTGTTTCTTTACCGGACGATCCTCTCTTTTTGTGAATAACATCTCGAATGCGCCGATCACATATTTTCTTGTATCTGCTGCTTCGATGATTGTATCCACATATCCTCTTTTCGCTGCTGATAATGGGCTTGACTGCAGATTCTTATATTCTGCTGCTTTTTCTCTGATTGTTGCTGCATCAGCGTCTGCATACATGATCTTGGCTGCCTGGTTTGCGTCCATCATTCCAATCTCTGCTTCCGGCCATGCATATACCATATCTGCTCCGACTGCTTTGCTGTTCATTGTCACATACGCACTTCCGAATGCTTTACCGATTACAACATTTACCTTCGGTACTGTTGCATCTGCAAATGCATAAGTAAGTTTTGCTGCTGATTTTGCAATACGTTTTTCATCGTATTCGCTTGCTGTAAATCCGCTTACATTTGTAAGTGTCAGTACAGGGATGTTGAATGCATCACAGAACTGTACGAATTCTGCAGCCTTTTCAGCTCCGTCAGCAGAAAGTGAGCCGTCAAATTCAGCCTCCACTTCAGCTTCTTCGTTATATACTTTTGAACGGTTTGCAACTGCACCTACAGTCATACCATTCAGTTTGATGAATCCTGCCACCATATCTTTTGCATATGCTTTCTTCACTTCGCAGAAGATGTTGTCATCAGAGATCATTGTAAGAGCGATCGCTGTGTCTTCTTTTGCATTAGCAAGGTCTGCACATACACGGTTCAGATCATCGTTACATTCTTCATAAGAAGAATCCTCTTCGTTGTTGCTTGGTAACATGCATACGAGAGAACGGATATCTGCAAGAATCTCTTCTTCAGATCCGATTCCGTCTACAAGACCGGTTGTCTCACTCTGGAATTTTGCGGAAGATGTATCACATTTAGAAATGTCATTTCCCGGAATTGCATTTGGAGTATTGGTAAATAATTTACCATTCTTTGTCTCCATGAATGTGAAATCTGTCAGAGCAGGTACGATAGAAAGTCCACCGCCACATGTTCCGAAGATTGCTGTGATCTGAGGGATCACTCCGGAAGCCATTGACTGTTTCTGATAAAGTTTTCCAAATGCCTCTAAAGCATCTGTAGCTTCCTGCAGTCTGAATCCGGCGCAGTCAACCAATCCGATGACCGGTGCTCCCATCTTCATTGCCATATCGTAGATATTAGAAATCTTCTTTGCATTGCATCTCACCGATCGCACCATTTAAAACAGTAGCGTCCTGGCTGTATACGTATACCAGATTTCCATCGATCACTCCATATCCGGTGATAACACCGTCTGCTGGAGTTTCTTTTTCCTGCATGTTAAATCAGTTGTTCTTGCTTGTTACAGCTCCACCGATCTCAACAAAACTGCCTGCATCAAGTAAACTGTTGATTCTCTTACCTGCTGCATTGTCTGCTGCCATGTTGCCCATAGTCTAGCCCTCCATTTTCATTATTTTAAATTGGGTTTTTCCTGATTCTTGTATCAAAAGTAAAACCAAATTTTTTCCGATTATATTATACTGTTTTTGACACTTTAGTGCAATACCTTTATATTGTTTTTTGTTAAATTACTTGACGAGTCGTATAAATCCTGTATATAAAAAAGCCATGTGTCCCCGTACTTCTTCCGTACGCACATAGCCTTTTCATCTGCAGCATTCTGTTCTAAAACTTCTTCACTTTTTTTTCTCTTCATATTCCTGCATCTTTCCAGAAGAAATTCTGCCAGTTCGTCCGTATTGTTTCCTTCCAATGCAGTCTTTGGAAATCCGATCATCACTCTTGCCGATCCGACCGTCTCGGGATCTGCCTTCACAACTACACCGAATGCCTCTTTCGTCTCCAGGATCTTGGTAACATCTTTGTACGAAAATGATCTTGTCTTTTTTCGCAGTTACACTGTCAAAGTGATCATCAAAAAAGTGGATTTCGGAACTCACCGGTCCACCGTTCAATCTGCATCGTCTGTCAAACTGATCTTCTGCATCCCCGACCGCCGTTGTCGATAACACCTTTCTCCAGATTGTTCTGTTCAGTATCACTGCCGCAACAAATGCCAGTGCCCAGACTACAATATACTTAATGACAAAAAAAGTCATTCCTCCCGGCGTACCGCCTCCCGGGTTTCCATATTTGCACATAAAATAGAACACAAGCGGTCCCATCACCGTCACTATAAACTTAATCGTAATATCACTGCTGTCCACACGGAAAAGTTCACAGATCTGTTTCAGCGTGTTCTTTGACTCCTTATAAGCCACACGGTAATAATTTGCCATATCATTTTCCCCTTTACAAAATCTGTGTCTTATTATATCCTTATATAGTTGATTATTCAAGAATATCCTTTATATTATTTGTAAATAATCTATAAACTCTTTTATGTATTCTATCTATGTAGTTTCTCTATAAGCGATCCTGTTTATTTTTTGATTTCTATTATCATTTAGTGATTTTTGCTTACATTTTCCGGCTATATATGGTCGTTTTATTACATTTCAACATACATATTCCTAACAAAGCATAAAAAACCTTAACTTTTTCTTAAACAATTAGTTGTACTTTAATCTAGTTTGTGATAAGATTAACTGCGTTGAGAGTTTTAATCATAAGGGGGGTTCCTCGTATTATTAAAACCAAAGAAAAATTTCATATTGGAGGGTGAATCTCATGGAGAACACTAAGAAAAAATTTCCATTTGGTTTCTATGTGTGCTGTCTGACTTTCTCTTTTGAAAGACTTGCATACTACGCTGCTAAATGGGGGCTTACGATTTTCATCGCAGCCAAAGTAGCAAACGGTGGTCTTGGACTTGATCAATCCGTAGGTGCTGCAATGAGTTCTAACCTTGTAGCGTTCACTTATATCACACCTATCATCGGTGGATATATCGCTGACCGCTGGATTAGTCCTCGTATCCTCGTACCAATTGGAGAGATCATGATGGGTCTTGGATATCTGTGTGCCTGGAAAGCAAACGGAGTCGGAATGTTATGGGCAATGATCATTCTCGTTTCTATCGGAACTGGTTTCTTCAAAGGAAACGTATCTGGTATCAACGGACGTCTCTTCCCATTAGCTGATCAGGACGAACTCGACACTGTATTCAACTTACAGTACATGTTCGTTAACATCGGTTCTTTCTGCGGAACTACTTCCTTTCACTTGTTGGAAAGAGCGCTGGATACCGTGCAATGTTCCTTGTCTGCGGAATCTTCCTGTTCATCGACTGCGTATGGTGGTTCGTTGGAA
>ENA-OQCF01000923-OQCF01000923.1-human-gut-metagenome-genome-assembly--contig:-NODE-923-length-10547-cov-1.556814_pt1 | contig 10547 bp, 13 predicted proteins | sample MGYA00242756_ERZ504573 | MGnify/ENA primary metagenome ERZ504573 (study PRJEB26092, sample SAMD00036240) | human gut metagenome | host: Homo sapiens | study: EMG produced TPA metagenomics assembly of...
GCAATCACCATTGCCCGAATGCTGTGTACTGGCTGGACTTATTTGTACATAGGAACTTTCAACAGGTGGGGTGGGTGAGTGATTGGTTTCCCTATACTGTATCGGAAACGAAAGTTTATGGGAATCTTGCCGAAAATTAGTGGCTTTTATAATTTATTGAAAAATTTTATATCTAATTTTCGATTATCCGCATAAACACTATACTTTCAAGTATTTTGAAGTATAGAAAACCATTCATTTTACCACGAATTTACCACGATTGAATGAGCCTTGATATGATGATAAAACGACTAAGGGAGATAGCACAAATAACTGTGCCTCTCCCTATATTTTCTTTGTTTATTCCGTTGATTACTTCATTTGATTTCAAACTTTAACGCCTTTTTATATCTCGTTTTTTTATTCCTATTATATTCATACCTCAATTCTACTTTTTAAAGCTAATAAGTTTTCCGTTGTATTTTACAATGATGAATATGATATAAAACACTCCTACAACAATCAAAGTAAGCCCTATGTAGTAGCCTAATTCAGAATGAGAGATTAAATTGATAATCGGCATAACAAGAATACCAATACTAACCAGTAAAAGTGCCTATTCCTATTTTTTTTGTAAACACCTTTTTATCTTTAGGGTCAAGTTGTGTATAATGATAACCATGTAATAAAGTAATATTCTCTTTTATACCTATTTGATAAGATGTAAAAAAGTAAAAACAATCCTATAACTATTTCAACAATCAATTCCTCTAATTCCATAATCGTTCTCTCCTTTAATCAAAATAAAAATAATTCTTCAAATTTTTTATCTAAAGCTATACAAAGCACTAATGCCAATTTTGCTGTTGGATTAAATTGTCCAGTTTCAATAGAACTAATTGTATTCCGAGAAACCCCGACTAGTTCAGCTAATTCTGTTTGTGATAATTTTTTTTCTTTTCGTACAGTTTTTAATCTGTTTCGCAAAATTAAATGTTCGTCCATTCTATAAACCTACCATTAAAAATTTATAAAAGTAGTACCCCGTAAATAGAAGAAAGAATAAAGCAATAACAAATTTGGATTTATTTTTTGAAATATGTGCTTCATAACCCATAGAGCCAAATGCCACAGACCCAATAATTGTCATTATGTCATAGTAAGGTTCTTTACAAACTGCTTTAATGAAAAGAATTAAAATGCAGATAAATAAAACAAACATTAAGCCAAAAGATTTCCCTTGAAGTTTAATATGTTTTTCGTATTCATCAAGATATAGATTCTCTTTTTTGTTTTGTGATAGTATTTTTTCTTTATCCATTATATAACGCTCCTTTCAAATAATACCAAGTACACTTGTCATTTATATTATAGCATTCGGTCATTACAAGTCAATATTTTTGCACAGTTTTCTTGTCGTTTTGTAAAAGCGTGCAAATCTGATAGGAAATGCACGCTATATCATTTATCCTACAATCTTCCAGTTACTATCCTTATGTAGCACAAGCTCATACTGCGATACCTGCGTCGCTTTTGTCTGATTATCAATGAATTTTACCGCAACCTTGACTTTCACATTGTCGCCGTCCTTTATAAAGATAGGGTTTACCAGTTCAGAATAAAGGTAGTCCCTGCCGATAGGTTCAATCACATTTCCCAATACATAGTAAGCAAGCTCTTTTTCCGTCGCTGTTGGGTACAGCTTAAAGAATGTTTCCAGAAAAGCGGTAGCGTCATTTACCGTATCAGCGTCCACGCTTGCGTCTGCTTCTGGTGTCTTAGGCTCATAGTCTGATTTTTCGATTGCTGGTGCAAGGGTAGGGTTCTGAACGATTACCATATCCCCGTCAGCGTCTATATGGACTTTTACGGTATAGGTTGCTTTCACATTGCTTGTCTGTTCTCCCTCTTTTATCTGCTGATCTACTTCGTAGGTAGCAGAAAAAGTGTCCGTTCCCAACTGTTCGATACTCCACACAATCACATCTGTAACTGTGGAGCTGGTCGGTATATCGGTTCTAATGGTATCTACATTCAAGTCCTGCAATTCCTTTGTCAGATAACCGCTGATTGCCTGCGTCCTTGCTTCAATCGCTTCTTTGCTGTTATTCCATGTGTAATAGGACTTTGCGAAGTTCTTCACAAAATTTTCAATCCCGTTGGTGTCCTGCAAGCGAAGCTCAATGATTTCTTTTTCGTGGGTCGTGTGCTGGTCGATAGCGGTAAAATTCTTATATACCCCAAAGCTCACGCTTGCGATAAGCACCACCCATAACGCAATCACGGTTTTCTTATATATACCTACCTTGACAGTACGCACCTTTTTTTCTTTGACATTTTCTGTCTGTTTCTTATTCTTCTTAAACATATTTTTCAAGTCCTTTCTATTGTTTTACTCGTCCTGCACCGATTAAGTGCTGTTGCCAGTAACTACTACTTAGGTCTGCATATCCTATCGGGTCGCCTGCGTGGTACATCTGTGTCGGCGAAACAAGAATACCGACGTGTGTTACATAACTTCCAGCGTTATAGGTGGAATGGAAAAATACCAAGTCCCCAGCCTTTGCCTGCGAGAGTGGAAGATGTTGGGTAGCGTCATACTGTGCTTGTGCTGTTCTCGGTAAGGAGATACCAGCTTTTCCATAGCACCATTGCGTCAATCCCGAACAATCAAAGGAAGTATTCGGGTTACTGCCACCATACACATACTTCCAGCCTTGATATTTCAACGCTTCATTCATTACCTTTTGTGCCAGTTCTCCCGATACCTGCGGAACAGTTAAATACTGATTGACTAATTCCACATAGAACATATTTCCATAGCCATACCGCCAGCCCCCATTCTTCGCAACGGCTATCGGGTTGGTGTAGGTTACTTTCTTTCCACCCGATTTCTCACGGGCGAAGCTCTCTGCAAGATTAAAAGTGTGTTTCTTTCCTTTTCCTGCCACATATCCCACATAGCCACCGCCATAGTTATAGGACTGTATCGCTACATTCAAGTCGTCGATACCTTGATTTTTGCAGGAAGAAAGCAGGGACGCAAAATACTTACACCCCTGCTTGATTGAGCTTTCCGTATCTAAAGAGTTGGGCGGTAAGCCAAGACTTTCCGAACTCTGCATAACATCTTCTGCCGTACCGCCACTTTCTACTTGAATGATAGCCAATAGCACATTGACATACTCGGAAATGCCGTATTCTCTGGCGTATTTTTCTACCATAGGCTGATGTTTCAAGACTTCTGCGGACAAATTCATACCCGTAATGCCAGAAGAAAAGTTGCTGTTCTCGTCGTCGCTGTCCGCACTAATCAACACACCAAAGAAAAGCACCAGAGAAAAGAGGATAGGAAACAGACTGCCAATGATAGCGATATGTTTCAGTTTCATTTTTTCTTCTGTCCTTTCTTCATCACAAGGTTACGAGTTTTCTCTGTTGTCTGCTGGTTCTTTTGGACGGTTTGCGTCTGCTGAACCTTTGTCCTACGGTCTTTTGTGTAATTCTGGCGTGTTTCCTGCGATACCACTTTTTCTACATTCTGCCTATGTACTGGCTGTGCCGACTGGGTCGCTTTCTTATCAGAAGCACCAGAAGATAACGGACGCTCTTTGATAACATTTGTCTTGACTGGCTCGCTTGCTTTTGAAGTGGTCGCTGTGGCAGGACGTTTGACTTCCTGCGTTTTTTCAACACTCGGCTTTGGAATGGTTGAAGCTGTGGCTGGTCGCTCATGGGGACGGGTAGCTCCCGTTGTCGCTGATCCGTCAGCCTTTCGCTGTGCCTGCCTTGCTTCTTGTGCCTTTTGAAGCTCCATACGTTTGTCAGCGATATTTTTCTTACGCTGTTCCTGCTTTTCCAATCGTCCCGTCTGTCTGGACTGCTGTTCCTGCACCATGCCACGCTTGAAGTCGGACACGCTGGACTTTGCCTTTTCCTTTGCGGAATACACCGCATAAGCGGTCTGTGTCGGCATATCCTTGATATTTTCTTTGACAGCATTTGCCTTGTCTTTCACTTTATTTTTCGTATCTAAGACAGCACCCACCTTTGAGCCTGCACGCTGTCCCATGCTGGAAGTGGTATTGCCCCGACTGTCTTTTGTAGCTGTGTTCCTTGTCGGTTTTCTGTTTGAAATCGTGCTACCTGCCACCGCACCAGCGACACTGCCAGCAGTAACCGCACCAGCAAGCCGTCTTTCCATACGTCTAGCCCTATGTGCCAAGTATAGATATGGTCTGCGGAATATGCGTCGTCCCATGCTTTGACTGTCATTAGCGTTCAAAGAGAACATACTCATTAAGTCGCCCAGCTTCATGTAGATACCAGCGAAACACACTATCTGCAAGAACGCCACCATGAAAAACGGATAGTCCGTAGATATGTTATAAAACATACTGGAAATGCTGAACGCCACCGTTACAATGAGCGTTATTCCTGCCCGTGTCATTATGGTATTAAATACCCTTACGATTGCCTGCTTTGCCATGCTTTCATAGCTCGGTATCATGGAAAGTAAAAAGCTGATAGGTAAAAACATTGCAAAGATAATAAAAAGTATCTGGCTAAACAACATCATGCCCGTAAGCAAGAATACAAATATCGTTATCCCTAAATTGAAGAACAGTAGGAAGAACACCATGCCTAAACGGTTCACGACCTGCGGTATCGTCAGATTGTTGTTGTCGTTGTCCTCGATTTCTGTTTTCACGACTTCCTCTCTGGTTTTCCCGTCCTCGTCCTCTGGACTTGCCGATACAAGAGCTTCGACACGGTCTGCCCCGATTTCTTCTGTGTTGCTGTTACCGAATTGCAGAAGTAGCCACGGCTGTTCCACTTGAATAGAAAATAGGCTGTCCCGTATCAAGTCCACGCTGTCCTTGCCCTCGCTGTCGGAGTTGGGGAGCATGATTTTTGTTCCCAAGTCCAAAGAAGCGGTACTGATGTCTGATGAAAATTCATTTATCTTCTTGATGTAGTCGGGAGCGTAGGCAATAAACGAAGCGGACAGCACGAACACCACCACAAAGTTGATAACAGCGTGAAGTGCCTTGCTGGTTTCCCGTTTAATCAGTCCCGTATAAGCAACATACATTCCCACCACTAAGATAATGAGAAGCAGGAAACCAACATAGAAGCCCGTAGAAGAAAAGCCGTTCTCGGTTACACCTGCAAGGGTCTGTATGCTCTTTCCGATACTGTCTGCCATATCGTTAATAAAATCAAGTTTATAGGCTTCCTGCACCACATAGCCCGTGGCATTGCTTAAATAAAGGCTTATCGTCCAGACAAAGTTGGTAATGCAGTAAAGCCCGTACTGTACCGATTTTCCAATGCCGTCCAGCCAGTTCCACGGCAACCATGACCAGCTATTATCCACATAAAAATCAAGCTGGTAGTTGGAAAGGGGATATTTTGAGTAAAGATTTTCTGCGTTTATGGTATCGTCTACAAGTCCCGTTGCATGAGCCACCGTCCCCAAAAGTGAAAGCAGGATAAGGGAGAGTGCCACCACGAACAGAGCCATTTTGAGAAAGTGAAGTATCTTCCTTTTTGTGAACGCACCTTTTATCCTTTCTTTCATCACTCCACCTCATTTCTCTGTACGGGCGGTCTGGTATCAAAGGCGTGTAGCAGTTCTTCAAAAACTGGGTGTATCTGTACCACACCGACACGCCCGTATAAGTCCTGCAATAAGCATTGTCCGTTCTCCAAATCACGAAGCCGTTTCTGGTTGTTTTCATCGTCCTTGTCGATACCGAAAAATTCTAAGGTCTGTTTTATCTCGTTGATGTCAGTAGAACGGAAAGCGAATTTTAAGCCGATATTGTTTTTCAGACTTTCCTTTGCCACGTCCCCAGAAGATTGTGTAACAAAATAAACGCCTGCCTGCATAGCTCGTCCAGCACGAACCAGCTTATTTGATAAAGTTTCGCCTTGTGCCACATTTAAGAACGCCCACGCTTCGTCCAAATCGACAATCTTAAAAATGCTTCTGTCCGAATGGATAAAATCAAGGGCAAAGGTACTAATCACAATCAGCATAGACACCGACAATAATTCAATGGTCGTGTATTCTTCAAAGGTCGTGTCCTTATCTGGCAGTACAAGGTCGGCTACTTGAATGATATTGAGCTGGTTATCCATACTGATAGCATTTTTCTACCGTACCGTCTGAAAACAGCAGGTGTGCAAAATCGTAGTCCGTAAAACTGTCGATATGGTCTGCGATATTTCTTGATATGGGCGTATCTTCACGGCGTAGCTCGTCTATTACATGGAGCAAGCCCGACTGTCGCTCTGGGTAACGGAGCGTACCGCCTTACGAAGTACGGGGAATTTTTCGCCGTCCCTAGAGGAAATACCCGTAAGGAATGTCAAGATGTCGATTGCCAGACTTTCAGCGTCTTTTACATTCTTCATAATCACAAACGGGTCAAGAAGTCCTGCATTTCCTTTATAGCTGGTTAAGTTTACGATATTGATTTCATGGGCTATCTCTGGGAGCGTTTCTTTCCAGTTGCCACGCTCACTTTTAGGGTCTAACAGAAGTGCTTGACCGCCAAACAGCACCGCATAATATACCAGAAGATTGTTACAGAACGATTTCCCACCGCCAAGCGAACCGACAAAAGCAGACGCTAAAGCGTTGGTAACTGTACCTTTTACACCTTGACTGGCAAGGGACGGTTGCAGGTACACATTTCTTCCCGTATCAACGGAATAGCCCATATAGATACCCGTAGTTTCCCCTAACTGCTGGGTCGCTCCAAAGCCAAGCCCTGCCAAGAAGTCTGATTTTACATACTGCACATAGTCATTGATATATCGCTTGCTGGCAGGTAAAAATTCAGAATGAAGCCCCAGCATATCCCCAGCAGGACGCACCAGCTTTACATTGAGGTCGTCGTAAAAGTCCTTGACTTCATCACAACGGCGTTTCAGCTCGTCAAGATCGGGTGCAGACACCCGTATGACGTAGCTTAACTTATACATACTTTCTTTGCTCTGGTCTAAGTCCGTTTCCAGCTCGTCCACGCTGTCTAAAGCGTCCACCACATTTGAGCTGGTTTCACTTCCTGCTTGATAGGCGTGGTTATCCAAATCTTTTAATTCCTTTTTCTTGTTGCGAACTGTCGTTAATGCTTTTCGGTTCTCCACGATTTCTACATTCATGGAAGTATCAACGGGAAAAGTAAATTGCTGTTGCTGGAAATAGAAGATTTCACTTGACGGAAAATCGAGCTCCCCGACAATCGCATTGACGGTAAAATAAGACACATAGCTTTCCTTGTCCTCATGCTCCAATCGTAAATACCGCTGGCTTTCCTCAATCACACACCTTGTCGGACGGATAAGGTCGTAGTATTTTATCAGCGTTTCCTTTTTCAATTCTTTCTTTGGTAGCTGGTACTCATAATCTTCATAAGCGATACCGTCCCTGCCGTAAAGATGTTCCATGAGATACCCAAAATCATTGATTTCCAAGCGACGCACCTTAAAGCGACGGGAGATTTTATTTTCCAGTAACTTTTCCATTTTCATGTAACGGTTGATTTCATCATTCGGCATGGAAACAAAATCATTCATCAGCGTGTGGTTCACTTCATGGAGAAATTCCGTGAACGTCAGCCACGCCGATTTTTTGATGTTCTTCAGATTGAGCTGTTCTTCCGTAACCATGAGCTTAAAGCCAAGAAAAAAGCGGTAGTCCACTTGATTGTCCCCAATCATAGATACTAACGCTTCGGTCTGTTCGTCTATCTTCTGGCAGGCAACTTCCTTTAATTTTCCAGTTACCAGCTTCTTTGACTGTTCCTGCATACTGCGGATTGAGCTTTCTGTGGCAATCTGCAACGCATGAATTTTACCTCACGGGACTGTGCGATAAGCTGTCGGAAACTGTCATGCACGATAAATTTCTGCTCTGCGGATAGAAAAGAATAGTTGTATGGTATCAGCTCATAGTAGGCGAACACCTCATTGTCCTTGTTCCAGACAAGGTTATTGTCAATATATTTTATCGGGAACATAGTTCACACTCCTTACTGCCGTGATTGTTTCATTCAAGGTCTGCTTATGCAGTTTTACGGCTTTTCCTGCATAAGTGATTTTTGGTCGCAGGGCATAGGTTATCTGTGATTTCAAAAAGCTGTACGGCTTCTTTCCGTCAAAGGTTTTCTGCGACATAAACCAAGTGAGAGCAACGGGAATACCAAAGTATTTGAGAAATGCTCCCTCAATCATGGAAAGTGGGGGAATATCCCCAAACAGAATGATGATAAATTCCGTAATCACAAACCATGTAATCTGTGTAAAAGTAACGGGAAAGGGTAAGTTAAAGTCATTGATTGCATACAAGACTTTTTCCACGTTCCAGATACCCGTGTAGCTTTTAATCTTTTTCAAGTTCTTTCAGCTCCTTTCAAAATAGAAAAGGACAGCCATTTTCAGACTGTCCCTTAAAGAGAAATACGCTGTCAGTAGCAACAATGCTTGTCGCTGATCTTCCAGCGTTAATATGGTATCTCGCACATACCTCGGCTTGTTTCAATAAAGCAACCGCCCATATCCAAATCTCGCCCGTAGGCTTCATAGTCAATGTAATTCTGTAAGCTGGGTGGAATGTCCCAAGTGCCTGCAATTCGTCTATGTAGTAGTAGGCAACATCTGTCATGGTTTCACAGTCGGGATAATAGTAAATATCGTCCTTATGTTCCACGACTTCTTCCAGCGTCCCATAGTGGCTGATAAATTCGTCCAGACACTCTACAATATAGTCGGGAAGTTCCTCTATCATTTCATACATCTCATTGAGTTCTTCAATGGAAACATACTCGCCAATCGCAATGGGAAAGTTGTCGGTATCATGGATAGCGTATTCCTCATACTGTTCATTCAAGCCGATTTTTTCTTTCACATCTTCCTCGTCAATGGGGAACGTGAACCAAGCACCGACTAAATAGCCCTCATTGTATTTGCCAAGATTAGCAATATAAACCGCCATATCATCAATCATAAGCACCACCTCATTTCCTACTCTGGCAGTTCAAAGATACCGTGTTCTGTTACTAAAAATTTCCCGTGTTCCTGCAAGTGAGAAGCATAGGCTTCAAAGTCAAAGTAATATTCTTGACAGTCCTCGGATAAATGCTTAAATGTCGGGTCGTTCATCAACTTTTGCCTTGCAACATCAATCATGCTTTTGCAGTTGGGATAAACCGTAATCACGTTCCTGCAAATATAAAGTGCTTCTAAATTCTCAAACACCGTAAGTAGTGATACATATTCTTCCTGCATATCGCTTGAAAGCTGGCGGTACATAAAATCTAATTCGTTGAGCTGGTACACGCTTGTATGTTCGTGGACTTCATCAGCATAAGGCAACACCTTTTCGATAATACGGTAATCCCCACTTTCTGCACCGATACCTAACTTTTCTTCAAACTCGGCAACATCTATCGGCAAGTCGAACCAGTATGATATTGTTTCTTCGCCAGTTGTTCCTTTCGTTTCCACCAGCACCCTTGTTTCCTGCATTGTTCCTCACGTCCTTTCTGTTGTTTCATCACATCTTTTAAGGTCTGGTACGACATACCAAACACATACTTTGAAAAATCTTCTAACTGTCTTTCTTCATAGTTGGCAGGGTTCAGTCGTTTCATTTCATGCCACACCTTACGCTTGTAAGAGGGCAGGTCAGAAAGATAATCGCAACCAACTTTTACCTGCATATCCTTAAAAACATCGTTCATTTCATCACTCCAATCTGAAATTTAGGTACGAAAAAAGCAGTCAATCCTAAGACTAACTGCCTTTTGTGTAAATATTTTTGTTAGCACTAGAGAAAAATTCTCCAGTTGAATAATAGAAATTCTCCTAAAACTGCAAGAGTTAAATATACAATAGGTTCTAGTTTAGAAAGAGAAATAGATTTATGGTTAATATTTTTAAATAACCTTTTTGTCAATTTCCAAATAAAATATCCAATAACTGCCCCTAGCGTATTCATCATTAAATCATCAATATCTGTATTTCTCCGATTGAATAACTGGCAAAGTTCAATGGATAATGAAAAACCGAAGCCTATCATAAAAATTTTCAGAGGATTTCTGTATCGTTTCCAAATTAAAGGAATTAAAAAGCCCAGAGGTAAAAACATTATAATATTTAAAACATAAGTCATTATCCCCTCAGACTGAAACGGTAATAAATTGATTTCCTCTAATCTTATAATCGTATCATAATGTCCAATATCCCAAATACTACCTATACCTGCAACAGAGAACGTCAAGTAGATATATAACAGAAAAATATATACCCATACAAAATGAATTGCTTTGTTTTCTTGTTTTTTGTTTTGACGCTTGCAAATAATAAGCTGGTATAAGGAACAAGGAACTATAATACATAGCAAAGCATAAATTGTAGATAACATAGTAATCGTCCTTTCACAGTAATTTTAAATAAAATGATACAGTAAAAATCTTAAAAAGCACGAAAGAATGTATTTTGTTTTTATGAAAGATTTTATGTTATCTATAATCATTTTTTGCTCTGCAATTAAA
>ENA-OQCF01000926-OQCF01000926.1-human-gut-metagenome-genome-assembly--contig:-NODE-926-length-10532-cov-2.720135_pt1 | contig 10532 bp, 12 predicted proteins | sample MGYA00242756_ERZ504573 | MGnify/ENA primary metagenome ERZ504573 (study PRJEB26092, sample SAMD00036240) | human gut metagenome | host: Homo sapiens | study: EMG produced TPA metagenomics assembly of...
GTATTTCCGGACTTGAACCTTTGGGCACCATGCTGACGACGGTGAATTCATCGCCGGCAATGGCTTCGGTGAAATACCGCAGCGGCTCGATGGTGACGGTAATCACGGGTTTATCGTCATTCTTCTTGTTCTGTTGGCCTCCTTGCTTGCACGAGAAGAGCAAGGTGGCTATGAGGAGTAAAAAACAAAACTTTTTCATTTACAATTTACTATTTACAATTTACAATTTGGCTGCGCTGTGGCAGGGGGCATCAACTATTCATTATCAACTATTCCTTATCCATTATCACTTCCTCTTTCCTTCCCCTCAGTATCTCCCGTTTCCTCCGGGGGGACCTGGGAGACGCTCTACCTTGAATCCTATGGCTTGCAGCATGCGACGTACTACTCCTTTGGCGCAGTAGGTGGTCAGCACGCCATCAGTGCTCATGGCGGCATGGATATTCCGGAAGACTTTTTCCTCCCACATTCCCGGTTGCTTTTCGGGTGCAAAGGCATCGAAGTAGACAACATCAAACGGAGATTTGTTAATCATTAACAAACTGTCAATGTTTATTGTTTCGACATCTGCCTGCACTTTTCTCAGTGTGAAATAAGGAGTTATGGCAACTTCTTCTTCCCACGCAGCCCGATGCAGTTCCTCGAACAGAGGATTGTCGCTATATTTTAGCGCATCCACCTCCGGCCATGCAAGCGGATAGAGTTCAATACCGATATAGTGCACAGGTCTCTTTTCCTTTTCGGCAGTTTCCAGTGTAAGCAGGGCATTCAGTCCGGTGCCGAAACCGATTTCAAGGATATGCGGGCGGGCAGTAGCGGATGCTTTCAGTCCCATGTCGATGAAGATGTGCTGTGACTCTGTACGTGCCCCCTTTACCGAATGATAATGTTCATTCAGTTCCGGTACAAACAGTGTCGCACTTCCGTCTTCCGTCTTCTCTATGATTCGTTGCATCACTTCTGCTTTTGTTGAATGTTTTTATTTAGTTTAATTCTCTGTGATTCAGCGTGTTGTTGCGCCTATATATCCAGCGTGCTGCATCTATACATCCAGCACGTTGCATCTATACATCCAACGCGTTGTATCTATACATCTATTGCTCAAACTCACTACATGTCAATAATTCATCATCGAAATGGCTCCTTGTAGTGCCCACAGCATAGCTATGTAGCGCACCAGTTTCCCTGCAAACATGGACGTGGTGGTCAGCATCAGATTACTGCGCATGAAGCCCAGTGCAATGGCTATAGCCTCTCCCACAAAAGGCAGAAAGGCGAAGAAAGCCATCAGTGCCCCTTTCCCTTGGAGGAAATGCTGCATCCGTTCTATCTTTTCCCTTTTTACCTTGAAATATTTCTCAATCCAGTCTATACGTCCCAGACGTCCCATGTAGTAGCACGTCATGCCTCCCAGCGTATTTCCCAAGGTGGCGGAGAGTACGCACAGTGCCGGGCTCAGACCGACCTTGACCAGTGCTACCATCACTATCTCGGAACTGAACGGAATGATGCTTCCTGCACATAGGGCAGAGATGAACAGACCGACATATCCCCAGTCAATCAGCAGCTGTACGAGTGTATCTACAAAAGCGTCCATATATTGAATCCTAATAGAATGAATAATCCGATAAATGCACAAATGAAGAATATATTGGAACTGCGGCTATTTGTCAGTACAAACAAGTGTCCCGCCAGGATGCTGACACCGATGAGCAGGAAGGACATCAGGTGGACACTCAATGCCGGTTGCAGTCCGATATAGACAAAGATGCAGAAATTCAGCAGGATGAGGAAGTGTAGATAGCTCCGGGTGCGTATCTTGTCTTCATAGCCGGCAATGAGACAGTGTGCCGCGCTGACGATGAACAGAACAAGGAGATACCCAAGGGTGGCGAGTTTCCACGGCTGATAGTCGAACCGGATGGGAGCGAAGGTCACCAGCTCGCGGAAGGGCTGGCAGAAGAGTTCCATTTGCCCGTAGTAGAGGCGTGTCCCAGCAACAGCCAGTAGGGTACGCTCCATCCTACCAAGGAAGCAAAGAAACTTTTGGGTTGGAGAGACTGGAAGTTGTAGGCGCCTATCCAGAAGATAGGGACAAACAGCATGAGCTGCGGAAAAAGCAGGCTGCCCAGTCCGATGAAGACAAAGGCGTGGAAGAGACTGCCCGTGGGCCGTGCCTGCTGGTAGCTCCTGAAGAGGAAAAACAGTGCCACCAGGAAGGAGGCGGATGCCAAGTCTCCCGCATACAGCATGTGCAGGCTGGGGCAGACGGATATCAGCAGGAAGTAGACAGAAGTCTGTACCGATGCCCGCATCCGGATGATGGCGAACGTATTGTTGAGCTGTATCAGGAAATACCCGATGACGGCATACAGAATAAAGCTGAAGAGACGGTTTGCCAGGTGGGGATGCAGAAGTCGCAGAATGTTTCCCAAAGGAATATCCGCTTTGCTGTGTCTCCGTCTCGGGCAACAGAACGGCAGTCAGTATCCAGCAGGATACTGAAATCAAGATAGCGGCGGGTAGTGTGAACCGCCCTGCCGTTATCCGGTTCTGGAATCTCTTCGTTCTCATTTATAAATCAAATCCTATATCTCTTCTGAAATATTTCTTCTCGAAGTCTATCATGTCGGCCACGCGGTAGCTCTTCTGCAAGGCTTCTTCCTTCGTTTCACCATAGGAGCAGACGGCGATGACACGGCCACCGGCGGTTACGGTCTGTCCGTCTTTGGTGGCTGTTCCGGCATGGAAGAGGATGCTGTCTGTTTCGGCAGCCTTCTCGAATCCGGTCATCACCTTGCCCTTTTCGTAGGCTTCCGGATATCCTCCGCTCACCAGCATGACGCAAGCGGCTGTGCGTGGGTCGAATTCCAGTGTACGCTGGTCGAGGTCGCCCTGGGCAACGCCTTCGAGCAGGTCTACCAGGTCGCTCTTGATGCGCAGCATCACACTTTCGGTTTCGGGGTCGCCCATGCGGACGTTGTATTCAATGACCATCGGTTCGCCCTTCACGTTGATAAGTCCCAGGAAGATGAAGCCTTGATAGCCGATTTCTTCTTCCAGCAGCCCGTTTACGGTAGGTTCGATGATGCGGGTGCGTACTTTTTCCATAAATGTTTCGTCGGCAAAAGGTACGGGAGTAACACTGCCCATACCGCCGGTGTTGAGGCCTTTGTCGCCTTCGCCGGATACGCTTGTAATCTTTGGCTACGGGCAATACCTTATAGTGGCGGCCGTCTGTCATCACGAATACGGAACACTCGATGCCGCTGAGGAACTCTTCAATGACTACCGTGGCGCTGGCATCGCCGAACATGCCGCCCAGCATTTCCTTCAGCTCTTTCTGAGCTTCTTCCAGTGTGGGGAGAATCAGCACGCCCTTGCCTGCACAGAGTCCGTCGGCCTTCAGTACGTAAGGCGCTTCGAGGGTTGCGAGGAAATCGAGTCCTTCTTGTAAGTTGTCGGCGGTGATGCTCTTGTAGCGGGCAGTGGGGATGTTGTGGCGCATCATGAAACCTTTGGCAAATTCCTTGCTACCTTCCAGTGTGGCACCTTTGGCGGTGGGGCCGATGATGTCGATATGGCAAGTGGCAGGGTCTTCCTTGAAACTGTCGAAGATGCCTTGTACCAGCGGGTCTTCTGGGCCCACAACAATCATGTCGATTTCTTTCTCAAGGGCAAAAGCCTTGAGTGCGGGAAAGTCTGTCGCCTTCAGGTTCACATTCTCGCCTGCTTCGCTTGTACCTGCATTGCCGGGAGCAATATATAGTTTCTCTACTTTCGGGCTTTGGGCAATCTTCCATGCCAGAGCGTGTTCGCGGCCACCGGAGCCTAATAATAATATTTTCATGGAGTTATAAATTATGAGTTATAAGTTATAAGTGATTAGTGCTTAGGGATTGGCGGTTAGTGAACTCTTAATGTTTCCCGTCGTATAGCATGATGTGCAAATCCTTAATCCCTAATCCTTTCTATAAATAATCTTCAAAGTACCTGGTTATCTTCTCGTGCAGATGCACACGGTCGCGTCCCAGGACGTTGTGCTTGTGCGTGGGATAGATAAACAAATCGGGATAGGTACGGGCATCCACGCACGCCTTCATGAATGAAAGGGTGTGCTGCGGCACGCAGGTGTCGTCGTGGTCGCGTGTATGATGAGCAGATGTCCTTTCAAGTTACCGGCAAGGTTTTTCAGGTTCGTCTGCTTGTAGCCTTCCGGGTTCGTCTGCGGAGTGTCCATATAACGTTCACCGTACATTATCTCATAGTATGCCCAGTCGATGACGGGTCCGCCGGCAACACCTACCTTGAAAATTTCGGGATAGCGCAGCATCAGCGCCGTAGTCATGTGTCCTCCGAAGCTCCAGCCGTGCACGCCGATACGCTCTCCGTCCACATAAGGCTGGCTTTTCAGGAATTCTACGCCCTTCACCTGGTCTTTGCCCTCTTCGATGCCCAGCTGGCGGAAGGTGGCGTTTTCAAACTCCAGTCCACGGTTGCTGCTGCCACGGTTGTCGAGGCTGAAAATGATGTAGCCTTTGTTTGCCATGTAGATGTCCCAGCCGCGGGCATCGTTCATCCAGCCGTTCGTTATCATCTGGGCGTGCGGGCCGCCGTATACGTAGACGATGGCGGGATACTTCTTTGCCGGGTCGAAGTCGGCAGGCTTTATCAGGCGGTAGTACAAGTCTGTCTTGCCGTCTGCGGCTTTGATGGTGCCTACTTCTATGCTGGGCATTTCAAAGCTTCGTAGGGTTCTTGGCTGTCAGCAGTGTGTGTTCCCGTTGTTTCTTCGGGTTGGTGGACATCAGTTTTACGATACGGGGGCAAGTGGGCGAAGAGGCATTGTCGATGAGGTAAGTTCCCATGAAACCGGAGATTTGTGCCGAGTGCACGCCGGTTGGGTCTCCTATCAGGCTGCGTTTGCCATTCTTCAGGTTGACAGCGTAAAGGTTGCTCTGCAAAGGAGAGATTTCCGTACTCTTGATGATGAGCTCTTTCGTGTTCCGGTTAAAACCTACGATGTCTTGTACAAGCCAGGGGCCGGAGGTGAGTTGCTTCAACAGTTCCCCTTCCGTATTGTATAGGTACAGATGGTTGAAGCCGTCACGCTGGCTTTGATAGATGAACTTGTAGCTGTCCCATGGCAGGAATAGAATGGGAGATTGCGGCTCCACATATTTGGGATGTCTCTCTTCGATGAGCACTTGTTGCAGCTTTCCGCTTTCAGCATCGTACTGGCACAGTTTGGAGTGGTTCTGGTCTCGGTTTAGCTCTATCAGATAGAGGCTTTTGCCATCCGGTGCCCAGGTGATGTTGGTGAAGTAGCGGTCTTTTGGGTCGCCCATGTCCAGGTAGATGGTCTTTTGAGTAGCCGGATTGTAGATACCTACCTTTACCTGATGGCTGAGCATGCCGGCCATGGGGTAGCGTATTTTATCCACCAGTGCTATTCTTGTCGTGATGTCAACCAATGGATAGGGGGTGACCATGCTTTCGTTCATTCGATAAAAGGCCAGCAGGTCCCCGGCAGGATTCCAGAAAGTGCCTTTTGAAATGCCGAATTCATTGCGGTGCACACTTTGTCCGCAGACGATACCTTCCGGTTCGTTGGTGACTTTCAGGGTTTGCCCGTCACTGGTCATCACATAGAGATTATTGCCGATAGTATAAGCCAAATGGCGGCTTACCTCGTTCCAATCCTCATTTGCGGCTTGGGCGGGGCAAGGCTGGCTCCAGATGACTTTTTTCTTCTTCCAGTCGACGAGGGCACGGTACTTGCCGGTGTTCAGCAGCAGGAGTGGGTCTATTTGGACTTGAATACCCTGATTGACGCCTCGGGGTACGTTGACAGCCTTTGCAGCATGAAAGTGACGCAGTTTCCAAGTCCTTTTTCTTCCAGCAGCGCGTTGGCTTCTTCCAATGTGATGGCAGTGAATTTCTCTCCGGGCTTGGCACCTAATCCTTTGACAGCCCATGTACCTTCTATATTGTCGATGCCAAGTTCCAGACAAGCGGCATCGCCCCACCACTGGTACCACTTGTTTTCGGCAGTATGGTAGGTTTCACCTCCGGGAATAAGGTCTTCCAGGGTCGGCTTTTTCAGTTCTTGTGCCATGACGTTTGTTGTAAACAGAGCAGGCACTGCCATCAGCAGTGCAAGAATGCTCTTACTTATTTTCTTTGCATTCATTCTCCTTGTCATTGTTCGTGTTATTCTTCTTCCTTCTTTCCCGCCTCTCTTCTTTTTCTTTCCGGGTAAGACTCACCCGACTTTGTTCTGCGTTCTCCACCGAATTCGCGTCTTTCCCTCGGTCTGAATTCCCGTTTTTCCCCGTCTTTGAACTCTCTTCTTTCACGCGGACGGAATTCTCGCTTTTCGCCGTCCTTGAATTCTCTTGGTCTGCGTTCACCGTTGAATTCGCGTCTTTCGCCACTGAATTCACGTCTCTCTCCACTGAATCGGGGACGGAATTCGCGTCTTTCTCCGGGTTTGAACTCTTTCCTTTCTCCTGAAGCCGGACGAAATTCTTTGCGCTCCTTGCTCAACTCCTCGCCTTCGGCACGGAATTCCTTGTACTTTCCGTCGAAGATTTCGTACTGGCGGAATTCACATTCCAGTGCACCGTTGAATAAAGGTATCTTGGAGGTGGCTTTTAGCCCGATTTGGTCGAAGCACTCTTCGCGGTAAGATAGAACCCATGCAGTGTTGCCCGTAAAGGCGTGTTTCAGACGCTCGCCAATCATGGAGTAAAGTCCCAGCAGGTCGTTGGTAGAGATACCGCTCCCGTAGTGGGTTGGTGATGATGATGGATTTCTCCGCAGGTTGCTCGAATTGCTGGAAGGGTTGCAGCTTCAATACTACATCCTTGCTTACGCCGGCAGCCTTTATATTGTGTGTGGCAATTTCGTTTGCCTTCGGGCTGTTGTCGTAACCGTAAATCTTATGTGTGAATTCGCGTTCCTGACTGTCGTCATTGTATATCGTGTCGAACAGCTCTTGGTCAAAATCCACCCACTTCTCGAAAGCGAACTCCTTGCGGAATACGCCCGGAGCGATGTTGCGTGCAATCAGCGCCGCTTCGATGGGAATGGTTCCCGAACCACACATCGGGTCTATCAGGTCGCATTCGCCACGCCAGCCAGTCATCAATATCATGCCGGCGGCCAGCACCTCGTTCAGCGGGGCCTCTACTGCTTCCTGGCGATAACCGCGGCGGTGCAGCGATTCGCCGCTGGAGTCGAGAGACAGCGTACATTTGGTTTCGGCAATGTGTATGTTCAGCAGCACGTCCGGTTTGTTGACACGCACGCCGGGACGTTCGCCGGTCTTCTCGCGGAAATAGTCTACGATGGCATCCTTCACCTTGTAGGAAACGAACTTGGAATGACGGAACTCTTCACTGAATACAACCGCGTCCACGGCAAAGGTCTTGTCCGTATCCAGATAGTCTTCCCATCGGATGGCTTTAATCTGTTCGTAAACCTCGTCGGCATCCTTGGCTGTAAAGTGTTTGATGGGTTTCAGTATCCGGATGGCTGTACGCAGGCAGAAGTTGGCTTTGTACATCATTTCCTTATCACCACTGAAAGATACCATGCGGCGGCCTATTTCTATTTCGTTGGCGCCCAGTGCAGTCAGCTCTTGTGCCAGTACCTCTTCCAGTCCTTGGAAGGTTTTGGCAATCATTTCAAAAGATTGTTCGCTCATCTATTTATTTACTATTTTACTGTTTTTATTCTATTGTTTATCAGTAATTTGCCTCCCGTTTGTTAGGCACTGGCGTCTGTTGGCTCAGACACCGGTGTTTGTTGTGTTGGACACTTGTGTCTGACGTGACAGACACAAGTGCCTGACAAATGCAGCAATATTGCCTTTTAAACGAGGTTTGAGGCTTCTCATTTCTTCGCCTTTGTCTGTACAATTCTCGCTCCTGCCGGAACATCCTCCGTCACCCAGATATTGCCGCCCACAGTGGCTCCTTGTCCGATGGTGATGCGTCCCAATATGGTGGCGTTGGAATAGACTATCACATTGTCTTCCAGAATGGGATGGCGGGGAATACCCTTGATGGGCTTGCCGTCTTCGTCCAGCGGGAAGCTCTTGGCACCGAGGGTCACACCCTGGTACAGCTTTACGTTGTTGCCGATGATGCAGGTCTCGCCGATTACCACACCCGTACCATGGTCGATGGTAAAATAACCGCCTATTTCCGCTCCCGGATGGATATCGATTCCTGTTTCACTATGCGCCATCTCGGTGATGATGCGGGGAATGAGGGGGACACCCAACTTGAGCAGTTCGTGTGCAATGCGGTAGTTGCTGATGGCTCGGATGGCCGGATAACAGCTGATGACTTCGCCGAACGACTGTGCGGCGGGGTCACCATTGTAGCAGCCTCCACACTCTGTGGCAAGCACCCGTCTCATGGCCGGCAGGTTGCTGATGAATTTGGCAGCCAATAAAGCGGCTTCTTCCCGTTGGAGCTCGGTACAACAATTGCATTCGCCATCGCCTGCAAAGCAGAGTCCGGCAAGGATTTGTTCGGTCAGCAGGTCGAACAAGCGCTCCACGTTGACACCGATATGGTAAGTCACCGTGCGGCTGTTGACCGTGGAATTTCCGAAATATCCGGGGAAGATGATGGCCCGCGCCAGTTCGATGATGTCGCGCAGCGCTTTTGCCGAAGGCAGCGGATTGCCGTCCGTATGCTGGTGAAACAATCCCTTGTATGATTCGCTTTCCGATAGCTCATCGACTGCTTGTGTCAAAATGTGGGTAAAGTTGAGTGGACTCATTATGATATCCTTAAGTTTAAAAGTGGAGGCAAAGATAGGAAATACTCGTCAAATATCCTACATATCCCTCATTTATAGTACATATTTACCATATTTGTGGTATTTCCCACGAACCGATTTTGCGCTACTTTTGTCTTGTAAGAAATAACGTACCTCATTCCACTCCGGATTGTTAGTCTTTTCCCTTAGGGGGAATGAGGGTTTTTAAAACAGTTGGATTATGAAGAAGATAGCAGAACGCCTTACCGACCTGGTAGGCAACACTCCCTTGTTGGAGTTGAATAATTATAACAAGAATAAAAGTTTGAAAGCCCGTGTTATCGCCAAATTGGAATATTTTAACCCTGCCGGTAGCGTGAAGGACCGCGTGCGCTTGCATGATAGAAGATGCCGAGGCAAAAGGGCTGTTGAAGCCCGGTGCCACCCTCATCGAACCTACCAGTGGCAATACGGGCATAGGGCTGGCTTTTGTAGCCGCCGCCAAAGGTTACAAGCTGATACTGACAATGCCCGACACAATGAGTCTGGAGCGCCGCAACCTCTTGAAAGCTCTCGGTGCGGAACTGGTGCTGACTCCGGGTGTTGACGGTATGAAAGGCGCCATAGCCCGTGCCGAGGAACTGAAGGCCGCCAACCCCGGTTCGTTGATTTTGCAGCAATTCGATAATCCTGCCAATCCGGCAATGCACGAGCGTACTACGGGACAGGAAATCTGGCGTGATACGGACGGTCGGGTGGATATTTTTGTGGCAGGTGTAGGTACGGGAGGCACGGTGAGCGGAGTGGGCGCAGCCTTGAAAGCCAATAACCCGAAGGTAAGGATTGTGGCTGTGGAGCCCGAAGATTCTCCCGTACTTTCCGGCGGAAAGCCCGGTCCCCATAAAATACAAGGTATCGGTGCGGGATTTGTGCCGAAGAACTATAACAGTGCCGTGATAGACGAAGTGCTGCAGGTATCCAATGATGATGCCATCCGTACGGGTCGCGAACTGGCGAAGTATGAGGGATTGCTGGTCGGCATCTCTTCGGGGGCTGCCGTTGCTGCGGTTGCCCGCCTGGCAAGGTTGCCCGAAAATGAGGGCAAGACGATTGTCGCGCTGCTGCCCGATACGGGAGAACGGTATCTTTCGACGCTGTTGTATGCGTTTGAGGAATACCCATTGTAAGAGCAAACATTTCTGCCGGTTATCCGCTCCATCAATGTGGAGCAGGTAGCTGCAGATGGTATTTATAGTTCGCTTGGTCTTAACCCGAACGACCGGCAGCTCATTTTCTCTACTTTCACTTCCCATATCTTGACATTGCGTACGGCAGGTTCGGCATATTTGCATTCATTCTCCGTGTATTGCTTCATCAGCATGTCGAGTACGCGTCGCTTCTCTTCCATGTCTTCCACGAAGTGTACTTTTCCATGGCAGATGACACTGCGCGACTTCATGCTATAGCTGCATGCCACTTGCCGGTGCATATAGACCAGTTCGTGTCCTTCGCAGAAGGTGATGCAAACTTGCGGGTGCTTTGTTATCATCTCCACTTTACTACCTTCCGGGCCGGAATGCAAGTATATCACTCCGTCTTGATAGGCAAAGTTCATGGGAACCGCATATGGGTTTCCTTCAAGGTCTGTGATGCCCACTATGCAATATGGACATTTGCGGATAATTTCCTCAATCTGTGTAGGGTCCGTAATAGTAATCGTCTTCATCGTGCAGGTCTCATCCCCGGTCTCTCTC
>ENA-OQCF01000927-OQCF01000927.1-human-gut-metagenome-genome-assembly--contig:-NODE-927-length-10521-cov-6.675101_pt1 | contig 10521 bp, 12 predicted proteins | sample MGYA00242756_ERZ504573 | MGnify/ENA primary metagenome ERZ504573 (study PRJEB26092, sample SAMD00036240) | human gut metagenome | host: Homo sapiens | study: EMG produced TPA metagenomics assembly of...
AAAAGAAAAAAATTTATAAAACTCCTTTTGGTATATTTACCTATCGGGATGTTCCATCTGCTGTATATCCTTATGGTATTACTTGTTTCACAGAGCAGGGGTACGCAATTCAGATTGCAAGCCCGGAAAAGGCGTTGTGTGACGAACTCTACATCCAATCACCTGTAGCAAGTCAAGGCGAACTAAAGGAATTGATGTTTGATGGATTGCGCATAGATTGGGATGCTTTTTGCAAACTCAGCGTGGAGGACGTCGCTTTCCTCAACGGGAAGTACCATTGCACTAATATTCAGAAATTACAAAAGATTATGGAGAAAATCGCATGAACACAGTAATAGAACAAATGCTGCGCAAATATGACAGCAAAAATATCTATGACCAGAAAAATGCTATGAAAGAGGTCATGCAGGAAATCGTTCTGTATGGGTTGAGCCGTGCTGGGTTCTTCAGGGAAGCTGCATTCTACGGCGGAACAGCACTTCGTATTTTTTATGGGCTTGACCGTTTTTCAGAAGATTTGGATTTTTCACTTATGACAAGTAATCCTAATTTCGATTTGAAAGCATATTTTCCAGAACTTGAAAAAACCGTTCGCTCTTTTGGATTAAATGTTGTCATTTCTGAGAAAGAGAAAACCAAAGAATCCGCCATTCGTTCTGCATTCTTAAAGGGAAACACCAAAGAGCATTTCTTGCTTTTTTACGCAGATGAAGTGACGGCAAACAGTATCACCAAAAACGAGGCTCTTAAAATCAAATTTGAAATTGATACCATGCCGCCAGCATTTGCAACATTTGAGAGGCGGTTCTGTCTTGCGCCAATGCCGTATGAAATAAATCTCTATGATGAACCATCTCTTTTTGCAGGGAAAATTCATGCTGTATTGTGCCGTGCATGGCAGAATCGCGTGAAAGGGCGCGATCTCTATGATTATGTGTTTTATCTCTCTAAAGGAGCTACCGTCAACCAGAAACATTTACAGGCTCGCCTGATGCAAAGTGGTGTTATTACAGAAAATGATGCTTTTGACATCTCGGTAATTCGCTCTATGCTATGCGACCGCTTTGCTTCCATAGACTATAATCAAGCAAAGCAGGATGTGATTCCCTTTATACGCGATACATCCACTTTAGATATTTGGTGCAAGGAATTCTTTACGCAAATCACAATGCAACTTAATTAAGAAATCATGACCGTTCTGCTTTTTAGCAAGGCGGTCATTTCTTTTATCCGAAAGTAGGTGAAGTTTTGAATCAAAACTGGATTGTCGAAAATCTGAACAATGCGTTTTCCACATGGAATGGCAAACTGACAGAGCTTTGGGGGCTGGTGACAACCAGCCCCCAATCTTTTAAGGGCGGGGCTGTATGGGGCGTGATGCAAAGTCTTCACAGCGCCATGGTCGGCATAGGCTATGCGCTGATCGTGCTGTTCTTCGCCATATCGTTGTTCAAGAATACCATGAACTTTCACGAACTCAAGCGCCCCGAAGCGGCATTGCATTATCTCATCCGCTTTGTGGCCGCCAAAGCCTTGGTGGGATACGGCATGGACATCATGCTCAACATCTTTTCCATCTGCAACGGCGTGGTCAGCGATATGGCTGCCGGTATGGGCGGCATCTCGCAGGCGATGGTCACACTGCCCGGTGAGATGCAGTCTGCCATTGAAAATGTCGGTTTCTTAGCCAGCATCCCCTTGTGGCTCGTCACGATTCTTGGAAGTCTGTTCATTACCGTGCTGTCGTTCGTGATGATCCTCACCGTGTACGGGCGGTTCTTTCGCTTGTATATGTACACGGCGCTGGCTCCCTTGCCGCTGGCGAGCTTTGCCGGGGAAAGCACACAGTCTGTGGGTATTTCTTTTGTAAAAAGCTATATCGGCGTGTGCTTGGAGGGCGCTGTCATCGTGCTGGCCTGCATCATTTATTCGGCGTTTGTCAGCACACCCACGGTGACTGGTGGTGAGCGACCACAATGGTGTGGAGCTATCTTGCCGAAACCGTATTCAATACCTTGCCCCACACTGGTGGATTTATGGAAAGACTTGCTTGCACAGCATCACCCAGAGCCGAGCAGCTTGCTTGGCAATTGAGATTTTCGCAAAAGGCAGCATGAAAGCTTTTGCGCAGCCCACGAATGTGGATATGTCCAATCGTCTGATTTGCTTTAACATCAATCGTTTGGGTGAGCAGCTGAAACCGGTGGCGATGATTTCCATGCTGGAATTTATTAACACTGCGGTTATGAACAGCAACCGCAAGGACGCAAACGCAGCCACTTGGGTATACTTTGATGAAATCTATCTGTTGCTCCGCGATGAGGAAAGTGCAAAGTTTCTGTACCAGAGCTGGAAGCGATTCCGCAAATATAACGCCTATGCCACGGGCATTACCCAGAACGCGCAGGATTGCCTGACCAACGATACCGCCTGCGCGGTATTGTCCAACAGTGAATTTGTGGTAATGCTGCGCCAGACAAAGGACATTCTGCCGCTGCGGAAACTGTACGGTCTGTCAGAGCCGCAGCAGGAATAGCTGAAACTGGCTACTGCCGGGCAGGGGATTCTGAAGATGGGCAATAACATCATCCCGTTTGAAAATAAGCAGCCGACAACAGGTAAGGTGTATAAGCTGATAAGCACTAAACCCGGAGAGGTGGAATAACTATGCGCAAAACAAAAACGGCGGGCCGAGGCCCGCCGCGATTTGATAAATTGGAAGTTAATGTACCCAGATATTATTCTCCAAATCTTTAAGATAGGATTTGTAAAGATTTATAAGTGTTGGCGTTTCCTTAGTATCAGGAAAGCTCAATAAATACCCATCCTCGGTTTCGTGAAAGCCTATAATGCCGTGTAGTCCGGCCATCTCTGCCACCTTGACCAAGGTGCGGTAGTCATACTCGGCAGCACTGATATAAAGCGTCATTTTGGTATCCCCTTATCATAGTACTGTTTTCTATTTTACACCCACAACCCGCTGTGCGACAAGGCATGGCGGAATTTTTATTTGTAAAGGAGTTGTTACCATGCCCAAAGAAAACAAAATCCGCGTTTTATATGTTCAGCCGGGAAAATACCCGGAGGAACGTATCATTGAAAACAATTTGAAATCCATGCAAAAACTTGTGGACGGCGATATTGAGGGTGTGTACCCTTGGCGGGATTACGCTTGCATTGTTTGTAATGATGAGGGAAAGCTGAACAATATGCCACTGAATCGGCTGCTCGAAGATTATGATATTCTCGCGGGCAGCTTTTTTGTTTGCGGTCTGCGCGATGGAGATTTTACCAGCCTGACGGACGAACAGTTCAAACGCTATGAAAAGCTGTACCATGATCCTATCATTTTTACGGATACTCCGCTGGGAATCTACCCTATGAAAGCCACGCCGGAGCAGTATACCCGCGTGATGAACGATATGCAAGCTCGCAAACAGGTCCGCCACAACCGGGATAACCACAATGAGCGCTGACGACCGCAGCCGCAATTTGGTGCGGCGCAAGATGATGCAATCCGCTGTGCGCGGCAGTGTGCAAAGGGCCAAGCAAGCGGCTACAGAGCCGGATACCGATACCACCGACTACGGGGAACAGACTATCCAGAATAGAGCCGAACAAGTGTTGGCACAGCAGAAAACGCAGCCATAAGCACCGCCAGAATCAGCTATAAGCAATTCCGCGTTATGCAGGACAAGCGTGAACAGCGGCAGAAAAGTACGGAAAAGGCCGCCCCTGTTGCTAAAAGCCAGACGGCCTCGCAACCCACCATAGAGGTTCTTTCCCAGCAGGAACGCCGCGAACAATTCAAGCGCGGGCGCTTTCGGGCGATTGCCATAGAAAAAGCCAAGCCCCAAACGCCCAAGGCAGACAGTGCGTTACCGCAGGAACAAATCTCCCAAAGCCAGCTGATAAAGACAAGGCAGCAAAGCCTGAAACGCCAGCACTTTATTCGGGAGGCTGTGCGCAGACACTTCCAAAGGCAAGCCGAACAACGCGCTGCCACAAGTATCACCGCCCCAATGCGTATCGAAAGCCCCACCTTGCCGGGAATGACAACACCCAAAAAGGCTGCTGCCACCCGATTGCAAGCCCTGTTTCGCTACCTGATGAGCGCTATCAAGCAGCTGTTGGCCCGCACGGCCCGGAGAACTGCCGCAACGCTGGCGGCTCTGCTCGGTGCTGGTGGGGTGGTGTTGATGTTGGCTATGGTCATCGGCGCTGCTGCGGCGGTGATCGGCTCACCGATGGGCATTTTGTTTGCCGATGAATCCGGCGACCCGAACAGCATCCGCATTGCGGAAATTGTTGCGGAAACCAATGCCGACTTTGGTGAAGCCATCAACGAGATCGTAGCTGCCCACCCGGAGTGCAGTGAAACCACCATAGAATATGACTACGAGGACGGTCACACTTGGGCGAGCTATTGGCCCGAAGTGCTGGCCATCTTTGCGGTGCATACCAACCTCAACTCCGACAGCGATGTGGTTGTCATAGACGAAGGCAAAAAGTTGCTGATTCAGGACACCTTTTGGTCCATGCACCAAATTGATTCAGAAATTGAAACCGTAACCACCACACCGGAGCCGACTGAGGATGAACCGGACCCGGAGCCGGTCACGGAGCATATTCTGCACATCACGGTCAGCAGCAAAAGTGTAGCCGAGCTGGTTGAAGAATACAATTTCACGCAAGACCAGCGCGACATTCTTGACGAGCTGCTGTCGGACGAACTGCGCCCTTATCTGCTGGCATTGTGCGGCGGTGTTGGCGGCGTGGTCGGTGACGGCACCCTGCAATGGCCGCTGCCGGGGCACACTTATATATCCTGCCATTTCGGGGAAGTGGACGCCTTCGGCAACGCCGGACATCGCGGCACGGACATTCCCGCGCCGGAGGGCACACCCATCCTGGCTGCCCACAGCGGCACGGTACTGATCAGCGGCTGGAACGACAGTTACGGCAATCAGGTGCTGCTGGATAACGGTGCAGGCTTGTCCATGCGCTATGCCCACATGACAGCAACAGCCGTCACGGCTGGTGAAACCGTGACGGCAGGGCAGGTGATTGGCTATGTTGGTTCTACCGGCGACAGTACCGGCAACCACTTGCATTTTGAGGTCATGCAAAACGGTGTGCGCTGTAATCCGCTGAGCGTAGTGAATCCCCAATAAAAAAGATGCGTATTTTGCGATTTTGCAAGCGTTTTTTGTTGCTGAAGTGGGCAGCCCTGTTTTACACAATCAAAAATAGGGCTGCAAGCAACTTTCGTCAACTTGCAGCCCTAGATTTAGAATGTTGGCTGACAACGAACCGCGATGCGCGCATTGCCGCTGTAGTCACAGGTGAAAAGCGTTAAGGCATATTCGCCGGATGTCATTTCATCTACAGCCGTAGCATTCAGCGTTTCCAAAGCCAGAACCTGATAAGTATAGGTGTTTCCGCCCATGGTTTTCAGCATGACTTCATCGCCTTGCTGTAAATCACTCAATTTCCCGAAATGCCGCTTGTAATTATGGCCTGCAATCACGAGATTTTCTGTATCTACAGCACCGGAATATCGGCAGACAGTATCCTTCATCAGTGCATCGTCAAAGCGATTATACACAGGCAGTTCCAGCCCCAAGGCGGGAATAGAAAGCGTTCCGAGGAAGGTTTCATCGTCTGCAGCTTTGGCGATAGCCGACTCCTGTGTCTGCTGCGATTGCTGCATGGTCACTTCGGTCAGCAGATTTTGTGCTGCTTCGTCAGCGCGGTTTGCATCGTAGTAGTTGTAACCCCACAAACCGATTGCCGCAAGCAGAAGCAAAATGCCAAGCACTGTGCAATAATGGCCAAGCTTATTTCTCATGGTCAGACTTCCTTTGCAGCCAGCCGCCCAACAGAATCAAGCTCAGGCCCATTGCAATCAGAATCGGTATCGGCCAGTTCAGCTGCCCGGTCTGCGGCAAGGAGGGATCGGGCTTCAGCGACGGAACCGCAGGTTTCAAAGGTTTGGCATCCCAACTGAATTTCGGTTCCGCTACCACTTGATAAGCAGCCGTTCCATTTACCACCGTATGGATACTAACCAAAAACGGGTCACTGGTGTATGCCGTGTTTTCCGATGCCGGTTTTGTCCGAATTACCAGATACAGTCCCGGTGTCAGGTCGCGGAATATCACCGTGCCGTTTGCATCGGTTCGCTGTGTTGCGGCAAAATCTTTGCGTTTTTGCGCATTTGGGGCAAGCTGCAGAGCTTTTTCCCGCAGTTGGGATGCGCTGCATTGCGTCCAGTCGCAATCGGCGAAGGAATATGCAGGAAGTGTCTGATATTGCAGTTCCCCCTGCGATTCCTCCAGCGTTGCCACCATGCACAGTGCGTACTCGTCCCCTGCCAAGAGAACGGTGTGGTTTTCGCGTTCAATGCTGCACCGAAGCTCCAGACTTCCCTGAAGTGCCGCTGCAGCAGTCGGCAAACAAAACATAGTCGAAACACACAGAATCAAAAGGAAAACCGACGCAAAACCAACTCTGTAACGATACCTTTTCGGTTTCATATTGCAGATTTTCCCCCTTACCTGAATTTTTTTCGCATCCACACCACCAGCGCGCGCAGCAACAGGATTCCTGCCAGCACGGCAAGCCCCAAAAGCAAATGCCGATACTGCATGGGCATTTTCATCCATGCCGAGAGTTCTGTCTCTGTCTCCGCTGCTGCGGTGCCGTTTTCGGGCGTGTAGTCGATTCGCGCGCCCAGCACAAGCAGCCGATGTGAGTTGACACCATAGGGGGTGCAGGTCACCAAGGTGACATAGTCTTTCCCCTTTTCGATTGCCAGCGCATCGGTTTCGTTGGGCAAAACGGTGAGAATCTGATTCACGCGGTAGTACAGCGTTTCATTCAACACAGTCACGAACGCCGGTGGCCTCAACCGTAAAGCCACTCTCAATGCCTTTCACATTGGCATTTGTGATAGTAACCTCCACCGCCTGCCCCAAAGAGAGCAGATTGTTGAGTTTCAAAAGATAATTCAGGCCAAGCAGGTTGACGGTCAAACCGCCGTCGGTTCCAACCAATTCGCCGGGACCGGACAAACCAATAAAGCCGCCTGCATAGTTTTTGCCTTCGACAGATTTTAGATTATTAACGGAAACATTGTTGATGGTACCGCCAATAGCATCGCCAAAGCCGCCGCCCACACGCTCATTTCCGCTTACGGAAAAGCCATCGGTTATACCGTTCAGCGTTACTCCGTCTACAGTAAACGCAAGATAAGAGGCAACGCGAGGGTCGTGTTTAATAAGCCTGCTACGCTGGCGGTTCCAAGAGAGCCCGCAATGCCGCCGGTATAATCATGACCAGAAACGCTTTGCAGGCCGGACACTGTCGTGTTTCGTTGCTCAACGGTCGCTGGGGCATACACTCCGTTTCTCCAGTACGATACCTTGCTCAGATACTCGGTACTCGATGGAGCAATGTATGCGCCATCACCGCGCCCGGTAACGCCGCCCACATAGTCGGTGCCGTTGACTGTAAGCGGTGCATCCACCGTACACCCTAAGATGTACGAAGGGTTCACGCCTGCCAGAGAAAGCAGTGAAGATGCTGCACCCGGGTTGCTGCTGAGCAGCTTGACCACCAAATCAACCACACCGCCCAGAAGGTCATCTTTATTATCGTCTTTGCCAAGATTGGCGCCCAGCCTAGGGTTGCAATACCTGCAAAGCCGCCTGCATTGGCTCCTGTGGCATGAACCGTCAGCGATTCGCTCACTTTGGCCGAACAGTTGACAGCCGAAGTATTGGCAAGACCGCCGGCAAAGCCGCCCACATAGTTTTCGCCCTGAATGTTTATGGCCTTATTGTCTAATGTGCAGTTGAGAAGCAGACTTTCCGTGTTCATCTTAGGCAGCTTGGTTTCAATATCCAGTGCGCCGGACAAGGTACCTTTGATGATGCTGTCGCGGGCAAGGCCCACAAAGCCGCCCACGAAATTTTTTCCCTGCAGGGAAAGGTTGCTGTTTTTGACAGTGCAGGTTTCTATGATACTGCCGGACTGCTGCCCCACAAAGCCGCCTGCGTAGTCCTTTTCATTCGATGTGGAAATGTTCAGACCGTCAATGCTGCAATCGACAAATTTTGCATTGATATAGCCCGTAGGGATCAGCTTGTCTAAGGGAATGGCATTGCCCAGCAAAATGGTAATCAAATCGCCCAATCCCAAGCCGGGAATCACATTCAGAATGTTGGACAGCAGCTTGACCAGGCCGCCCAATGCATTTGAAAGTCCATCGTACTCGGTCACGCCAACAGTATACCCAACAAATCCGCCGGTGTTGTTGTTCACATTCTTCACATCGGCATTGACCACTTCAATGCCGGAAAACAACACCTGACCCTCCACTCGTCCGGCGATGGCACCGGTTGCCAAGGCCGTGGGGTCTTTCTTTCGGGCGTCGAGAACATCTCCCAGCGTTTTACCTAAGTCGATTTTCACCTGTCCAAAGGTCAGAATGAAGGTCAGACCGCTCAACACGCCACCCAGCAGCTTGCCCAGAGTGCTTGTCAATTCACTGACAAGTGTTTCGGGATAATAAGTTTCGCTGGTCGTTGTTTGAACAGAAATGTTCTGGAATTTGAGGTTGGAAACCTGAACCAGTCCCTTGCTAAGACCAATATCATTCTCGCTCACCTCGCTGGAGATTGTGGAGAAGAACCCAACGCCCATCTGTTTGCCAACATTCAGTTTACCGGTCTGCATTACGCTGACATTTGAAATTGTAGGCTTGGTGGATGTGTTAATGGCGGAAGAGTCATCATTCCATATTTTTTCGCCGTTGGCCGACTTCGCGCCAATCATTGTTCCTTGGAAGGTCAGAGGCGTCCAATTGGCACTGCTCAAGTCAATGTCACGGAAGATGATGTAATTGGCATTGGAGGCATAGGTCTGGTTTGCTGCTTTATCAATGTCCAGATTTGGGTCAATTTTACCGGTTGTCTGGTTTACACCGCAGCGGCCAACAGTATAAACGTACAAAATGTTACTTGCTTTATCGCTTAAATTTTTGTCAGCTGCATGGATACCGTCTTTTCCAAGAGTATAGTTGTCAGTACCGTTCTGTTCTTTCGTCAGATCCGCATCGCCGCCATACAGCATAATGAGATTTCCGCTGCTGTCATGGTCAATCGTCCACTTCGCATTGTGATGAATAGCCTGATAAACGGCACCGTAAACGGTATCTCCGCTGCCGATTTTCCGCAGCTGCTGCTCATTGCCAATCAGGATATAGGTCTTATCCCCGATTGTTTTTACTACCTGCCCGGCAAAGTCGCGGCCATCGGTACTTCCAGCTGGAGAATCATCCAAAACTGAAATCGGCGCATCCGTGATTTCCGAACTGAATTGTGTGGAAATCACATAATGATGCGTTAAGCTGTAAGTAAGATAGGGGGCGTCCTCCCCTTTAGGATAAATCAGCTGCCCCATGCCAAAACTATCTGCATGGGCATCTCCATCCAACACAGGTTCCTTTGCAGGATCTTCCGCCTGCAAAACGGAAAGCTGATACGGATTATACAGATAAATCGTGTCGCTTTGCGCATCATACAGCGTAAGGTCATCGCTGTTTTCGGTAAGCGGTGTGATGCTGCCGGTAAAGCCTTCCGGCAACTGCCATTGCAACATATCGCCCGTCAGCTCAATGTCCTCAGCAATGGCATATTGTGCATCCAAAGCGTAGGTGATTTCCGCGCCGTTTTCATCGGTCACGGCAAGCCCGCTTGCATCGGTAAGCGTTTGCCCGCTGCCGATTTCGGCTAACTGGTTATAAGTATAAATCAGGATTTTTCCGTCCTGATAAAGAGATTTGGCCGATTCATCCGTGTTCTCAGATGAAGATTCAGCAAGCTCGGAATCGATTGTCTCGTCCGAGGTGGAAATCTGATCGGTGTCAGATTCCGGCTGACTCTCTACTGAGCTATTTGACGAGGCATCTTCAGGCAAATCGGAAGAGGCCGAAGAATCTCCAGTCAAAGGCTCAGAAGAAGCCTCATTCATGCTTGAAGAATCGACCGATGTATTTTCCGGAGATTGCTCCGGGATGTAACCTGCATCACTGTCTGCAGGTACACTTTCAGAGTCGGCGCTGGAAACAGCTATACTGCTTTCAGCTAAGATAGCATCATCTGCTGCAAAAGCGACCGGTGCTGTGCATTGAAAGAACATCAGCGCCGCCATCGTAGCTGATGCCCATCTCATAAAAGAGTGATGGCGCATGGGAATTCCCTTTACCCCCTAAAGGCTACTTGCGTAAATTCGTATTACGGTTCGCCTACGAATTTACTAGGTTTTATTGCGAAAAGTATCTGCCATTATTTGAATGGCAGATACCCTTGCAATAAATCCCCATGCAATGAGCATTGAGAAGCAAAAGCAGACGGATAATTGACCACGAATTTTATTCGTTGCCAAAAGTGCTCGATTGCAAACCGCTTCCGCTCCATGTTGGTATGAACATAGCGCTGTAATGTGATATTGGGA
>ENA-OQCF01000928-OQCF01000928.1-human-gut-metagenome-genome-assembly--contig:-NODE-928-length-10520-cov-1.624170_pt1 | contig 10520 bp, 14 predicted proteins | sample MGYA00242756_ERZ504573 | MGnify/ENA primary metagenome ERZ504573 (study PRJEB26092, sample SAMD00036240) | human gut metagenome | host: Homo sapiens | study: EMG produced TPA metagenomics assembly of...
CTGCTTTCCATACCGGACTGAAAGATCCTTTATTTCAAGCATAAATAACGCTCCTTCTTACTTGTTACTGTGTTTCCGGATTATATCCATGTCCATCTTTTCTGATATCCCGACGAACAGACATAATCCGTGCAGTCTCATTCAGAAATTATAGCAGTCCTCGTAAATAATGCATTTAAGACAGTTCAGCAGAGTACGAAAGACAAGGAAGATATCTGCAGGCGTGCCGACGCACGGCAAAGATATCTGACGCAGGATTTCATACTCTGATGGGCTGGATTAATATGCATTATTTTAGAGGATTGCTATAATATCTCTAAATATAATTACTCAGCAAGTGTGATGTCTTTTGTCAGCCAGTAGTAATCCATGGGATACATCTTCACGCCTGTAACTCTCTTGTTGGAGAACAGATAAGTTGTCTCATATCCGAAGAATACAGTTGCTGCATCATCCATTGATATCCTGCTGGATCTTGATGATCAGGTCTTTTCTTTTCTTCTTCGTCAAATGTTCCTGCAAGCTCATCAAGAAGTTCATCTACTTCCGGATTGTTGTATCCTGCTGTGTTGTTTGCAGATTTGCTGTACCAGTTCTCTCTTAAATAGTTCTCCGGGTCTCCTGTATTAGCTACAAGTACGTTCCAGATAAGAAGGTCATACTGACCGGAATCTCTCATGTCGAGAAGTGTTTCATAGCTTACTGTATTCAGGTTTACATTGATACCAATCTCTTTCAGGCTGGCCTGTGCTGCCTGTGCGTAAACACCAAGTTCTGCACGGCTTGTATAGATAACGAAATCAAGTGTCAGAGGATCTCCGTCCGGTGTTTCCACGAATCCGTCACCGTCTGTGTCTTTGTATCCTGCTTCCTCAAGGATTGCTTTCGCACCTTCCGGATCATAGCTGTTCTCGTCGTTCAGATCATCAAATCCGAAGTCAAGTGTAGGAGGTACCGGTGCTTTACCTGCTGTAGCTCCACCTTCAAGAAGAACATCACAGTATGTCTGTTTGTCAAGTCCGCGCAGAAGTGCCTGACGAAGCGCTTTATCGCTGAGTGCACGGCCTTCACTCTGGTTCATAAATGCATATGTGGAACGCAGGGACTGAAGCTCCTGGATCTCATAATTGTCATTTCCTTCAAACTCAATAAGGTTCTCTGTCTTTAAGTTATAAGCAATATCGATCTCGCCTGTCTGAAGAGCCATGGAACGTGTTGTCTGATCATCTACACATTTCAGTGTAACCTTATCCAGCGGCACCTCTCCATCCCAGTAATTCTCATTTTTTGTAACTACACAGGAATCTGTAGGGCTGAAAGATTCTACCTTATATGGTCCTGTACAGATCGGTCCTTCCATTGCAAATGTAGAATCATCTACGTTTGTATCTACGATCAGGAATAATGGGTCTGCAAGGCTTCCTGCCATGTTTGCGTTTGCTCTGTTTAAGTGGAAGATCAGGTTCTGTCCGTCTACTTCCATGCTGTCCAGATCAAAGAACTCCGGTACTCGGTCACTCTTGTCAACTGTACGCTGAATAGATGCCATTACCATCTCCGGTGTCATATCATCACCGTTGGAGAATTTAACGCCTTCACGAATCTTGAATGTCCATGTTTTTCCGTCTTCGCTGTTCTCCCAGCTTTCTGCCAGACAAGGAACGATCTCACCTTCTTCATCGAATTTAGTAAGGCACTCACCGATAGCATAACGGGAAACAACCCAGCTGAAGTACTGCTCTGTAGGCTCCAGAGTATCAGCAAAGCTTGTTACACCGATGGTGATCTCTTTTGCATCTGCTGCGTGAGTTACGGTTGCCATGGAAAATGTCATTGTACATGCAAGTGCTACTGCTAAAACTTTTTTTGAATAATGTGTTTTTCATATATTCCTCCTGAAAAAATTAGGTAAGTGGGATTCATTTCCACTTTATAGTTAATCATTTATCATCATTACTTGTGCAGAAGTCCGATTGCTGTCTGCACTGGTTGATTGTTACTCTATCTTACCTTATCTTCTGCGGTTCAGTACGGAAGCCGCAGAACTTTTTATACCCGGCATTTTTTTACCATGCGGATATATTTGAGCTTTCCTTATTATATAAGAAACAACAGCCTGCTTTCTTACTCCTGTCTCGGATCGAGAACGTCACGGATGCTGTCACCAAGCATGTTGAAGATAACTACGCAGATCACGATCGCAATACCTGGGTAGATCATCAGCCATGGTGCTTTTGCCATGTAAGTTCTTCCCTCGTTCAGCATCAGTCCCCATTCCGGTGTGGGCGCTGTAGCACCAAAGCCAAGGAAGGATAAGGATGCCAGTTCCAGCATCATGGTTCCGATATCTGCTGCTGCAGTTACTACCATCTGAGTAACCATGTTCGGAAGAACATGTACCAGCAGAATCTTCCATGTCCTGGTTCCGTTTACAACTGCTGCTTCAATATAAAGATTCTTTTTAACCCTCAGCACCATACTTCGTGCAAGTCTGGCATATTTTGTCCAGCTTACCGCTGCAATGGAGATAACCGCATTTACAAGGTTCGGTCCCAGCATACCGGCGATTGCGATGGCAAGTACCAGACCAGGGAAAGAGATCATCATATCTGCGATACGCATGATCACACCGTCTACGATTCCACCGAAGTATCCGGCGATAATTCCAAGAAATGTACCGATCACAAAGATAACTGCTACCAGACATAATGTCATGACCAGAGAAGTTCTGGTTCCGAAGATCACTCGTGATAACAGGTCACGTCCCAGCTTGTCTGTTCCAAAGGGATGTGCAGAACTTGGCGCCTGAAGGGATTCCAGCATTACTGCATCCAGCGGGTCGTAGGGTGCAATCTGCGGGGCAAACACAGCTACACCGACTACCACCAGCGCCAGTATCGAAAAAAGGGTAAACTGCTTATTTTCTTTAAATACTTTCGCTAACTTCATTATCTATCCTCCTTAAGTCTTGGATCCAGATAAGTATAGGACAGATCCACAAGCAGATTGATACACATATACAGGATAGCGATCCACAGTACATATCCCTGAACCAGCGGATAATCGCGACAGGAGATTGCTTTGACTGCCATATTTCCCATACCCGGCCAGTTGTAGATAATCTCAACGACTGCAGTACCGCCAAGAAGACTTCCCAGGGAAAGTCCAAGCAGAGTTACCAACGGAAGCATTACATTTGGAAGAACATGTCTCCATAAAATCACACTCTCCTTGATACCTCTCATACGTGCACCTGTTACATAATCCTGATGAAGCTCCTCCAGAACCGCACTTCTCACCTGTCTGGTATATTTGGCAGACATGGCAAGCGCCAACGTAAGTGACGGCAGGATCATAGCCTTCAGATCAGTACTTCCTCCTGCTACATTTACCCAGCGAAGCTGTACACCAAAAATACTCAGTAAGATCAGGCCAAGCCAGAAGCTTGGTACTGATACCCCGATAAAAGTAATTCCTCTTACAAAGTAATCCGGGAATTTGTTCTGATACACTGCTGCCAGGATTCCCAGCGGAATGGAAATCACGATCATCATAAGCAGTGCCAGCAGAGACATCTTCAGGGTTGGCCAGAAACAGGATACAAGTTTCTGTACTACCGGCATCTTAAAGGAATAGGACTGTCCCATATCTCCGGTGAGTACACCCTTCAGCCAGGTTCCATACTGCACAAGAAAGGGCTGATCAAGTCCCAGCTCATGCCTTGTCTGTTCCAGAAGCTCCGGTGTGGGAAGATTACCGCACTCTGTCAGCATGATCTCAGCCGGATCACCAGGAGACAGATAAGTCAGTCCAAAGGTCAGAAAGCTGATACCAAACAGGACGATCAGAATCTGCAGAAATCTTTTCCCGATTTGTTTTTTCGTCAAAATAATCTCCTTCCTACATCTTTCGTGAATTAAACCAATACCGGAAATGTTTCTGATTACTTTTACTCAGTAACATGGGGAATCCCCCATAGGGGTTAATTTTCAGGCAAAAAAATAGCCCGCAATATGAAAACATCATACATACGGACACAAAATGACATAAAAAAAATTATGCTTCCTATCTACCGTAAGAATCATTCCTATCCCAATTGCAAGCAGTTCTCCTGACTTAAGTTCATCACTTCGAAATCGCCTTCCCGGACCAACTTTAAAATCACATGGCCCAGTGACATTTTTCATTCCGAAGCTCCCTCTTACAGTGACGGGATCGTACCGGACTTACACCGGTTTCTCTATTAATCCTTGCGGAACTTACAACGACTGGTTCAAAACCAATAAATGTTATTTAATTTTTACTATAATATTATAGAATATTTTTTTTTACTTTGTCCAGTAATTAGCAAAAAAAAATCAGATTGTATTCAAAAACATACAATCCGATTTTTTTATTCCTTTTACTGTAACAGATAAACGAATCATTTTTATTCTTCAATATTATTTGCTAAAAAGATAATTTTTCCCTTCGTTATAAGTTCCCTTCATTGAAAGTCGAACAGCTAATTTCCCAGTCATCGGATCTTCAATACCTATACTGATCTTATATTTCTTTCCGGCCAGTGAGATCATCTTTTTTACCTGCATTCTTGTTTTTGTCTGTAAAGTTTCTTCCGGCAGAAGTGATTTTAACGAAATGTCAACCGCTTCTTTTTCAAGACTATTTCCATCCTCATCTTCTACCAGAACCCATACAGGCCAGTCTTCATAAATGGTGCAACTCCATCATTCTTCCATTTAAGATTCAGGCTGACATAACCCGGCATCTGAATAAGGCTTGCTTCCGAGATCCACAAACGATATCCCATGCTTCCTAAAACTTTCCTATAACCGTTTTCATAAGTTTTATCTGCTATTTTCGGTCCAAGAAAAGTAGTATGTGCTTTCTTTATCAGATTTATTGTCTGATTCAGATTTGTGTCAAGCAGCTCTTTCATTGTAATTGAACTTGTAAACTCACCTCCGGAAGGAAACTTTTTCCAGAAATCTTTCATTGCGGATAAACCTTTTTTCTCATGAGTCTGGTCAAACTCACCGCCTTCATTAATCCAGCGAAACCATTCCTCTGTGCTCTCTGGCTGTCCGGTCATATCGTTGTAGAGACCTGTTCCATAATGTTCTCCCTCACTAAAAGGTCTTCTCATCAGTATCATGGAATCAGGGAAGGCCTCTGTCCATGGAATCATATAACGTTCTCTTACAGATTCTTCCGGCAGACTCTGTATTCCTGCGGAAAATATTTACATGCCATTCTCCCCAGTGCCCCAGACTTCCAAGTTCGATATAACTGACCAGTCCATCTCTGCCAAAATGCTCTCCAAGTGCATTAACTGCCCTTTTGTGATATTGTATCATCTGTTCATTATTATAATCAGGAGCATATCCCTTTCCATACTCCATATCATACCAGGTTCCCGCATGATCAGTTTTGTCATATAGCCATTGTGGAATGTCCATATGCTTTTCCTCCCCGGGAATATCACACACAAACCTCAGTACCAGGTGTTTCCCTTCTTCTCTCCATCTGTCAGTCTGATTTTCTCTTTCGATTTTCTCCCAGTCATATTTTCCTTCCGCCGGTTCCAGTTCAGCCCAGGTAATATCCATATACAGTAAAGATATATCCTCTCCTATTGTTTCTTCCCAGGCACAAGGTGCATATCCCATTAATGGATTTCCAAAAATTTCTTCTGTTTTTTCATATATCTGAGTTTTTCTTCCAAATACCATCCATACTCCTGCTGCTATAATAACTAAAAGTCCAAAACCCAACAAGAACCAGATATCGTTTTCTGACTTTTAGCCATGATATTCTCCATTATACTGAATCAATGTAACATCTTCCACTCCACCGATATCCCGGATTTTTTCCATAAACTCCATATCATTCTGTCTGCAATATATTTCCACTGCCATTTCTGTTTTTTCATTGCGCATAGTTTTTGATTTTACGAAATATTTTCTTTTTTCCAAAACAGCGGATAATTTCATCTCCCGCCTGAGTTCCCTGATAATGAATCACTGCAATATAAATTCTTCCATTTTGTTGTTTGTGATAAAACAGGGTGATCATCAGAATGATAATCACAGCTGTCAACAGAGTTAATGCATACATACCTGCGCCGGCTGTAATCCCCGATGTGATTGCCCAGAACAGATACAGAAGATCCATCGGATCTTTAATTGCTGTACGAAAACGTACAATAGACAATGCACCAACCATACCAAGAGAAATCACAATATTGCTGCTGATCGCAAGTGTTACCATACAGGTAAGCACTGTCATTCCCACAAGTGTAACTGCAAAACTTCTGGAGAAAATAACTCCAACATAAAATTTCTGATAAACCAGATAAATCACACTTCCCAAAATCAAAGCCACTGCCAGAGCAGCCAATATCTTAGGTATATCATACTGACTGAACATTCCTGATTCCAGTACAGATTTTTTTATCATATCCTGTACACTCATCTTATCATCCTCCCCTGTGTATCACACCAATACTCAAATCCATTCATGTACCGCGTTTTTTCATAACACAGTACATATTTGGAAACTGCTGTAAATTCTGCTGCCTGCGGTGGCAGAAGATTTCTCAGAATCTGAGGCAGCATCTCTGTAAATTTCACTTCCATGATCAGTTTTTCCCGGTTCCAGTACAGATAAAGCCGGAAGCGTACTGTCGAAAAATATCATAGCTTCCAACAGCAGCTCTGACATCTGTATCAAATGTATCCTGACTGTTCCCTCATCCATGATCCATGGTTCTCTCTCGTAATCTACGATTGTTCTCGGCCGCATCATATTACTCATACATTCTATGTAAAATTCCCTGCAAAGATTATACGGGCTTTTCAGAAGAAATTTCATACTCGCCGGAAAGAATTTTTTGCACCTCATCTTTTGTCAACGGGGCATCTTCTTTATAAATATAACTGCCGAACTTCTTTTTTCTCTCCAGCTTGATACTTTCAGCACTATAATTATAAATTCGTATCCTGTATTTCTTCCTCATAAGAACGCCGCTTTCCTTTTCTTCATATGCACTGTTCCAGTAATCATCAAAATACAGGCTCCGTATCAGATATCCTCCATTTTCTGCATGAGGATCCAGTTTCATAAGTGGCTTCATCCGAAGATTCAGGACTTCTTTCTCACTGGTACTGATAAGATATTTCCATTCATTACGAAAATGTTCTTTCTTCCTGTCAGCCTTCTTCATAATTGTCTTCCTCTACCGTACTATCTTCTGTTATGTAAAAGCACTTCATACCATAATGCTTTCCTTCGTCTGTTACATAATAATCAAATGCATCCTGCGTTTTTCCAGATGTATTTGTTGCTCTTATTCTCACAAAGTACTGTCCTGCTTCCGGAAGGTCCATCTCAGTTTCCGGAACAGTCAGGGTTGTATTGTGATAGATTACATCCTGAAACAGATAATCTCGCGCAACCTCCACAGAATACGTAATGTCCTCTGCGTCCAGATCATAAGATACATCCCAGTTAAATTTCAACTTATTACCGTCTATTGTCGGAACACCTATATAAAATGGCATTGGTGTTTCCAGGCTTTCCAGATATAACTTATAGTTCTTCTCTATCTCATCAGGAAGTGATGCTACAATCTGATCGTATTGTTCAGATGTAAGCGGTTCATACTCTGCATCAGGCATCGAATATAAATAGGGCTTCAGTACGTTCTTATAGCTCTCTATCTTTGATATGAGCATATCTTTGTTCAGATATTCCCTCAGATCCAGAATGGCATCATTTAATTTTTCCCGGAAAGACCGTGACTTCAGACACCTTTGAAACAGAATATTTCCCCCAGTAATTGCTGATTCCCTTTTCCCAGCTGTTCTGATCCGAAAAATTCCTTAATTCATATTCCGGTCTCATCAGACAGGTATCGTTATCCCAGGCAATAAAGTACCAGATATCTGAATTCAGAGGACTGTATAAATAAACATTTCTGTTCTGTGTGTCTACGTTTCCCATCAGAATCTGAAATGCCATCCAGTAAACAATATTTTCTTCATCAAAATGTTCTTTCAGTACATCTTCAATCCCTATAGAATAATCATTCAGATCTGTCAGCATATCGATCAATTTGGTATGATCTGAATCCCCTTTTATTTCCAGCATTTTTTCAAAGGCTGTTTTATCATATCCTGCATCATCTTCTTTTTTTTATAATATCTTCGTAACGATAGAATTCAAAAGAATTAATCTTATACAATTGTCCGTTTGAATCCAGTCCATGACTCTTTAATGCTGTCTTATTCAGTTGTTCAACCTGTGTATAAATTCCATAATCCTCAAATTTTCCATCTGATTCTTCTGTATTATCCTTTCATACAAATGCACAAACTGTGTACGTAACCAACCATCTGAGGAATTCCCCTGATCAGATCATATGCCAGCTTATTTCGAAAGCGCATTCCTTCTGTCATATGTTTATTCAGGTTAATGGTTCTCTGTCCTCTCCACGTTCCTTTATTCTTTTTTAACTCAATTTTATAATTTTTTTGTGCATTCTGGCTGGATGTCTGGCCTCTGATCTGAACAGTTGCATTAGGCACGCTTTCTCCATATCCGACTTCCCCTTCTATCGGTCCATTCTCATCTCCACCTGTAAAAGTCCTGCCACCTGATATCTCTCCACTCCCATATCTTCGTAGTCATAAACAGAATAGCTGTTGATTTCCTTCCATGTATGATATGTATTTTCGGATGAATTTCCCTTAGATACAGTAAGATACATGGTAACAACACTGGTATCATCATCATTTTCATACAAAGAATCCTTATCTCTTAAATGCATCTCATTGATTTCTTCTTTCTCCGCTTTTTCCGCCTTTACCTGTTCTGTTTTGTTATCTTCCTGTACAGTCTGATCCTGTGAAGAGTTTCCCGCTTTTTTCCAGAGTGCAGCCTCCACAGAGAGAAAGACTGACTAATACTGCACTTATCAGATTTATTTTTTTAATTCCTGTCAACGTTACGTTCTCCTTTCCAGTTTCTCATCCATAAAATATCCGATTCTGGTAAATACCCCCGATTTGTCTTCTGCTACCACCGGCTGTATGCTGAGAATATAATATGGCAGACGTCTGGTATAACGTTCCAGACGGATCATAACTATAAAATAAAACAGTACACATCCTGCCAGAAACCCAAAGCCATAATATACCTGCGGACAAAACAAATGAAATTACAGTAAACACAGAAGTTCCCACGGCAAAAAATTACAGAAGCAGCCAACGCTCCCCTGTAATCTGTAAAATATAAAAGAAGCAGAAGCATCGTATTTGCAACTGCATAAATGCCGTACCCAACACAAAGTGTCCGGAAATATCCATACATCAGATCATTAAATCCCAAAGGAAGGTACTTCAAAAGACTCTCACCCACTGAAATCGCCAGTGCAGTAGTCAGTAACTGCTTCAAAGCGGTATATTTCAATTCTCTGTTCAGTACATCCAGCATTTCTGTACCAGCCTGCATAATATCCTTAATGGTTCCCCCATCATTAAATAAACTGTAATAGTTCCTGTATTTCGGATAAAAATTAACTTCTACAGAAACCACAAAATTTACAGTGGTAATCAGAATTGTCAGAAATGCAATCAATGCCGGTACGTCATGAGACGGTGCCCCATAAAAAAGCCCTTTTACCTGTTTCCCCAGCGGTCCGGCCCACATGATCACAAGATGGGCAAACAGCCCGATATTAATGCAGAGTCCTGTAAATGCCAGAGGCAGAAACTCATCTGCCCATCTTAAAAATAAGAATGCACTGATATCACTTTGCGGAAATACTCATACAGCAAAACAACATCCCATAAAAGCATGATCCCATATCCAATGCATACCGCAGCCATCAATGCCTCCACATGAGAAATTCCCAGAAACAGCAATAAGGCTCCCGAGAGAAAAGTAACAGCGATTGCAGCAAGAAAGGATAACATAATTCCTCTGTAATCTTTAATTGCAGTAAGATAACTCATTGCATTCCATGTAACGATCAGTTCTCCAAACAGCCCAAAACATAAAAACTTATCTATAAGCCCAACTCCGGAAAATATCAGAAAAATCCCATATAGAATTCCTCCTGCAATGAGCATTAAGCCTGTCGAACCCCAGAAAGATGACAGAACAGCCTCATTTTTTTCTTCATAAAGCATATCTGCAATAAATCTTGTTACTACCATTGATAAGAAACTGGTTACCGTCAATGATGCAAGAAGTGTATATGTGATCATGCAGACCAGTAATTCTCTGCTCTGTTTCGAAGCGCCTGTCCTGTCACACAAAAACATAACCCCCAGCAGAAGTACGATACCAAGCAGCATGGGACCGGTACAGATAATCCCTGCATATCCATAGGCGCGGAAAGAAGCAAACAGCCCTCTTCTGCTGAACAGTTTTTTGAGTTCAAATCCAATCCCTGCCATATGCTTCCTCCACCTCCCTGTAAAGTTTTCTGTATTCACTGATCATGCGCTCATGCC
>ENA-OQCF01000929-OQCF01000929.1-human-gut-metagenome-genome-assembly--contig:-NODE-929-length-10517-cov-1.723388_pt1 | contig 10517 bp, 14 predicted proteins | sample MGYA00242756_ERZ504573 | MGnify/ENA primary metagenome ERZ504573 (study PRJEB26092, sample SAMD00036240) | human gut metagenome | host: Homo sapiens | study: EMG produced TPA metagenomics assembly of...
TTTGGTATCTTTTACATATTTGTCATAAACACCTGCTGCAACTGCAGTATGGGTATCTATCACATAATGACTGTCTTTGAATGATTTCTGCGATTGTTTTTGCTGTTTCGTCTTCTGTACAGTAATTGCCATAGAAGTCTGCAAGCTGTGCCTTCATGTCTTCTGTGATGGTATACTCGCCGCCTGCAGTAAGAGACTGCATCAGCTCTGCACATTTTTTTTGCATCACCGCCTGCAATACGGTAGATCAGACGTTCCAGATTGCTGGAGATCAGAATATCCATGGACGGTGAGGTTGTAAGGATAAAGTCACGCTTTCTGTCATAGGTTCCTGTGCGGAAGAAATCATACAGAACCTTGTTATCATTGGATGCACAGATAAGTTTGTGAACCGGAAGTCCCATCTGTTTTGCATAATAAGCAGCGAGGATATTTCCAAAGTTTCCGGTAGGTACTACCACATTGATCTCCTGACCGTCTTTGATCTTGCCCTGACGTACAAGTGATGCATATGCATATACATAATAAACGATCTGCGGTACCAGACGTCCGATATTGATAGAGTTCGCAGATGAGAACTGATATCCTGCAGCATCAAGTTCTGCTTCCAGTTCCTTATCATTGAACATTTTCTTTACGGCAGTCTGTGCATCGTCAAAGTTTCCGGTAATTCCCACAACATATGTATTGTTGCCTTTCTGAGTTACCATCTGTTTCTCCTGGATAGGACTTACACCATGTTTCGGATAGAAAACGATAATCTTGGTTCCCGGAACATCTGCAAATCCGGCCATTGCCGCTTTACCTGTATCTCCGGAAGTAGCGGTAAGAATAACAATCTCATTTTTTACCTGATTCTTCTTAGCAGCTGTAGTCATAAGATGTGGAAGAATTGATAATGCCATATCCTTAAACGCAATGGTCGCACCATGATACAGCTCAAGGAAATAAGCTTCGTCTGCTTCATGAAGCGGTGCAATCTCTTTTGTATCAAATTTTTCATCATAGGCATTGTTGATGCAGTTCTTTAATTCTTCTTCTGTAAATCAGTAAGGAAACATTTCATTACTTCATATGCTGTCTCCTGATAGCTCATCTTTGCCAGCTCATCCATTGGGACATCCAGCTTCGGAATCTCTGTCGGCACAAATAAGCCGCCATCCTCAGAAAGCCCCTTTAAAATAGCCATAGAAGCTGTTACGGTTTCTTCTTTTCCTCTTGTGCTTTTGTATAATACCTGCATGATATTTCCTGCCTTTCCAAAGTTATTCGTAACTGTTCAGTATATTGGCAGTAATAATAAACCGCTGAACAGTTACAGTTATTCATTTCGCCAATTGAGCACATTATAGCATATACTTTAGCAAAATACTATCCTAAATTATTTCTCTTTTTTCTGTCTTTTTATGATTGATTACTATAAATCAAAAATATGGACATATTCTTTTGTTCCCGAAGAATATGTCCATATTTTGAGCAGTATTACCGCAATCCTGTTAAATGAGTTATATGAAGAGTATCGTTTATTACGATCCTGTGGAACTTTCTGCTGAATCCGGATAGGTATAAAATTCATGTACGCCGTATTTAAACAGCCTTTTCAGATCTTTCTCAAACCAGGAGACATTCTGGCTTCAGCTTCAGATTTCTGGATAAAAAACAGTGCTCCTTCTGAATAATCCACACCTTCAAGAGCCTGTCTGACGGCTTCTCTTGTCTCATCTGTAACAGTTACTTCATTGATACGTCCGTCATAAGTCGGCGAAAACTGCGGAACACCATTGGTATTCTGCCATACCACTTTCTGTGACTGTATCGGGAAATTCCTTATTCTTTATACGGTTCATGATCACATTGGCAACCAGAATGCGTCCCTTGACATCCTCAGTACCTGCTTCAGCCTCTACAATATGAAGCAATGTATCATAGTCCTCATCCGACATCATCCGGGCACTCTCTGCAAGAGCCGCTGTCCTTGCATCCAACTCATTGATGCTGCTCTCCATAGAAGAGCTGACATCGAATTCTGCCATATTATCTTCAATAACTTTGATTCTCTGACCGACCATTACCTGTTCACAGGAAGTTCCGATACGTGTGACTGATTTTTTGGGAGAAGCTGTATCATTCATTCCGGATACTACTCCTGCAATTCCTGTTGGCAATACATCTGTTTCGTCAGCATCAGAGGAAAAAGTTTTCTCCCTATTTTCAGAAGCTGCATATACTTTGTTTTTTCCATTAAAATCTGCTATTCTGCCGCCTGCTGCAAACGCAATCGCCGTACAGGTACACACTGTAACCAGTATCAGACTCCGCGCGGATTGCCGGACTGTTTTGACTCTTTTTTCTGAACTTTCATACTTATCATTCCTTGAGTTTTTTTAATTACAGGTTTTATGGTTGTAACATTTCTGTAACTTATAAGAAAATTATATTTAATATAATTGATTTTGTCAAGCTTTTTTCATATTTTTGTAACATTTTAGCTTGCAAAAAAGAAAAAAAGGAAGCTCCATCAATGAAATCTCCCTTTAATATATGCTTCATTTTTCTCAATTATTACATTTATTTTTTTCGCCGCAGATCAGGAACATAGGGGTTGGATTATAAAACTCATCTTTCTTTGTATAAATTCTGCTGCTGATACCCAGATCAATGGAGAATCTGTTGATACCCAGTTTTCCCAGTGTCTCCAGATCCCAGGCAGGGCGTACATAGGAACTGATAGGAAGCTGGCGTTTAATTTCCTCGCATTCCTGCATCATGCATCGCCTACTGTAAAATGAGCATGATTGGCAGGCAGATCAGCAGTATCTGAGAAATCATCTGCACCATAATTGGCATCTGCGTTGATCAGGATTCCTCCCGTTTTCAGCACACGAATCCATTCTTTATATGCTCTTGCTGCATCCGGAAGTGTCCAGGTAAGATTTCTGGATACGATCACATCAAAGGTACCATCGGGAAAATCCAGATTTTCCGCATCCATTACTTCAAACGTACAGGAGGCATTCTCTTCTTTTGCCAGTTCCCTGGAATGAATGATCATATCCGGTGTCAGATCGATTCCTGTAACTTCATGTCCCAGTTTTGCTAAAAGAATGGAAAAGAAGCCTGCACCGCATCCCACATCCAGAATCCTTAATTTTCCATCAGGAAGAAAAAGTCCCGATCTCTTTCAGCCATTTATCAGCCATATCACTGTGAAGCTCAGCTCTTCTCTGTTCCATAAAACTGTCGCTTCTTTTCGCCCAGTAATTTGTGATCTTTTCCTTGCGTTCATCCTTTCTTCTGCTGAAACTGCCATATGCATCATCGGACCATCCTTAATAACCTGAAGACTTCCCGCCTGATATAGAACCACTCCATTTAAATCGGATAAACTTGTCTCCAGAATATTTCCCTCATAATCCTTAACACAGCCAAGATACTCTCCAACCTTAATGATATCTCCCGGTTTTTTGGCAGGATACCACAGCCCGGATACACTGGCAGACTGATAACGCACATCTTCAATTTCCATGGGATAATAATTACTGTAACTTCTCATGCCATCGTAAACACCCAGCGCACACAGAATATTACGCACATCTTTTCCTGTAGAATGAACCTCCTCCGGACTCCAGCCTCCCATCTGGCCACGTTCGATCAGAACACTGGGAATGCCACATGCGGCAGCATAATTGTAAGAACCACCGGATGCCACATTAGACTTTACCATATAGGGAACATCTGCCTGCTCTGCCATCTTCCTTGACATCTGAACCACATCTTCATCTGCACATCCGGCATAGTAAATATAAGGCGTAAGCTGCTCATAATCATCCCCGCTGTGAAGATCAATATAATAATCTGCTGCACTGTGAAGCTTCTGAACCACCTCATACGCCAGACGGTCCATCCTGGTTCCCTGCGGATTCCCCGGAAATACACGATTCAGATTCTTCTCATCCTCCGGGCAGACACTGCCGCTCCTCTCCTCAAATTCCTTCCTGCACACAGTCTTAACCAGGATCACTCTTCCATGGATCTTCTCAGGCTTCAGTTTATCTGCAAGCTCAACAGCAGCCTGGATTCCCACATATTCTCCTCCATGGACCGCAGCGGTGATCAGAACTGTCTTTCCGGGATGAGAACCGCAGATTACTGTATAAGGAAGCGAAAACTCACCTCCGCCCAGTTTCAGGAATCCGCTCTTTTTCGTACCCGGAGCAGTACACAACGCGGCATCCTCCAAATCTCTTTCCCTGTCATATCTGCTATCAGAATCATCCGTTCCGTCATTCTCGGACCAGATATCTTTCTCTTTCTTCACAGCGCTGATCATAAACATCGGCGTAGAATGATAATTCAGCTTCTCTTCCTGACTCCACACCCGCTGCCAGATCCCGGTATCCACTGCCACAGATTCAAACCCGTTCTCCTTCAGAAACTTCCTGTCCCAGGACGGTCTGTTAATAGAAGAAAGAGGCATCTGCAGTGCAATCTTCTCCATTCTGTCAATATCCGTACAGAGGTAATGATCATCCAGATGCTCACTCTCCACACTCTTTCGGTCTTCCTCATAAGACAGGCGTTTCTCCTCATCATAAAGATAACCGTACCAGTTTGCATCGAAATTAAGAAGCTTTCCGCCCGGTTTCAGTACACGACACCACTCTTCATAAGCTCTCTTAGGATCCTTCAGATTCCATGTCAGATTCCTGCTGATCACAACATCAAACACATCATCCTCAAATTCCAGATTCTGAGCATCCATCTTATAAAAAGAAATCCGCTCACAAAGATTACCGGCATTCCTCTTCGCAGTATCCAACATCTCCTGTGTATAATCAACAGCAGTCACCTTATATCCCGCCTCAGCCAGAATAACAGAAAAAAATCCAGGTCCTGTTCCGATATCCAAAATCTTAATCTCATCCTTCACTTTCTCCGGGAACTGCCCTTTCAACACCTCAAGCCATGCCCCCTTCTGCATCCCATTCAATTCCTTATGATTAACTTCAGAATACCCCTCAGCCCGGGTAGTCCAGTAACTCTCAATCTCCGATAATAAATCCTTCACCTTATGCCAACCTCCATGCATGCAATTTATAATCATATATGTCCAAAATTATATCAAATCCACCCTCCCCCCAACAAGCCCTCCCGGGGGATATATTTCACGTCTCAATTCATTTTTATATAAACAAAGTCCTTCTTATAATTCACACTCCACCTTGTATTATATCTTAACCAAAACCAGCGAAGCAGGCGTATAGTTGTACCGGATGCATTTGCAGGCATCTTAGAGATTCTTAGTCCTCGGAAATCTGCGTTATGAGACGAAAAGTCCCTTGTCTGAGCGACAGCGAGTAATTCCGGACTTTTTCGTCTCATGCTTTTAGCGGATTTTCGAGGGCTTAGAATCTCTTAGATGCCGAAACCGTATCCGGTACAACTATACGCCTGCTTCGCGTCCCCTTTTTAAACCAAAAACAAAGCTGCCATACCCAAAAAAGAGGATATGACAGCTATATATTTTTACTCAGATAGCTCCAAGAATCTTCCGGGCATTATCAATCCTTTCCTGCGTCGGAGGATTAACCCCCTCCAGTGGATAAGAAAGCCCCAGATTCTCCCATTTAAACTTACCAAGCGTATGATAAGGGAGCACCTCCACTCTCTCCACATTGGAAAGAGTATGGATAAAATCAGCTAACCGGTGCAGATATTCATCCTTATCACTTCCGCCCGGCACAAGCACATGACGGATCCATACAGGTTTTTTCATATCAGAAAGTTCCCGCGCCATCGCAAGAATATTCTTATTGGAATGACCGGTAAGCTTAATATGCTCCTGCTCGTCAATCTGCTTGATATCAAGCATTACAAGATCTGTATACTTCATAAGCTCCAACCACCCGGAATGCCATGGTTCCTGATCAGTGAAGGGATTTCCACTGGTATCAAGAGTCGTATGCACACCCTCTGCCTTTGCCTTCTTAAAAAATTCTGTAAGAAAATCCATCTGAAGCAATGGCTCACCACCGCTTACAGTGATACCGCCTTTGCTGCCCCAGTAGCCCTTATAACGTAAAGCTTTCTTAAGAAGCTCATCTGCCGTATAAAGCTCTCCCTGCTTCATCTTCCAGGTATCCGGATTATGACAGAACTGACATCTCATGCACAGCCGCTTAAAAAAATCACATATCTTACTCCGGGTCCGTCAACGGACCCGAAGCTTTCTAAAGAATGAACATAGCCTTTTATCTGTTTATTATCCATTATATCATCATCCATTAATTACATTCTGTCGTGGCAGGTTCTGGCAATAACGTCTAACTGCTGCTCTCTTGTAAGGTCGATGAACTTAACAGCATATCCGGATACACGGATTGTGAAGTTTGCATACTCTTCTTTTTCCGGATGTTCCATAGCGTCGATCAGTTTCTCTTTACCAAATACGTTTACATTGAGGTGATGAGCACCCTGATCAAAGTATCCGTCAAGTACATGTACCAGATTCTCTGAACGTTCGTCATCACTGTGTCCCAGAGCATCAGGATTGATTGTCTGAGTATTGGAGATACCGTCAAGAGCATCTTCATAGTCAAGCTTGGCAACAGAGTTCAGGGAAGCAAGAAGACCGTTCTGCTCTGCACCGTAAGATGGGTTTGCGCCAGGTGCAAGAGGTTCCCCTGCTTTTCTTCCATCCGGAAGAGATCCTGTAGCCTTACCATAAACAACGTTGGAAGTAATAGTAAGGATAGATGTGGTTGGCTTGGAATCACGGTAAGTATGGATGTGTTTCAGTTTCTCAAGGAATGTAGACAGAAGAGTTGTTGCAATCTCGTCTGCTCTGTCATCATCATTACCATAACGTGGGAAGTCACCCTCAACCTGGAAATCTGTTGTAATACCGTCTTCATCACGGATAGCTTTAACTTTTGCATATTTGATAGCGGACAGGGAGTCTACTACATGAGAGAATCCTGCGATACCTGTTGCGAAAGAACGCTCAACCTTTGTATCGATCAGAGCCATCTCTGCTGCTTCGTAGTAGTATTTGTCATGCATGTAGTGGATCATGTTCAGTGTTCCGACATACAGATGAGCCAGCCAGTCCATCATTTTGTCATATTTTGCAATTACTTCGTCATAGTCAAGATATTCAGAAGTGATCGGCTGATAGTTTGGTCCTACCTGCTGTTTTGTCTTCTCATCAAACACCGCCGTTGATCGCATAAAGAAGGCATTTTGCAAGGTTTGCACGAGCGCCGAAGAACTGCATCTCTTTACCTGTCTCTGTAGCAGATACACAGCAGCAGATGCTGTAGTCATCGCCCCATACCGGACGCATAACATCATCATTCTCATACTGAACAGAACTTGTTGTAACAGAAATATTTGCAGCATATTTCTTGAAGTTCTCAGGCAGTCTTGAAGAATAAAGTACTGTAAGGTTTGGTTCCGGAGCCGGTCCCATATCTTCCAGTGTGTGCAGGAAACGATAGTCGTTCTTTGTTACCATGGAACGTCCGTCCTGTCCCATACCTGCTACTTCCAGAGTTGCCCATACCGGGTCACCGGAGAATAACTGATTGTAAGAAGGGATACGTGCAAATTTAACCATACGGAATTTCATTACCATGTGGTCAACAAGCTCCTGAGCTTCTTTCTCTGTAAGAGTTCCGTTCTGAAGATCTCTTTCAATATAAATATCAAGGAATGTGGAAATACGTCCGACACTCATTGCAGCACCGTTCTGAGTTTTGATAGCTGCAAGATATCCGAAGTACAGCCACTGGAAAGCTTCTCTTGCATCTTTGGCCGGTTTGGAGATATCATATCCATAAGATTCAGCCATAACTTTCATGCCTTTCAGAGCACGGATCTGATCAGCGATCTCTTCACGAAGCTGGAAGTCATAACGTCTCATACCCTGACGGTCGCATGCTGCGAAGTCTTTCTGTTTTCCTTCGATCAGAGCGTCGATTCCGTACAGAGCCACACGTCTGTAGTCGCCAACGATACGTCCACGTCCGTAAGTATCCGGAAGACCTGTAAGGATCTTGTTGTGACGTGCTACTTTCATCTCAGGTGTGTAGATATCAAACACACCCTGGTTGTGAGTTTTAAATTCATAGTTGTGGAAAACATCTTTAATCTTGTCACTTACTTTATATCCGTAAGTTTCACAAGCCTGCTCTGCCATTTTGATACCGCCGTATGGCATGAAAGCACGTTTCAGAGGTTTATCTGTCTGAAGACCAACAACTTTTTCAAGGTCTTTTGTTTCTTCATCAATATATCCGGGACCATATGCTGTCAGAGATGTAACTACCTCTGTCTCCATATCAAGAACTCCGCCTTTGGCACGTTCTTCTTTCTGAAGTGCCTGGAGCTTGCCCCACAGTTTGTTTGTAGCTTCTGTAGGTCCTTCCAGGAAAGAAGCATCACCGTCATATGGTGTATAGTTCATTCCAATAAAGTTACGTACATCGATTTTTTCTTTCCAACGGTTGCCCTTAAAGCCATTCCACTGTTCGAAATTTTTCATTCTTTTACCTCTTTCTCTAAAATATTTCCGCGCATTTCTCACTTGGCCTGGAGTGAGATAATAAAATGTAAATTGTACTTATTTAGGACACTTTTCTGTCCACGCTGTCAGTATACGTAAACCTGAGTGTTATGTCAATTAATTTCCCTTATGATTTTAATTAAATACAATTCTGATAGCTTTTCGCCGGAGTTTGCTTCTTTATTGTACTTTATCGCGTACATTAAGACTTTCTTGTATTTTTATAAATACAAAAAAAATACCGGTCAGGAAGTCCTCTGGACAATCTGACCGGTATCTGATTCTTGATATTTTATGTAAACTATATTATTCCCTTGCCAAGCGGATATTAGCCTGACCTGCAGAAGCCAAAATACAGCAGGAAAAATCGGGCGTGACGATTTCCACACTCCACAGCGTCAAAGGGCTGGAATACGACTGTGTCTATATTCTTGACGTAAACGAAGGTGTGATTCCGTACCGGAAAGCGGTGCTTGAGGAGGAGATTGAGGAGGAACGCCGGATGTTTTATGTGGGAATGACCAGAGCGAGAAAACAGCTGACCCTCTGTACGGTGCGGGAACGGTTTGACAAAAAAGAAGAACCGTCCCGGTTTCTCGAGGAATTGCTGCAGTCTACCTGACCATCAGATTTCACGAAGTTTAATTCCCCCGAAGCTTTGACGTACGGCGTTTCATCCTGCCGCACATCAGGACTTCGGGGGATCTGAAATTACAGTCTCTTCAAATATATACCGGAGTGTCACGCTTTTACAATATTTCCGGTTTCCAGTCCTGCTTCAAAATCCAGAGCATTCTGAAGCGTCGTCTGTGCAATCGCCGCCAACGCTTCCTGAGTGAAGAAGCCCTGGTGGGAAGTGATCATCACATTGGGGAAGGACAGGAGACGTGCGGTTGTGGAGTGCTCCAGGATTTCATCCGACCGGTCTTCAAAGACATTGGGAGTTTCCTCCTCATAGACATCCAGCCCCACACCGAAAAATTTCCGCGCACGGATCCCCTCGATCAGATCTTCCGTCTTCACAAGACGCCGCGGGAGGTGTTGACCAGAATCACACCGTCTTTCATCTTTGCAATTGTCTCCCGGTTGATCATATGGTAAGTGCTGTCCATCAGCGGGCAGTGAAGGGAAATCAGATCACTCTGCGCCAGCAGTTCGTCCAGCGTCACATAAGTCACGAAGTCTTTCAGCGAGTCGTTTTCGTAAACATCATAGGCGATCACTTTCATTCCAAAACCATGGCAGATCCTTGCCATTGCCGCGCCGATTTTTCCGGTTCCGACGATTCCCCGCCGTCTTCCGGTAAAAGTTAAACGCCCATCAGTCCGTTGAGGCTGAAGTCATTTTCACGCACCTTGGTGTAGGCTTTATGCATCCTGCGGTTTACCGTCAGGGCAAGGGCCATCGCATGTTCCGCAACCGCCTCCGGAGAATATCCGGGCACGCGGCGCACCTCGATGCCGTATTTCTGTGCCAGCGGAAGATCCACATTGTTAAAGCCTGCGCACCGGAGCAGGATCAGGCGGACGCCCGCTTTGTGGAGTTCTTCCACTGTGCCGGTTCCCACATCTGAATTGACAAACGCACAAACCGCGTCATGGCCTTTCGCAAGAGCCGCCGTCCGGGGCGCCAGCGAAGTTTTCAGAAATTCCATTTCCACTCCCGGATATTTTTTTGCCTCACGGCTGAAAGACTCCTTGTCATAGGACTGTGTATCGTAAAATAAGATTTTCATAATATAAGATTCCTCCTTATAAAAGTTCTGTACCGCTCCGGATTCTGTGCCGTCTGTTTCAGACATCCCGTCATCGCATACGTTCGCCGGGAGGACGGCAGAAGACATCGGAATCAGTATCTCCCTGTTTCGCTCTTACTATACTGCTATTTGTTAATTATTTGTCAATAATTAATTGTTAAAAATTTTAATCATTTTTTTGAAAGGTTTCCTGAA
>ENA-OQCF01000933-OQCF01000933.1-human-gut-metagenome-genome-assembly--contig:-NODE-933-length-10480-cov-1.752535_pt1 | contig 10480 bp, 13 predicted proteins | sample MGYA00242756_ERZ504573 | MGnify/ENA primary metagenome ERZ504573 (study PRJEB26092, sample SAMD00036240) | human gut metagenome | host: Homo sapiens | study: EMG produced TPA metagenomics assembly of...
CTAAATAATACGGATTATAAACCTAACTATGTACAAAAAATATATCATTGGTTTATTTACTTTATGCTGCGCAGGCAATGCTGCGGCACAAAGCTTGGCGCAAGCCAAACAACTTTTCCTGAACGGAGAATTTGAACAAGCCAAACCTGCTTTCCAAAAGCTGGTAAAACAAGCCCCTTCTAACGCCAATTATAATTATTGGTATGGCGCATGTTGTTATGAAACAGGAGAAAAAAAAGAAGCACAGCCCTACCTTGAAAAAAGCGCCGCCCGCAAAGTCATTGACGCATACCGCTACTTAGGAAAACTATATTATGACATCTATCGGTTTGACGATGCCGTAGATAACTACGAACAACACATAGAATGGTTGGAAAAGAAAAAACGCCCTACCGAAATGGCTGAAGCAGAGCTGGAACAAATAAAGCAAGCAGCCCGTATGATAAAAGGAGTGGAAAACATTACTGTAATAGACAGCTTTGTAGTCGATAAAAATGATTTTCTAAAAGCATATAAAATCAGTAGAGAATCGGGGGCACTCTATCACGATCCTGCCATATCCGGACTGTCTATCAGACCGAAATGGGCAATAAAGTACTCTACGGAAACCAAAGCACAGACGGCAAGATGCAACTGTACTCCCGTATCCGTCTGTTGGACGGCTGGAGCGAGCCCGAACCCCTCACGTCCCTTAATGAACAGGGAAATGTAAACTATCCCTTCTTAATGTCAGATGGCATTACCTTGTATTATGCATCGGATGGAGAAGGCTCTTTGGGAGGATACGATATTTTTGTAACTCGCTATGATTCGGAAAATAGCAATTATCTTCGTCCCGATAATATAGGAATGCCATTTAACTCTCCCGCCAATGACTATATGTATGCCATTGATGAATTCAACAATATCGGCTGGTTTGCTTCAGACCGCTATCAGCCTGATAACAAAGTCTGTATCTATGTGTTTGTACCGAACTCTTCAAAAGAAGTATACAATTATGAAAGTACAGACGAACAGATCATCATAAATGCAGCCAGCCTGCGCTCTATCCGTACTACTTGGAAAGATGAAGAGAAAGTACGAACCGGCAAGCAACGCCTGGCAGCCATAATGTATGCCAAAGAATCCGGAGAACAACAAAAAGACTTCACCTTGATAATAGATGATTCTGCCGTTTACCACACATTGAACGACTTCCGCTCTGCCGAAGCACGCAAACTTTACCAGCAAAGAATACAAAAGCAGAAGGATTATGACAACCTGAAGAAAAATTTGGATGACAAGCGCGAACAATATGCCCAAAGGGAACAGTGCACGAAAAGAAGAATCTGACACCCGCCATTTTGGGAATTGGAAAAACGTACTGAACAACTTCTGAAAGAAATGGCCCAAACTTGGATATCAGTGTCCGCAAACGAAGAAATAAAGAAGTTGAAACACTAATACAAAGATATTTATGGAAGTATTTATTATCGTATCGCTCATCTTGGCAGGACTACTTCTCTTTATTGTAGAGGTTTTCCTTATTCCCGGCATCAGTATAGCCGGAATAGCATCAGCCATCTGCCTGCTATATGCCAACTATTACGCTTTCGACACATTAGGACCGATAGCAGGATTCATTACTTTAATAGCATCCGTCCTAAGTTGCATAGCCATTATCGTTTGGTTTATGCACTCAAAAACCATGGACAAGCTTTCTTTTGAAGAAAACACTGGATTATAAAATCGATCCCCTAAAAGGAACCCATATCCGCATCGGAGACAAAGGCATAGCAATAACCCGCCTTGCACTGATAGGCAATGCAAACTTTAACGGACACATCATCGAAGTGCGCTCTGCCGATGGTTTGATTGATGAGAATACTCCCATTTATGTAGAAAGAATGGTTGAAGGAACGGTGATTGTACGCAAATTCAACCAATGATAGAGAAATGACTTACAAATACGAATTTATCAGGTTTCTTGATTGACATTCTCATTCAAGCATATTTTAGACAATAGTGAAAACAGCAAAAACTTGATATTGAGCTGTTCAAATATAAATATTTACTTTTAAACAACTGATTATTATGATCGAACCCAACTATCTTCCTTTCATCCTTATAGGAGGTGGAATTATTTTCGTGGTACTATTCTTTCATTATGTGCCATTTTTCCTCTGGCTGTCTGCCAAAGTTTCGGGGGTACGCATCTCATTGGTGCAATTATTCTTAATGCGCATCCGTAATGTCCCTCCTTATGTCATTGTCCCGGCAATGATTGAAGCACACAAAGCCGGCTTAAGCAACATAACCCGAGATGAATTGGAAGCTCATTATATGGCAGGCGGGCATGTGGAAAAAGTAGTGCACGCACTAGTATCCGCGTCCAAAGCCAATATCGAACTGTCTTTCCAAATGGCAACTGGTATTGACCTAGCCGGTCGTGACGTATTCGAAGCCGTGCAAATGTCAGTGAACCCTAAGGTTATTGACACCCCTCCCGTTACCGCTGTAGCCAAAGACGGCATACAGCTTATAGCTAAAGCTCGTGTCACCGTACGCGCCAATATCCGCCAATTAGTAGGAGGTGCCGGAGAAGACACGATTCTAGCACGTGTTGGTGAAGGTATCGTGTCCTCTATCGGATCGTCCGAAAATCACAAAATCCGTATTGGAAAATCCTGATTCTATCTCTAAATTAGTACTCCGCAAGGGCTTAGATGCCGGTACGGCTTTCGAAATCCTGTCTATTGATATAGCTGATATTGATATAGGCAGAAATATTGGAGCTGCTTTACAAATAGACCAGGCCAATGCCGACAAGAATATTGCACAAGCCAAAGCAGAAGAACGCCGTGCAATGGCCGTCGCCTTGGAACAGGAAATGAAAGCCAAAGCAGAAGAGGCACGCGCGAATGTAATTCAGGCAGAGGCCGAAGTACCCAAGGCCATGGCGGAAGCATTCCGTAGTGGCAACCTAGGTATTATGGACTATTACCGCATGAAGAATATACAAGCAGATACCTCCATGCGTGAAAATATTGCAAAACCCGAAACAACTTTCGGTAATGAGCCATTAAGTAAATAAAACTAGTATTCAACGATTAATATATTTTTCTTGGATGCGAATGGAACTGCTTTTCTCTTGATAATGCTAATATCAATGAAAGTTTATAAATCCGTAACATCTACATCCAGGAAATAATCTGTTTGCATACTCATTAAAAAGACAAGAAATATAACATTAATTATACTGGCCATTAACCACAAAAATAAAGATTATGAAAAAATATTATGCAGAATCTGAGTTGATTATCAATCCCGACGGCTCTATCTTCCACCTTCATATCAAACCTGAACAGTTGGCAAATAAAATAATTCTAGTAGGTGACCCCGGGCGTGTAGCATTAGTAGCTTCTCATTTCGATACTAAAGAATGTGAAATAGAAAGCCGTGAGTTCAAGACCATTACCGGTACTTATAAAGGAAAACGTCTCACCGTAGTTTCCACCGGTATAGGTTGTGACAATATAGACATTGTGATGAATGAATTAGATGCTTTGGCCAATATTGATTTCAATACCCGTTATGAAAAAGACCACTTGCGCCAATTGGAATTAGTACGTATCGGTACATGTGGCGGATTACAGCCTTATACTCCTGTTGGTACCTATGTTTGTTCTGAAAAGTCTATCGGTTTTGACGGACTGCTTAATTTCTACGCCGGACGCAATGAGGTTTGCGATCTGAAATTAGAACAAGCTTTTATAGATTACATGGGGTGGGAAGGTAATGTATGCATCGCCCACCCATACGTTATTGATGCCGACCGGGAATTAATAGACCGCATTGCGCAAAATGATATGGTCCGTGGCGTAACTATCGCCGCAGGAGGTTTCTTTGGTCCGCAAGGACGAGAACTCCGTATCCCATTGGCCGATCCTAAACAGAATGAAAAGATTGAGAAATTTGAATACAATGACTATCGCATCACTAACTTTGAAATGGAAAGTTCCGCCCTTGCCGGATTAGCACGCCTGATGGGACACAAAGCCATGACTGTATGTATGGTGATTGCCAACCGACTAATAAAGGAAGCCAATACCGGCTATAAAACTCTATTGATGGTTTGATAGAAAAAGTCTTGGAAAGAATATAATTCCCAATTTAGTTGTCTATATAATATGGATAAGATTCACCGGATCATCTATCAAGACTTATTCTTATTATCATCCAGAAGAAGATTGGCATAAACAGATTTTTTACAGAATAAGCCAACTCTTTTTACCTAACAGGGGACATCGCTTCATAGAAGACCATTTTTTGTAAAAAAAACAACAAGATGTCCCCTCATAAAACAAATAAAAATATGGAAACCAGTTTCAAACAAACAACTAGTAATAAAGTAGAACGTTACCGTCTTTTCCTCCCTCAGTTTGAACTTTTAATATCAGATGAAAAAGAAGAAATAAGTGTTTTGGCCAATACTGCTGCTGCTCTTCGGGAACTTCGGCTTTTTTTGGGTAGGTTTTCTATCTGGTTAAAGACAACCAACTTATTTTAGGACCTTTTCAGGGAAGCACCGCCTGTTATCGCATCCATAAAGGAAAGGGAGTATGTGGAACCTCATGGGCAGAAGCTCGAACCTTGATAGTGCCCAATGTAGAACAATTCCCCGGACATATAGCCTGCAGTTCTCTTTCCCGCTCCGAAATTGTTGTTCCTATTCTTGCTAATGGACAAGTAAAGGGAGTATTGGATATTGACAGTAATCTATTAAACTTTTTTGATGAAACAGACCGCCGTTATTTAGAAGAAGTAACAGCCATTATAGCTAAAACATTATATTATTAACCAAATGAAAATGATAAACCAAGATACAATCTGTGCCATTGCCACCGCCCAGGGAGGAGCCATCGGAATAATTCGTGTATCTGCCCAAAAGCGATTGAAATAACGTCACGCATATTTACACCCGCCACAGGCAAGCCACTGACAGAACGAGCACCATATACTCTTACTTTCGGAAAGATTTGTTCCCCAAAGCGAAAAATTAATAATACACTTTTCCAACAAACGAGTGAAATTCCGCAAGAAAAAAGTGAAACGTTACAAAAAACTTCGTCAATTACTTCATTCTGCAGAGAAGTAATTGACGAAGTTTTTAATTTCCTTGTTCCGCGCCCCCCATTCTTATACCGGTGAAGACAGTACGGAAATCATGTGTCACGGTTCATCTTATATCCTGCAGCAAGTTATACAACTCCTGATCTATAATGGATGTCGTGCCGCTCTACCAGGTGAATACACCCAACGTGCTTTTCTAAACGGAAAAATGGACTTGAGCCAAGCCGAAGCTGTTGCCGATCTGATAGCCTCATCGTCTGCCTCCACCCATCGCCTAGCCATGAGCCAGATGCGCGGAGGATTCAGTAAAGAACTTTCTAACCTGCGTAACCAATTACTTCATTTCACTTCGTTAATGGAATTAGAACTGGATTTCAGTGATCATGAAGAACTAGAATTCGCCAATCGTGACGAACTGAGCAGTCTAGCTACCCATATCGAACAAGTTATTGCCCGGCTAGCTCATTCTTTCAGTGTAGGAAACGCAATCAAGAATGGCATTCCTGTAGCAATTATCGGAGAAACGAATGCCGGAAAATCTACCTTACTGAATGCGTTGCTGAATGAAGAAAAAGCCATTGTCAGTGATATCCATGGAACGACCCGTGACGTAATAGAGGATACAATCAATTTACAAGGTGTCACATTCCGATTTATTGATACAGCTGGAATCCGCCAAACGAACGATACAATAGAAAATCTAGGGATAGAACGTACTTTCCAAAAGATGGACCAAGCATATGTCATTTTATGGATGATAGACTCTACAGATGCCCAAAGGCGGTTCGAAGAATTAAAAGCTGACATTCTTCCACACTGCGAAGGGAAAAAGATGATTATTTTATTTAATAAGTCAGATCTGTTACTAGCAACACAAAAAGAAGAGTTGTCAGCCATATTTGCTGACATGAAAGTGGAAAAACTATTTATCTCAGCAAAGAAAAGGGAAAATATAACGATTCTGGAAAAGAAGTTAGTACAGGCAGCTGCCTTACCGGAAGTCAACCAAAACGATATTATCATTACAAATGTACGCCATTACGAAGCATTAACACGAGCATTGGATTCTATTCATAGAGTACAGGAAGGATTGCAATTGGAATTATCAGGAGATTTGGTAAGTGAGGATTTAAGACAATGTATCCACGAACTAAGTGAGATTGTTGCAGAAGGAGGTATAACCTCGGAAGAAACATTGCAAAATATATTTCAAAACTTTTGCATCGGCAAGTAGGATATTGTAATCAACTGCAACAAATTAGAACCAACTATAATGAAGTCGCTGATTTTCAGCGGCTTTTTTGTTTGCCAAAAATCCAGCTATAAACAGTTGGATACTGTTGTTCACCATATTTTTCTACCGTATTTCTACCGCGGAACATTTTCAGAATTTGCCCCGATGTCACGATGACGCAGTAGTTTACGTGTGTTGACAATGGTTTACGTGTGTTGACACAAAAGAGGAGAAATAAAGAGATTTGAACTCAAAATATATTAGGAAAATATGGAAGTAAGAAAGATTTGCCAATGGTGTGGAAAACCATTTATCGCTAAGAAAACAACGACTTGCTATTGCAGTCATCAGTGCTCTAATCTCGGTTACAAAGAACGTATCCGGGAACGTAAACGCCAGATGAGAAAAATGCAGGAATTACTGCAACCTAAACAGGCTGCAGAAGGACAAGATTTCTTCTCATTTGCACAAGCTGCCAAGCTCATGGGGGTGACCCGCCAATATGTTTATAAATTGGTAAAGGAATCAAAACTAAGAGCATCCCGTATCAGTGGGAAGAAATCTCTTATCCGTCGTGCGGATATTGAGCTAATGTTAAAGACAAAACCTTATGAACGAATAGTTCCTAAAGACGATTTTGACATGAGTGAATACTATACCGCTGAAGAAATAGCGGAAAAGTATAAGGTCAATGCTAAATGGGTATGGACTTATACTCGACAGCATAAAATTCCCAAAGTCAAAGTCCGCCAATTTAACTATTACAGCAAAAAGCATATCGATGCGGCATTTGCCAAGTACAAGACGGATGACGCCTTGACCGAATGGTACACACCGGAAGAGATTGAGGAAAAATATGGAATGACACGTGTAGCCATCCGTTCGCATGTCTATCGCAACAACATCCCCTCTAAGAAAGAGCACGGCCAGATATTCTACTCCAAACTTCACTTCGACCTGTCAAAACAGACCGCCGAAGATGACTCGTCTGAATACTACACAGTACAGGAAGCCATGAAGAAATACAATCTCACCAGGGATTCAGTTTACGGCATCCTGCAATTCCACGAAATAAAACGGGAGAAGAAAGGCAGGTTCGTGCGCTTTCTGAAGGTGGAATTCGACCACATCATGGGAGCCCGTTAGTGGCTAAATGCGACCGACTGTAATTATCGGGAAATTATTTCCTGCTGATTATAGTCTGTATAAAAGCATTAAGGATTTTCGCAGCAAAAATCAGTTACAACCATTTAATATTCAACATTATGTCAGAATGCAAAACAGTTACATTGAGGACGCGCCCTTTGAAGAAAGGTATGCTGTCGTTCTACCTTGATTATTATCCGGGCTACCGGGATCAGGAAACAATGAAGACCATCCGCCATGAAGGATTGAACATTTACATCTATGCCAATCCCAAAAATCAGCGTGAACGCGACTTCAACGCTGCTATGTCGGAAAAGGCCGAAGCAATCCGGTGCCGGAGGTTTGAAGCCATCGTAAATGAAACGGTACGATTTCTTCGACAAACGCAAGTACAAAGCAGACTTCTGGAGTATTACCGGAAGCAGCTCCGCAAGCACGACCAGAATGGGGATTGTCTATCAACACTTCTACAACTTCGTTCACGGCAATGCACTTCGAAGAAATAGATGTGACCTGTGCAACAAGTTCCGGGAATACCTGCTTAACGCAAAGCAACTCCGGCGTGACGGACAGATATCAAAGAACTCCGCTTCCGGCTACTGGTCCACTTTCCGGGGATTCCTGAAGATTCTGTATCGCAACAGGATGATAAAGACCAATGTCAATGACTTTCTGGAAAAAATCGAACCGGAAGATGTTGCCAAGGAATACCTGAGTGTGGAAGAGCTGTATTGTCTGGCTGAAACTCCGTGCAAGATACCTGTTCTAAAGACTGCTTCCCTCTTTTCGTGCCTGACCAGTTTGCGGCTCAGTGATATACTTTCCCTTTGCTGGGAGGAAATCGTTGACTTTGCAGCCGGAGGAAAATGTGTCCATACCATCACCCAGAAGACCAAGACGGAAGACATCATCCCGATAAGCGATGAAGCTCTGGAACTGATCGGGTACAGTCCCGAGAAAAAAGGTCTTGTGTTCAAAGGCCTGAAACGGAGCTGGACACAGCAGCCTATGAAGGAATGGATCCGTTCCGCAGGAATTACCAAAAACATAACTTTCCACTCATACCGCAGGACATACGCGACCCTTCAGGCTGCAGCCGGTACTGATATCCGTACTATCCAAAGCAACATGGCGCACAAGAGCATCACTACCACTCAACGCTACATGAAAGTAGTCGACAGCAACAAGCGTGAGGCGACCACAAAAATCACATTGACAAGGAAGGGCTGACCTGACTGATTCGTGCCTGTTTTATCGGTTAGAGTATGATTTTCAGCGAAAAATCATACTCTAACCATATTTTTTCTTAATTCCCGGCTATTTTTCTGCCATTATTTACAACTGTCTGAAACCGGACATCTATTTTTGTCCTATCATAATTCCAAATAATAACAGTTTATGGCAGATAACAACCGAATATCCATCAAAAAGACAAGCCGGGTCCTTGCAATTACATGTGTCGCCTATACGACAGTGGCAACAATATTGTACAACAATTATCAGATTGACCTGATTGACTATTCCACTCCGGTCATATTAGGAACCGTAGCAACCATCATGTCATGCGCTGCACTGCAACGCCTGTTCTGTTCTCTACTCTCCAAAAGCCATCTTTCTTTTGGCTGCAAGGAGTTGTCCTCAAGAGGAACTGTCCCTTCCGAAGCAAATCCTGATACCAAGGAAGAATTGCCTCCAACTGATAATGCAACCAGTGAAAAACACGTCGAGAGTCCATATCTTAAGGAATATGAAGCCCGCATAGAAGAATTGCGGCGCAATGAAATGGAGAAAAAGACCGCTATTGTGCATGCGATACATGAATACATCACACACGAAATGTCACAGTTCTTATCCATAGACGATCTTGAAACTCTCCATGAGAACATAGAATCTCTGGCATACGGACAAGCGGAACTATATAAACCGGTTCGTTCCAAGCCCGATAATCAAATCAAATCCCCTTCGCTAAGACATTATGCATGGAATATCGGGGAGAGACTTGATATCCCTTTAATCGACAGGGCAAAGTTCATAAAAACAATATTCCCGCATGAACTGGAAAATGCGACAATCGAATACCTTTGTAAAAATCTTCGTGACTCAGTTCCCGCCATAATTGCTATTGATGTTCCGGAGAACGGGGACTATCATTTCAGTTGTATGCAAACTTCAGCAGACAGCGATAATTAGTTTCTGCTGATTATAATCTGCATAATATCATTATGTTGGTTTGCAGCATGTTAAACATTTAAATATTAAAAACATGCCAAACGAGAAACTGACATTCAATGACCTGCCGGAAGTGGTAGGCAAACTTTGCGAAAGAATCGAGAGTCTCGAAAATGCGTTGAAGGACAATTTTGCCAAACAGGTTCCTGTCAAAGAAAACCTGCATGTCCCTATGACCGTCGAGGAAGTATGCAGTTACCTTGGAATATCCAAGTCATCCTTCTATTACAAGGCCAAACACGGAGGGATACCTGTCATCAAGCAGGGGAAGCATCTGTTCGTATATCGCGACGAACTGGACAAATGGCTGGAGACCGGAAGAAAAAGCCAGGTGCCTCTGAGCTTCGAGGAGGAACACGAGCAGATGCTTGCTGCGACAAGACATAAGGCCAAACCAAGAGAACTGTAGGAATATGGAAAAGACGAGCTGCAATATTCCTACTCCGGAGGAATTGAGAAACTACATAAAAGAATCTGTCATAAGTGTGACCGGGACATACGAACAGTCCGCTTCCGTGCTTATGGTGGATGATTCCACAATCGGGACTCTGGGAAACTTCAGTGCATCCATTGGAAAGGCCAAAAGCAAGAAGACCTTCAAATGTCTCCGCCATCGCTGCGGCCGCCCTGAAGAATGGCACAGTGCTGCATTACCGTGCCTGCTTCCCGGATGGAAAAAGGAAGATTCTCTACGTTGACACGGAACAAGGCAAGAACCATTGCCAAATTGTTCTGAATAGAATCCTGAGACTGCCAAGG
>ENA-OQCF01000935-OQCF01000935.1-human-gut-metagenome-genome-assembly--contig:-NODE-935-length-10476-cov-2.766064_pt1 | contig 10476 bp, 12 predicted proteins | sample MGYA00242756_ERZ504573 | MGnify/ENA primary metagenome ERZ504573 (study PRJEB26092, sample SAMD00036240) | human gut metagenome | host: Homo sapiens | study: EMG produced TPA metagenomics assembly of...
TCAGTAAACCCATCTTGATCCTGGGCTACACCGACCCGCTGCAGGTGGATCAGCTGGCGTTCAACTGCATTACCCAGACCGTCTATTCCGAAGAGTATGCCAAGGCGCTTTCCGCTGCCGCCCAAAACGCCGGCGTGGAGGTACACTGCCACTTTAAGGTTGATACCGGTATGGGACGCATTGGGTTCAGCGTGCGTTCTGACTTTGAGGCGGCAATCGCTGCCATGGAGCGCTGCGCCGCCCTGCCCAAGCTGCACTTCAGCGGTATTTCCAGCATTTTGCCGTAGCAGACAGCACCACGCCGGAAAACGAAGCCTACACCCAAGCCCAGCACGCCCTGTTTGAGCGCACCGTGCAGCGGCTGCAGGCGGACGGCGTTGCCCTGCACACCATCCACTGCGCCAACTCTGCCGCACAAATGCGCTACCCGGAATGGCACCACAGCCTGACCCGCGCAGGCATTATCCTGTATGGGCTGGACCCCAGCCGGAAGTGCATTTTGACGGCCTGCGCCCCACCATGACGCTGAAAAGTGTTGTGACATTTGTGAAGGACCTTTTACCCGGTGAGAGCGTGAGCTATGGCCGCACCTACACAGCCAACACACACCGCAAGGTTGCCACCGTATGCGTTGGCTATGCGGACGGCTACCCCCGCGCACTTTCCGGCAGCAATGGCAACCCCAATGCGGGGGTTATGAGCATCCGCGGAAAGCCCGCCCCGATAATTGGCCGGGTGTGCATGGATCAGACCCTGGTGGATGTGACCGACATCCCCGATGTTAAAATGAATGATGAAGTAACGGTATTCGGCCCTGAAAACGCTGCGATCGGCGCAGATACCGCCGACAGCATTGCAGCTAAGACCGGCACCATCAACTATGAAATTATCTGCGGCATCAGCCGCCGGGTTCCCCGTGTTTACCTGCGGGACGCGCGCCGGTGCGTATCTGGAACGATTTGGAGGAAACCTGATGGCACGCGACAATATTCGCAACTTTTGTATCATTGCCCACATTGACCACGGCAAGTCCACACTGTCGGACCGTATTCTGGAGCTGACCGACAGCGTGGACAAGCGCACCATGGAGGACCAGATCCTGGACGACATGGAGCTGGAACGCGAGCGCGGCATTACCATCAAAGCCCGCGCCGTTACCATGCACTACCACGCCGATGACGGCAAGGAATACGAGTTCAACCTGATCGACACGCCGGGCCACGTTGACTTTCAGTACGAAGTCAGCCGCAGCCTGGCTGCCTGTGAGGGTGCCATCCTGGTGGTGGATGCCAGCCAGGGCGTGGAAGCCCAGACGCTGGCCAACTGCTACCTGGCCATTGACCACAACCTGGAAGTTGTGCCCATCCTGAATAAGATTGACCTGCCCAGCGCTGACCCGGATGCCGCCGCCAAAGAGGTGGAGGATGTCATCGGTCTGCCCTGCATGGATGCCCCGCGCGTGAGCGCCAAGATGGGCATCAATATCCGCGAAGTGCTGGAACGCGTGGTGCAGGATGTTCCCGCCCCGCAGGGCGACCCCGATGCCCCGCTGAAAGCCCTGATCTTTGACTCCATTTACGACAGCTACAAGGGCGTTATCGTCTATGTGCGCGTGTTTGAAGGCACCGTGCGCCCCGGCGATACCATCAAGCTGATGAACACCGGCGCAACCTTCCAGCTGGTGGAAGTGGGCCACATGGGTGCTACTGCCCTGGCCCCCTGCGATAAGCTGGAGGCCGGTGAAGTCGGCTACCTGACGGCCTCCATCAAGACCGTGCGCGATACCCGCGTGGGCGATACCATCACCCTGGCCGAAGCCCCCACGGCGGAAGCTCTGCCCGGTTTCCGCCAGGTAACGCCGATGGTGTTCTGCGGCATTTACCCCGCCGATGGCGCCGACTACCCTGATTTGAAAGATGCGCTGGAAAAGCTGCAGCTGAACGATGCCGCCTTGAGCTTTGAGCCGGAAACCAGTGCGGCCCTGGGCTTCGGCTTCCGCTGCGGGTTCCTTGGGCTGCTGCACATGGAAATCATCACCGAGCGGTTGGAGCGCGAGTTTGACCTTGACCTGATCACCACCACCCCCGGTGTTCAGTACCGGCTGACCTTGACGGACGGCACGGTGGAAGTGATCGATAACCCCTCCGCCTATCCCGACCCGGCCCGCATTGCCAAGGCGGAAGAACCATTTGTGGATGCCCACATTTACACCCCCAACGATTATGTTGGCCCGCTGATGGACCTGTGCCAGCAAAAGCGCGGCACCCTGATTGCGATGGATTACCTGGATGAGACTCGCGTGGACCTGCATTACCAGATTCCGCTGGGCGAGATTGTTTATGACTTCTTTGACGCCATCAAGAGCCGCAGCCGCGGTTACGCCAGCTATGACTATGCGTGGGAGGGCTGGCACCAGTCCGAGCTGGTCAAGCTAGACTTCCTGCTGAACGGCGAGATCGTGGATGCGCTTTCGATGATCGTATTTGCGGATAACGCTTACGCCAAGGGGCGCCGCATCTGCGAAAAGCTGAAGGAGAACATCCCGCGCGCTTTGTTTGAAATTCCCATTCAGGCGGCCGTGGGCGGCAAGATCATTGCCCGCGAAACAGTCAAGGCCGTGCGCAAGGATGTTTTGGCCAAGTGCTATGGCGGCGATATTACCCGTAAAAAGAAGCTGCTGGAAAAGCAGAAAGCCGGTAAAAAGAAGATGCGCAAACTGGGCAGCGTGACCCTGCCCAGCGAAGCCTTTACCGCCGTGCTGAAGCTGGATTCCGATACCTGATTGACTACAGCACCATAGATAGCAGCACCCGCCGGGCGGCGCAGCACAACAGCTGCCTGCCCCGGCGGGTTTGTTTTTTGCGCGGCGCATTTAGGCCAGTGGCCGAATATAAAACGACCACCCCCTGCCCTGCCGCACAAGGTTTTACCGTGCGGTCGGGGCAAGGGGTGGTTTTGTGTTATTTCCGTTCAGGCGTTCAGCTTACCGCCGGGCGGCAGCGAACGCGGCAAAAGACTTCAGCGGATCTCGATGCCCAGCTTGAACTTGAGGTTGCCGAGGATTTTCTTGACAAAGCGGTCCACATCGGCAGCTTCCAGGGCTTTGTTTTCCGGTGCAAAGTGCAAGGTGAACGCCATGCTCTTTTTGCCGGCGCCAATGGCTTCGCTGCGGTAGATATCAAACAGCTCCACATCGGCCAACTGCTTGCAGGCGCGCTTCATTTCGGCAATGATGGTGCCGCAGGGGGTTTCCTCGTCAGCAACCAGAGCCAGGTCACGGGCCACGGTATCGAACTCCGGCAGCGGATGATAACGCAAACCGGCAGGCAGCTGTGCCACCAGCGTCTCGTAATCGATCTCGCCCAGGAAGATCTTCTGGTTGGCGCGGCTGTCACGCGGCAGATCCAGACCGGCCTGCACATCGTTGGCCAGCTTGCCAAAGCTGCCCACACGCACGCCGTTGCACAGGATGTAAGCGGCAATGCCGGGGTGCAGGTAAGGCACATCCTCGGCACGCTCCACCTCAAAGGTTACGCCGAAGGAAGCAGCCAGGTCTTCCAGTGCGCCCTTAACGGCAAAGAAGTCCTCATGCTCACCAAAGGCCACAAAGCCCAGGTGCAGGCGCTCTTCCGGCAGTTCGGTCAGCGGAAGCTGTTTGGGCACATAAATGTTGGAAAGCTCAAACAGACGGCCGGCAGCGTTGCCCTTTTTCAGATTGGTAACCGCCACGTTCAACAGGCTGGGTGCCAGCAGGGAGCGCATGATGGTCAGGTTGGAGGAGATGGGGTTGACAATGCGGATGACATTGCGCTCCGGTGCATCGGGGGCAATGTGCAGGGCATCCAGGTCGGCATCCGCATAGAATGCCAGCGTCATAGCCTCATAGAAGCCTTGGGCACACATAGCGCCCTTGAGCTTATCGCGGCGGTGCTGGTCAGCCGTCAGGCCCCCGGTGGTGACCTGGGCAGCTTTCAGGAAGGTGGGGGTGATATGGTCATAGCCATATTCACGGATCACTTCCTCGGCCAGGTCCGGCTCGCCGATCTCGATATCCTCGCGGTAGCGCGGAGCAACCACCTGCATGGTGTCACCGTCGGCTTCCATCGTCACTTCAAAGCTGAGCTTTTTCAGGATGGCCAGAATTTCCTCGGTGGGCACGGTAATGCCCAGAATGGCGTTGATGGCGCTGATGCGGGCGGTGAAGTGCTTGCCTTTACGCGGAGCACCGGCAGAGCAGTCAAACTCGGTGGCGGTCACTTCGCCGCAGCCCAGCTCCTGGATCAGGTGCAGGGCGCGGGCCATGCCCAGCTCGGTGGTATATTCGCTGATGCCCTTCTCGTAATGGGCGGAAGCATCCGTGTTCTGGCCAAGGCCGCGGGCGGTCTTGCGGATGTTATCGCGGGCAAACTTGGCAGATTCAAACAGCAGCTGGGTAGTTTCCGGCTTGATCTCGCTGTTCAGGCCGCCCATAACACCGGCCAGGGCAACCGGCTTTTCGCCATCGCAGATGACCAGGTTCTGGGGGGTCAGGGTAAACTCCTTGCTGTCCAGCGTGGTGATCTTCTCGCCGTCCCTGGCACGGCGCACAATGATCTGGCAGCTTTCCAGCGTGTCCATATCAAAGGCGTGCATCGGCTGGCCGATTTCCAGCATGACATAGTTGGTGATATCCACCACGTTGGAAATGCTGCGCAGGCCGCACAAGGCCAGCTGGCGGCGCATCCAGCGCGGAGATTCACCGGTGGTGATGTTGCGCACATAGTGGCCCAGGTAGCGCGGGCACAGGTCTGGTGCTTCCACCGTAATGCTCAGGCGCGGGTCCTTGTAATCGCTCACGGTGTAATCGGTGGCAGGCATTTTCAGGGGCTTGTTCAGCACAGCGGCAACTTCGCGTGCAATGCCCAGAACGCTCTGGCAGTCGGCACGGTTGGCGGTGATGGAGATATCAAAGATATAATCATCCAACCCAACAACCTGCTGAATGGGGGTTCCGGGCACGGTATCTTTGGGCAGGTCCAGCAGGCCGTATACCTCAGCGCCGGGGTACAGGTCCTCGTTCAGACCCAGTTCCTCGCCGGAGCAGAGCATACCGTTGGATTCAATGCCCATCAAGGGCTTTGCCTTGATCTTGATGCCTCCGGGCAGCGTGGAGCCGTCCAGAGCAGCGGGGGTGTGCATACCGGCGTACACATTGGCCGCACCGGTGGAGATCTGAATATCATGGCCATAGTCGCCGCAGTCCACCTTACAGATATGCAGGTGGGTGCCCTCCTGGGGCACGCACTCGGTCACAACGCCAACAACAACCTTGCTGATCTCAGCACCAAGGTCGATGAGTTCTTCTACTTCAAAGCCACAGTCGAATAGTTTGGTTTCCAGCTCCTGGGCGGAAACATCAATATCCACATACTGTTTAAGCCAGCTGAATGGTACTTTCATTGTTGTTTCCCTCCTTAACCCTTGAACTGTTCGAGGAAGCGCAGGTCGTTCTCGAACATCAGGCCGATGTTGTTGATGCCGTACTTAAGCATGGCGATACGCTCGATACCGATACCGAAAGCAAAGCCGGAGTATACCTCAGGGTCAATGCCGCAGTTTTCCAGCACGCTGCGGTGCACAACGCCAGCCCCCAGAACTTCGATCCAGCCGCTGTGCTTGCACAGGGGGCAGCCCTTGCCGTGGCATTCAAAGCAACTTACGTCAACCTCCACACTGGCTCAGTGAACGGGAAATAGGACGGGCGCAGGCGGGTTTTGACCTCCGGGCCAAACAAAGCCTGCACAAAGCGGTCCAGCATGCCCTGCAGGTCGCACAGGGTAATGCCCTTATCTACAACCAGACCTTCCATCTGGTGGAACATCGGGGAGTGAGTTGCGTCAGAGTCAGAGCGGAACACGCGGCCGGGCACCAGAACCTTGATAGGGGGCTTTTCCTTATCCATCACACGGATCTGGCCGCCGCTAGTCTGGGTGCGCAGAACAATGTCATCCGCCACATAGAAGGTATCCTGCATATCGCGGGCCGGGTGGTTTTTGGGTACGTTCAGGCGGGTAAAGTTGTGGTCATCGTCCTCAATTTCGGGGCCTTCGTAAATTTCAAAGCCCATGCCGGCAAACACATCAATGATCTCATTCTTGATCTGGGTGATAGGATGCAGTGCGCCGGTGGCGTGGTGGGTGCCAGGCAGGGTGATATCCACGGCTTCGGCCTTGTTGCGGGCGGCAAGCTCGGCCTTTTCGATCTCGGCGGAAGCAGCCTGATACTGGCCCTCCACCCAGACCTTGAACTCGTTGATGGTTTTACCGGCGGCGGGGCGTTCCTCTTTGGGAACATCGCGCAGGGACTTGGTCAGTCCGGTCACGCTGCCGTTTTTGCTCAGATACTTCTGCCAAAAGGCGGAAAGTTCATCTTTGTTGTGCACTGCTGCAAGGTCGGCTTCCAGCTCGGCGCGCAGTGCGGCGATTTTTTCTTCCATAATGCACCTCTTTGATGATTTACGGGGCGAAGGCTGCTCGCTTTTGCTGCAAAACAAAATAAAAAAGCCCCGTCCCTGAACGATAAAATCAGGGACGAAGCTGTAACATTCATTTACACTCCGCGGTACCACCCGTGTTCCGCCAAACCATGTCTGGCGGCACTCGATGCTTTATAACGGGGCAGACCGTCCCGCGCTAATGGCTGCAATGCAGGGTTCACACAGGCCGCTCAGGAGCGAACTTCTGCCAGCAGGCTTTCGGGGCGGCTTACAGCCGATGGCCGCCCTCTCTGTGCTAAGTTTGCAGGCATACTTTCTCCGTCAATGCGTTTAACATAAAGCATTATAGGCCGTTTGGCCTTTTTTGTCAACCCTGGACGCACAGCAAAAAGGGCGCTGCCCCTTGCGGAACAGCGCCCTTTTTTCAAATTATCAAAACCGATCAGTCGTTGCGGCGGGAACGGCCCACGATGCGGACGATATATAGGAAGATGTTGATATAATCCAGGTACAGGCTGAGTGCGCCGATGATGGAGGATTTGTGCAGCATGGAAGCATCGCCGCCATAGTAGGCGTAATAGTACTTCAGCTTCTGGGTGTCATAAGCCGTGAACAGCATAAACACCAGGACCGAAACCGCGCAAAGCACGATATCCATCATACCAAAGCCCGCGCCGGTCAGCATGCCGATCAGGCCGCCCACCAGGCTGGTCAAAATAATGGCAATCAAAGCACCCATCAGGTTGATACCCCAGCCGCTCAAATCGCGCTGGGTTCGGGCACCGTAAACAGCCATAACGCCAAAGTACACGGTACCAACCAGGAACGCCAGAATCAGCGTGGAAAGATCATAGATGATAAAGTAGGTGCTCAGGTTGATGCCATTCAGCACCGCATAGGCGAAGAACAGCCCCGTTGCGGTGGTGGGCTGCAGGCGTTCCACCCTGGCGGATAGAACCGCAACCAGCACCAGCTCCGCAATGCTCAGGAGGAATACCAGGCCGGTGCTGAACATCAGCTCAAACAGCGGGGTGGTAACGGTAAGCAATGCCGTTGCAAAGGTAACCAGCAAACCGGCGGCCATCCAGCCGTAGGTGCGGGTCATATACTGGTTTAACGTGCCGAACGGACTTTCGGCATAGGAGATATCATAATATTTCTGGTCCATAAAACAGACCCCTTTCTTTTTGGCTGATTCTATTATATACTCTGTATTGAGTGAAATGTGTTATCGATATGTGAATTCTCTATTACACTTTTCCGTTCTTGCCCTATTTTAAGGCAATGCCGCATAATTCTAAGTGCCGATACGGCGAGCGAGGTGCGGCAGCTGCTAAGCCAAAAGCGCAGATAATACTTTGTGTATTATCGAGCATTTTGGCAACACAGATGCCGTGCCGCAGCCGCCGGAGCGGTGCTTAAGCCGTTAGGCGGGAATTGTGCGGTGTTACCTTAACGGAATTCTATCATTTTTGCAAGATAAGGAGCCATGCCTTGCCCAATCCCGATACTTACGGCATTTACCTGCACATCCCTTACTGCCACAGCAAATGCCGCTATTGTGATTTTTACTCTGCCCCCGGCACGCGCGGGGTGCCGGATGAATATGTAACCGCACTGCTGCGCGAACTTTCCAAAAGCTTCCGCAGGCCGGACACGTTATATTTTGGCGGCGGCACCCCCGCCCTGCTGCGGCCGGACCAGGTGCACCGACTGATCAAAGCCGCCGCCCCGCTGCCGGGTGCGGAGATCACGCTGGAAGCCAACCCCGATGTAGTGACGCCGGAAAATCTGGCTGGTTTTGCAACCGCGGGGTAACCCGCATCAGCTTTGGGGTACAGAGCGCAGACGACGCCCAGTTGCGCCGCCTGGGCCGCACCCACACCGCTGCTGCCGCCGCGCAGGCGTTTGCCTGGGCGCGGGAGGCAGGCTTCCGGGAGATCTGCGGGGGATATTATGCTGGCGCTGCCCTATTATTCTATCGCGGAGTTTGATAAAACCCTTGCCCTGCTGCAGGCGGGTGGCTGCACCCATATTTCGGCCTACCTGCTCAAGATCGAGCCCGGCACCGCCTTTGGCCGCAACCCGCCGCCGGGCCTGCCGGATGCCGACGCCGCCGCGGAGTTTTACCTGTACGCCGTGCAGCGTCTGGCGCAGGAGGGCTACCGACAATACGAGATCAGCAACTTTGCCTGCCCCGGCCACGAAGGGCGGCACAATCTGCTGTATTGGAACTGTAAAGATTACTGGGGCATTGGTCCGGCGGCCCACAGCTGCCTGGGCAGTGTGCGCCGCTTTTGGCCCAATGACACCGCTGCTTTTATTGCCGGGACTGTTCAAGAGCAGTACGAAGGCCCCTGCAACGCCGAGGATTACCTGATCATGCAGTTGCGCCTTTGCAGCGGCTGAATCTGACCGAGTATGCGGCCCGGTACGGCGTTCGGTTCGATACCGGCCAGATGGCATTTTTGCGCCACTGCGCCGCCAGCGGCTATGCTGTGCTGGATGGCGATACCCTGCGGCTGACGCCGAGTGGCATGATCGTGCAGAATGCCATTCTGGAAGAACTGATTTGATTTTCAAAAATATCCGCCGTCCATATGGGTGCTTTGGGCCACTGGCTGGTCGTGCAGCCCCATCGAAACGCCCAGTGCTTCATCCACGCGGCGCATGTCATCTTCCGGAATGCGCCCGGCGCGCTCCCTCAGGCGGCGTTTATCCAGTGTGCGAATTTGTTCGGTCAGCACAATGCTGTCTTTGGCCAGGCCGCAGCGGTTGGCCCGCACGCCGATATGGGTGGGCAGGCGGTTTTTATCCTGCCTGCTGGTGATGGCGGCAGCGATCACAGTGGGGCTGTGCCGGTTGCCGATATCGTTCTGAATGATAAGTACCGGCCTGACTCCCCCCTGCTCCGACCCAACCACCGGGCTGAGATCTGCGTAAAACACTTCACCTCTGTGCACTTCCATAACAAAACCTCCCTGCTGATACTGCAATGCGTTCTGTTTACAGTATAAGCAGGGAGGCTTTATTTTAATCATGAATCGGTGGGGCAAAAAAGCATTGCGATTCTATCTGGCGGGGAATGCAAGTGGTTGCCATATGCCCAACATGCGGGACAGCAAGCATCGTCCCCTACAAATGATTTGCAGCGTTTGCTGCAATCAGCAAGGTTTCCATCGCGCCGGGGAGAGGCCTTGAAATGTACCGCAAACCACACAAATGCTTTGCCGTGCTTTACTGCTTGCGGCAATCACTCCACCCGTTCCAACACCACAAACGCACCGGCAAGGCCGGCCTCATGGGTCAAGCTCAAATGAGCCTGCAAATGGTTCTGCGCCATGAAACGGGCGGCTTTACCGGTAAATTCCAGGTAAGGCGCACCGCTTGGCTGGCGCAGGGCGGCGATTTCCGCCATGGAGAACCCGGAAAGGCCGGTGCCGCAGGCTTTCAAAAATGCTTCTTTTGCAGCAAAGTTGGCCGCGGCGGTTTCCGCCTGCTTCTTGCCCGTATGGGCGACAATGAGCTCCTGCTCCGCCGGGGTATACACATGCTGACAAAAATGCCGGGCGGGCAATGCTCTTTTCAATCCGGCCCACATCACACAGGTCTGTGCCAATGCCGTAAATCACAGCAGGCCCTCCTTTTCCAGCGCGGCCAGCAGGGCAGCTTTCTCGTTGGGCAGGCGGCCCTCCATCACGGCGCGCAGCAAGGTGTTCAGCGCCTTACCCACCGCGGGACCGGGGGCGATGCCTGCATCCATCAGGCTGGCCCCGTTCACGGCAAGCTGGCCTACCGTATAACAGGCGGTAGCCGAAAGTTCCAGCATCCGTCCCTCAAAAGCGCGCACCTGCTGTTCGCGCTGCATCACTCCCGCATTGCGGGCATGGGCGGCAAGATCCGCGAGCTTCAGGCGGCAAAGGCGCTGCAAAATGCGGCACCATAGCGGTTCAACATGTTCAGGATGCCGGCATCATCGCTGGGCAGGGCACCATCGTGGA
>ENA-OQCF01000936-OQCF01000936.1-human-gut-metagenome-genome-assembly--contig:-NODE-936-length-10468-cov-5.723624_pt1 | contig 10468 bp, 13 predicted proteins | sample MGYA00242756_ERZ504573 | MGnify/ENA primary metagenome ERZ504573 (study PRJEB26092, sample SAMD00036240) | human gut metagenome | host: Homo sapiens | study: EMG produced TPA metagenomics assembly of...
CTCCTCACCACTGAAGGCGTTGAGCACGCGCCCGGCATAGAGGGCGCGGCGGCAGGCTGTGCCGAACTGCTGGCAGGCGAGGATGCGCCTTGCAGTGCCGAGGGTTCGCGCAGCGAACCAGAGCCAGACTGCGCACCAGAGGACGCCCCAGAGGCGTCTGCTGCGGTACATCTGCCTTGCTGTTTGCAACGTCGGTCACGGGCTGCTGCCATGTGGTATCCTCCTGTGCGTCCCAGTCCGGTTCTGTTTCCGGGGTGGTCTGTTGGGTGGTGCCGGGGGCGTTTAGTCCATCCAGACTTTTTTGCAGTTCTGCCCGCAGGGCACGCACCGCCCACACGCCCGCCGCAGCCGCAGCCAGCAGGCTTGCGGTCAGCAGCAGAGCAAAGCCCTTGCCGTGCAGAAATTTTTTGATCTGCTCCATGCTTGTTACTCCCATCTGTTCGTTTTGTGTACGGGAACTTTTCTGGGCTTAGTGTGGGACAGCGGCGGGCAGTTTATGCAAGGGGGCAAAAAAGACACACAAAAAGGCTGAGCAGCCACTTTTTTTTGCAGCTGCTCAGCCTGCTGTATCCCGTTTTTGGTTACTTGCGTGCGATCATTTCGGTATAGGCCAGCACCAGCGGGCCTACGCCCTTGGCGTCATTGCAGACCACCGGCTCGCTGAAGTAGTAGGCCAGAGAGCCGTCACGGTGATCCTTGCCGCCCAGACCCGCCACAAGGCAGATGCCGTCCAGCTGCAAGCTGCCGTCCGGGTTCTTGGACAGATACCGGTCACAGGTGCCGTAGAAAGCCTTCTCCGCCCATGCAGCCATACGTTTGGCAGATAGCCCAGACGCACGCCCTTGAGCACGGCATAGGCAAACAGGGCGGTGCCGCTGGTTTCCAGATAGTTGCCCTCGGCCTCCGGGTGGTCGATGACCTGCCAGAACATCCCGCTCTGCTCGTCCTGGAACTTGTGCATATCCTCCACAGCCTGTTTGAGCATGGCCATGATGCCGCGGTACTCGTTGTACAGCTGCTCGTCCATGCGCTCCAGCACATCCACCATTGCCACAAGGAACCAGCCCATGGCGCGCAGCCAGAAGTTGGGGCTGCAACCGGTCTCGGGGTCTGCCCAGTACATCTGGCGGCTCTCATCATAGCGTGGTAGTACAGGCCGGTCTTTTCGTCCCGCATGTGCTTTTTGATATTCATGAACTGTTTGTAGCTGTCGATGCAGCCCTGCATCTTGTTAAAGCGGGTCTCGTACTCCATGTAGAAGGGCTGGGCCATGTAGGTGCCGTCCAGCCACACCTGCCACGGTAGATGTCCTTGTGCCAGAAATTACCCTCTTTGGTGCGGGGCTGGGTGGCCAGCTGGCTGCGGATGGTCTCGATGGCCTTGCGGTACTTTTCATCCCCAAAGATATCGTACAGGGTGAACAGGTTCTTGCCCTGATTTACGTTATCCAGATTGTACTCCTTGGGGTCGTAGGTCTTGATGGAGCCATCCTCCTGCACAAAGGAATCAATGAAGCTCTTGGAGAAGTTCAGATACTTCTCGTCGCCGGTGGTCTTGTACAGGCTCAGGCAGGCCGTGATCATGCAGCCGTCGATGTAGTTCCACTTGTTGGGCTTGCCGCTGCGCACCTTCTCGATGTTCACATGGGTGCCTCGGCGCTGGAATTGGCGATCAGGTAGTTCACGTAATCGCCCAGCATGGCAAGAATTTCTTCATGGGTCATGGTATCAGTCCTCCTCAAAATGGCCGACATTTGCAAAGTGCAGGCGTTCGCCTCGTAGCCTCGATCTTCACGTTGTGCAGGTCGATCTCCTTGACGTTCTCGGCGTAGATGGCCAGCTTCTTCACCAGAGGGCGGTTATCTGCCATAGCGGCCTGACCGGCCTCGGCATTGGGGTCAAAGGTGATCGTGACGTTCTTCATGGAAACGCGCTCAATGGGCTGCTCCGGCAGGCCGTCGAAGTAGCATCCCGCGAACTGAGCGTCGGTGGCGACGATGTCCTCCATGGTCAGGCTGCCCAGCTTCGGGGTGTACTCGTCCACGGGCATGGCATCGCGGCACTGCACATAGGGGCCGTGGCCGTCCGGGTCACAGAAGTAGAACATGTTGATGACGAAGGGTGCCTTGACACCGCGCATCTCCACGTTGCGGAACACCAGCCCGTCGATGACGGCGGTGTTGCCGCGGCCACGGCGGGTCTTGACGCGCAGGCCGCGGTCGGTGTGGTCCATCAGGCACTGGGTGACCACCATATCCTTCACACCGCCGCTCATCTCGCTGCCAATGACGATGCCGCCATGGCCTTTGTCCAACAGGCAGTTGCGGATAACGGTGTGCTCACAGCTCTTTTTCAGCTTCATGCCAAGGAATACCTTGCTGGCCTTCATGGCAATGCAGTCGTCGCCCACATGGATGTTCACGCCGATGATGCGGATATACTCGCAGCTTTCGGGGTCGATGCCGTCGGTGTTGGGGGCATTGTAAGGATTGTTGATGTTGAAGTTCAGCAGGTCAAGGTGCTTGACAAAGATGGGGTGGATCGTCCACGAATAGCTGTTCTGCACCGTGATGCCGTGCAGGCAGATGTTTTCGCTGTCCACAGCAGCCACAGCGCGGGGCCGCCATGCGATGCGCTTGATCTTGGGCGTCACCCACCAGTCGCCGTTCTCGGCATCGCAGTCCAGCGTGCCCTCGCCGGTCACAACGACATCGTGCACCTGCGTGATGTTCAACAGACCCGCAAAGCTGTCCAGCGGGTTGCCCTCCCAGCCGGTCAGGTAGTATTCATCCACCTCGTTCTCGCTGGGGATCACGCCGGGCAGGATGGGGTAGTCGGTGCGGTCATTGTCGCCCAGCAGCACAGCGCCCTTTTCAAGATAGAGGGTGGTGTTGCTTTTCAGGAACAGGCTGCAGGTGCGGTAGCGGCCTGCGGGCACGTACACTGTGCCGCCCTTGGGGCAGGTGGAAAGAGCCGCCTGCAGCTTGAGGGTGTTGTCCGTGGTGCCGTCGGCCACCAGACCGTAGCGGGAAGCATCCACAAAGAAGGTCTCGGCCTCGGTGGTAAAGGTGCAGGTCAGGCTTTCGCCCTCGGCCTGCACACCCACCGTGTACTCAGTACCGGGCAGCAGGGAGAACAGGGAGAACACGTTGGTCTGGCAGGCTTCGTAGACGGTCTTGCCGTTCAGGGTAACGGTGAACGGGTGGGCCGGACGATAGCACAGGCCGTTTTCCAGCTCGAAAACAGCGCTGCGCGTCATGGAACGGATAAGCGACAGATTCATGAGAGAACCTCCTGATGGTTTTGTCTTGCCCAAATGCCTTGGGCATGGTATGATGAAAAAGAACCCTCTCAGTCAAACCCTTTGGGTTTGCCAGCTCCCCCGAAGGGGGGAGCTTTTATGGAGCGGAACGGTCAAATGCATAAAACCTCGCCCTTTGGGAGAGGTGGCATCGCGCAGCGATGACGGAGAGGGTTTTCCCTCGGAAGATGATGAGAAGTGTATTATGAGATCAGAACGTGAAAAGATCACCGGCAAGGTGGCCGCTGCCACCCTGCGTCTGAATGCGAACCGCTACGAGCTGCCGCCGGATGAGGACACCTGCTATCTGCTGCTGGTGTCGGAGGGCAGCGTCACGCTGGAATACGAGGGCGGGAATGTGCTGGTAAACCCCGGCAGCGCCGTGCTGCTTGGCCCCGGCGGCTGCCGCTTTGCACAGACCGGCAGCGCCGTGCCGCAGATCGTGGGGTGCCACTTTCCGCTGGGGATGCTGCATGATTTGAAAAACACAGCCGGGCGGGATTTCGGCCGCCTGTTTGCGCCCGGGGAGCGCACAGTGCTGTATGCACCGGTGCAGTGGCAGAGCCGCATCCGTACCCTGCTGGAAATGATGGCCAGCGCCAGCACCGAGCAGGATTACCCCGGCCCGCTGTACCTGCTGCTGATCCTGCACTATGTGGAGCAGGAGTGCATTGCCGAGAGCAGCGCCGTGGCGCGTCCCCACAACGAAACGGTGGAGCAGATCTGCGCCTACCTTGCGGCCAATTACCGGCAGAAGTTTTCCCTCACCGAGGTGGCGGCGCAGTTTTATCTTTCGCCCTACTACCTGAGCCGTTTGTTCCGGCGGGTAACGGGCCAGTCCATCGTGGATTACATCAACAACCGCCGCATCGAAGCGGCCCAGAAGCTGCTGGAAACGACTGAGCTTTCCATCAGTGCGGTAGCCGAGCAGACCGGCTTTGCCAGCGCCGCCCATTTCCGCCGGGTGTTCCGCGAGGTGATGGGTACTGGCCCACTGCAGTACCGCAAAGGACATAAGAAATAAGAAACACCCCCTGCGCCATCTACGGGAACGGCACAGGGGGTGTTTGTTTGTATCAGATGATCTTACGCTGTGCGGGGAAAGGGCTTAGCCCTTGACGGCACCGGCAGAGATACCTTCAACGAACTGGTCCTGTGCACAGAAGAAGACGATCAGCTGCGGCAGGATAGAGATGAGGGACAGAGCAAGGATCTTGTTCCATGCGAAACCGGTATCACCGTCCATGGACAGCTTGACGAACAGGGACATCGGGTACTTACCGGGAGTGCTGACGTAAAGCAGCGGACCCATGAAGTCGTTGCAGCTCCACATAAACTGGAACAGTGCGCAGGACACCAGAGCGGGGCCAAGCATGGGCACGATGACCTTGTACAGGGTCTGGAAGGAAGAGCAGCCGTCGATGGCAGCGGCTTCGTCCAGATCACGGGGGACATTGCGCATGAACTGCACCAGCTGGTAGACGAAGTAGGTCTCGGTCGCAAATGCGCAGTGCACCCAGATAGCCAGATAGAAGGGGCTGTCCAGCCAGCCGAACTTGTTGTACAGCAGGTACTGCGGCACATTCAGAACGACCTGCGGCAGGAACAGGGTGGCCAGCATGATGTTGAACATCAGCTTACGGCCGGGGAAATCGAAGCGGCCAAAGCCGTAGGCAGCCACACAGGCGGAGACCACCGTGCAGATCACCTTGGGGATGACGTAGCTGTAGGTGTTCAGCATGGCCTGCAGGATGTTGATGGAACCGCCAAAGTTGTTCAGTGCGCCGCGGTAGCCATCCAGAGTGGGGTGCTTGATCCACAGGCTGATGCCTGCAAAGATCTCGCTGTTGTCCTTAAAGGTAGCGCTGATCATCCACAGCAGAGGATAGATCATGATGACGCCGACCAGGATCAGGACGAAATACTTGAAGAAGGTCGCGATTTTATTCGATGCTTTCATTCCCATACTGGTCACCTTACCTTTCGTCAGAGTAGTAGACCCACTTCTTCTGGCTGGTGAATGCAATGATCGTCAGGATGCAGACGATGATGAACATGATCCATGCCAGAGCGGATGCCATACCCATGTCATAAGACTTGAATGCGTAGTTGTAGACCAGCAGAGAGATCAGCGTGGTGGAACCACGGGGGCCGCCGTTGGTGATGATGTAGGGGCCATTGAACTCCTGGAAAGCCTGGCAGATCTGAGTGACCAGGTTGTAGAAGATGATGGGAGTGATCATCGGAACGGTGATGGAGAAGAACTGACGCCACTTGCCGGCACCATCAATGGTAGCAGCCTCGTACAGGTCGGCAGGCACGCCCTTCAGAGCGGCCAGGAACAGCACCATGCAGAACCGAACTGCCAAATGCGCAAAAAGCAGATGATCACAGCGCGTAGCTGGGGTCAGACAGCCACTCGGGGCCCTGCACCAGACCAAAGGTGACAGCGCGCAGCACGGTGTTGAGCAGGCCGTCCACACTGAACACAGCCTTCCACAGAACGGCGATCGCAACAGAGCCGCCCAGAATGGAGGGAATGTAGTACACAGTACGGAACAGGTTGACGCATGCGATCTTGAAGTTCAGGATGTATGCGATGAACAGCGCAAAGACCAGCTTCAGAGGCACGGTGATGAAAGCGTACTTGAAGGTGATGATCAGCGCCTTGGTGATCTTGGTGGTGGTAAAGGCCGTGATGTAGTTGGCCAGACCAACGAACTGGGTACCGCTCTTGAAGAAGTTCATATCGGTGAAGCTGTAGTACAGCGACTGACCGAAGGGAACTGCCTTAAAGACGACGAAGCCGATGATCCAGGGGATCAGATAAAACAGACCCTGATATTTGTCCAGCCATTTCTGGAACGGGGTGCGCCCGACGGCGGGAGCATTGCTTTCTTTCATCTGGGAAATCCTCCTTTTTAAGGAATTTCGGAGCATGAGACGGACGAAGGGGTAACAGACTGGATACAGCTTTGTCAAGAATTTGTAACATATCCCTGACAAAAAGGGGCATCTGCCGGTCGGGCGGCAGGTGCCCCTCGGGTTCAGTCAAAGGGTGCCCTTTTCTGTGCGTGACCGCACACGGCGGCACTCAAAAATGTAACTTAGCCGATGGTGTAGCCAACAGACTCCATGCCGTCCAGCAGGGTGTCAACAACGTCTGCGCCGGCAACGCCGTCGTAGTCAACGGTATCGAACACTTCCTGATAGATGCCGGTGCCGGAAGCCTTCAGGTCGTTGTTCTCGAACAGGGGATCCAGCTTGTTGGTGGTGAAGGCCATGACCTTGGCGTTTGCATCAGCCACCAGATCCTTGACAGCGCCGGCAGCCTGAGCAGCAGCCAGACCAGCCTTGGAAGCGGGGATGCCGCACTCGGAACCCATGATGGAAGCGCCCTTCTCCTCGTTCAGCAGGAAGTTGATCAGGGTAGCAGCCTCGGCAACGCACTTGCTGGTCTTGGTGATGGCCAGACCCATGGAGACCTTGGAGAAGCCGCCGTTGTTGTCGCCGAACTTGATCTCTTCGCCAACGGTGAAGCCGTCCTTGTTGGCATCATCCAGAGCGGAGGAGTACTTGGAAGCAGCGGAATCCCACTCGAAGATGCCTGCGATCTTACCGGTGATCCACTCGTTGGACTGGTGGGTAGCGGTATCAGAGTTTGCGGAGTAGTAGGTCTTCAGGTTCATCATGACGTGGCCATCCACCAGGCTCTTGATGAAGTCGATGCCCTCAGCGATCTCGTCCTCGGTGTAGTTCAGGGTAGAGGTGACGGGGTCAGCCCAGTCCTTGCCGTACTTGGACTCGAGGTAGAAGACCATCAGGATCATACGGTCGTATGCGCAGATGCATGGGGTAGTAATCGTCGCCCAGCTTCTCCTTGAATGCCTTGCCGGCAGCCATCAGATCATCCAGAGACTTGGGAACTTCGGTGATGCCAGCCTTGTTGAAGGTGGTCATGTTCCAGAAGAAGATACGGCCGGTCATGGAAACGGGCACGCACTGCTGGCTGTTTGCAACGTAGCAGGCGTCCATGGCAGCGTCATCCCACTGGGTCAGATCCAGGAACTTGGAGACAGTGTTCAGGTCCACGAACTTGCTGCCGTCAGCAGAGTAGTTGTACAGCCAGTTCCAGTTCACCTGGCACACATCCTGTGCGTTGCCTGCGATGAAGGCAGCTGCCATCTTCTCTTCCCAGCCGGACCATGCGGCGAAGGTGGGCTCGATGGTGATGTTGGTGTGCTCAGCCTGGAACTCCTTGATGGCGTTCTGGTAAGCCTCGTGACGGCTGTCGCCGCCCCACCAGCTGATGGTCATGGAAACAGGGCCGTCAGACAGTGCCAGGCTCTCGTCTGCAGAAGCAGCGGGAGCGGAAGAAGCGGTGGAAGCAGCAGAGCCGGATGCAGCAGAGTTGCCGCCGCAGGCAGCCAGAAGGCCGGCAGCGCCCACAGCGCCGGTGACCTTCATGAAATCACGACGAGAAATTGCCTTGCTCATTTTCGTTCTCCTCCTAAATACAGAAAACATCATCTCGAACGGGGGTCTGCACATACCCCGTTGTATACAATTATGATAACAAAACAACAACCAAAAAGAAAGACGCAAATTGCAGATATCTAAACAAAAAACGTACAAATATTGCTCTTGTTTCCGCGCAAGAATTGACGCCTTCGCTGAAATGAATAAACTTGGCTCGAAAAACTGTGCAACATGTATACTTCGCTATTTTGCATAGAAAACTGGGATGCATCATAGGAGGAACGTCGAATTTTGCAATAATTTTGTAAACATTCCGTTTTAGAACGTGGAAGCGTTGCATACATTGTGGACGAACAACAGCTTAAAAAGCCCGGACGGGAGCCTTTGAACTGATATATCAATAGTGCAAAAAATGTTCACTCTGATATATCAATTGTTTGCGGCAGTCCCCCGGCACCGGTCTGCAGACATGGAAATCGGTGCTTCTTCGCCCTTTTGGGGGGTGAAAAAGCACCGACAGCGACATATTTTGCGCTGCTGCGTGGACTGCGCCTGTGGGCCGGGAATAAAAAAGAAAGGCTGCCGTGTCGTTGGACACAGCGGCCTTGTATACAAGTTTCAGTCAGCCTGCGAAGCAGCTTTTTCGGCGTAGAACGCGCGCTTTGCCTTGAAATAGCACTGGGGGCACATGCTCACGTACTGCACATCGTTTTCCAGATCGATGGCCACCTGCTCGCCCTCAAAGACGAATCTGCCGTTCACTCTGCGGCAGTTGCAGATGGCCTTGCGGCCGCAGGTGCAGATAGTCTTCATCTCCTCGATGGTGTGGGCCAGCTCCAGCAGGCGGGTAGAGCCGGGAAAGCCCTTAAGCGAAAAATCTGCCGCAGGCCGTAGCAGATCACCGGAATGTTCAAATCCACCGTGACCATGAACAGCTGTTCTGCCTGCTGCGCAGTGAAAAACTGGCTACTCGTCGCACAGCACGCAGGCCAGCGGCGCACCGTCAGCGTTGGCCGTGCGCACGGCTCGAACACGTCCGTCTCCGGCGGGATCAGCAGATCAGCCTTGCGGCGCACGCCCAGACGGCTCACCAGCTCACCGCCGCCCTTGGTGTCCACCTGTGGCTTGAGGATCAGCACCCGCATCCCCTGTTCTTCGTAGTTGTGGGCTACCTGCATCAGGGCGGTGCTCTTGCCGCTGTTCATTGCGCCGTAGCGGAAATACAGTTTTGCCATTTGAAAAACTCTCCTTACAGAAAGAACCCTCTCAGCCAAAGCCTGACGGCTTTGCCAGCTCCCCCGATGGGGGAGCTTTTCTGCATCTTCCGGGCAGGCTGTCCTTCGCCGGAGAAGCAGAAACTTTCCCGTCCCCACTCATAAAGCTCCCCTTTCGGGGGAGCTGTCGAGCGTATGCGAGACTGAGAGGGTTCAGCGGCATCTCAGGCTTTGACTGAGAGGGTTCTCTTATTACTTATAATAGGTACGTTCAGTCCTGATTGCGCAGGCGGTAGCCAAGGCTCATCAGGCTGTCGCCCAGATGGACGTTCTCCACCACCACATCGGGATACGGCACCGAAAGGTCATAGTGGGAGAAGTTCCAGAAGCCCTCGATGCCCAGATCCACCAGACGGCCGCTGACCTGTTCCGCACCGTCACGGGGCACACAGAGCACTGCGACCTTGGGTGATGCTCGGCACAGAAAGACTCCAGCTCGTCGATATGGCGGATCTGGATGCCGTTGATCTCCTTGCCCACCTCGCTCTGTGCCACATCAAAGGCGGCGATCAGGCGGTAGCCGTTGGTATCGGTAGTGATAAAGCGGCTCACTGCCTTGCCCAGACGGCCGCAGCCGATCAGGATGGTGGGCAGGCGGTCACCGTTGCCGAACAGCAGGCCTTCCAGAATGGAGAGCAGGTTTTCCACCGAGTAGCCGATGCCCTGCCGGCCATTCACATCGCCGATGCAGTTGAAGTCCTGCCGTACCTGCGAAGCGGTGGTGCCCATCTGAGCAGCCAGTTCGCGGGAAGAAATGCTGTTGATGCCGTCTGCCTGCAGAGAGCACAGATAGCGGTAATATTTGGGAAGACGCTTGATAACGGGAAGCGAAGCCCTTGCAGGAGTGTTCATAGAGTACTTTCTCCTTTCGCTCTATCGCAGTACTTGCCGCAGCTGCCTGCTTTACAGATGCGGCGCAGAGAAACCCCGATCCGTTTACGGGTCCATATTGCAGATATTACAGTCAATTATTTAAAGTATACTGCACCGATGGAGAATGTCAAATCATTCTCAAAAAATTTTTATGAAATGTTACCGCTTTTTTGCTGCAGCGGGTCTGCATAGCCCGGCACAGGCTGGGGAATGCTGACAGAAAACGCAGGAGGAAAGCATATGAACGATGAAACGCAGCTGACCGACGCAGGACGGCTGGAAAAAGAAGAGATCGAAGATCTGGGCACGGTCACGCTGGCCCGCGGCGGGCATGTCATCCACTGCCTGACCGTCATCGGCCAGATCGAAGGCCATTCGGAAGCGCCGCAGGGCCAGAAGACCACGAAGTATGAGCATGTCATCCCGCAGCTGGTGGCCGCGCAGGAGGATCCTCGCATCGAAGGTCTGCTGGTGTTGCTGAACACGGTAGGCGGGGATGTGGAAGCGGGCCTTGCGCTGGCGGAGCTGATCGCCAGCGTGTC
>ENA-OQCF01000937-OQCF01000937.1-human-gut-metagenome-genome-assembly--contig:-NODE-937-length-10466-cov-1.573073_pt1 | contig 10466 bp, 9 predicted proteins | sample MGYA00242756_ERZ504573 | MGnify/ENA primary metagenome ERZ504573 (study PRJEB26092, sample SAMD00036240) | human gut metagenome | host: Homo sapiens | study: EMG produced TPA metagenomics assembly of...
TGCAAATACAGCTCCCAACATAGCTCTCCGTTCCTTGCGGGACAGTTGTTTGTAGCCATTAAAATGAATATCCCCTGCATACATTCCCAAGTGCGGCAACAAGCTCCTGCGGGTAATATGATAAATGATAAATGCAAGCAGGAACGTGGAAACAAAGAGAAAATAATAATTGCACAGCGGTCCAGTCTGCCCCGGAGCAATATTCATCCTATCAGCCGCTTCTTGCGTTACAGAGGCAATCATGGGGTCTAATGTACTCAAAAACACATTAGCGCTATAGCCACAAGAGACTGAAACATAAGCTGTAATTATACCTCCAATGGGGTGCAGACCGACGGACTGGAACAAAGTCGCAGCTATCGGCAACAGAATGATATATCCTGCATCTCCCACTATATTGGACAACAGTCCTAAGACAATGACCAGCAGGATAATGCGCCAAGGATCACGTGGACGTCGTACCCCCCTGCGAATACATGCATCGATGAAACCCGAATGCTGTGCCACCCCTATTCCGAACATAGCCACAATCACCAGCCCTAACGGAGCGAATCCCGTAAAATTGGTTATGACATGGCGCAGCAGCCAGCGTATGCCCTCCGGACTCAGCAGGCTCTGCACCCGTATTTCTTCTCCAGTCTGCGGTTGCAGCACGCTCAGGCCATAGACATCGAATATCCATGAAAGGAGGATGACTGCCAGCGTCAGCAGGAAGAACATCGTAGCGGGATGTGGCATCCGGAGTTTACTCATCGTCGGCTTCCAGATTGTCTATATTCAGAATTCGGAGTTCCAATGCACGCACCACCAGACGAGTGGCATTCACCCCCACCCGTTCACTAGGCGGGAAAAGACGGCCAATCAAGTCATTCTGTCGTTTCTCCAGCGACTTGACTCCAAAAGGCATTCCCCTAAGATTGGCAATCATTTCTTTGGTATAGCCCAGTGCCAAATGACGGAGGAAACGCTCGTCATACTCATCAATATCATAGCTTATGATTGCTTCCTGACGTTTTGTATCATTCAGGACAGATTTCTTGAAGCGTTCCACTATTTTCTCCAGTATCGGATAGTTAAAGACCAGCTTCTTGCCGTCCATCACTGCCTGCACATCGGTTTTGGTCAGTAACTCTCCGGTTTTCAGGATAATGCCGTCGGCACCGGCTTCAAGTACGTCCACCCATAACTTCTCATTCAATATTTCTCCCGTGAATATCAGCACATGTACTCCCGGATAACGCTTGAAGATATTCCGGCAGATGTCCACCCCGATTGTGGTCGAACCTCCTAATCCTAAGTCTAGCAGAACAAGATCCGGCACGCCGGCTTCAATCAATGTCCAGAACTCCTGCTCAGTCATAGCAGTACCTATTACCTCCGCATTGGGAATTTCATGGCGGAAAATCTCTTCCGTCCCTTTCAGCTCCAACTTGACATCCTCAACGATGATTACTTTAAATTTTTTGTCTTCCATATTTCATTTTTTCGGTAGCGTAAAATATATTGTAAAACCTCCTTCCTTTCCCGGTTCGGCATTGATACGGCATCCCCGGTGTCCGGCAAACTCGTCATGGTCGCGGATAATCTGCTTGCACACCAGATATTCCGTACCATACAGTTCTCCTTTCTCACCGGCCGTCATGCGAGACAAGTCGGGATAGAACAATTGGTTCAATTCTTCACGGGTCTTTTCCCTACGCATATCTGTAAACAGAAAACGTATAAATTCCCATCTTCCCGGCCGACAGACAGACAGCTCATCAGAGTTACGGAGCAAGCCTCGTCTATCAGGTTTTCAAGCAGGAAACGCAACTGGTTCCAGTCGCCGGTAATCCGTCCTTCCAACGGTTGTATCTTAAAATCAATATGCGCCTTGTTTCCCTTATACACTTTGCGGAAATATTTCCCGGCAGTAGCCATAAGTTCCGGCACAGATATTGTCGCACGCCTGAAAGTCACCTCTTCCAACTGGCGGGAAGCGCATGAACTGAGTGTCGTAAAGATACCTTTGTAATACTCTATCAATTCGCTGATGGCAACCACCGTTTCCCGCTCCTCCGCTTCTGTCTGTTTGCCGGACCGCAGTTTCCCTATCAGCTGCTTTATCTTGTTCGGATAATAAATCGTTTCATGCTTGATGGTCGAGAGACAATTATCCAGCACCATGTTCTGTACATGCAGCAAACTGTCTTCCCAGGAAGCTCGCCGGGCTTCATCTTGAGCCACTTCGATGTCCCGGTATTTCGTAGCCAACTTAACCACTGCATTGAAGATTACAATGGAGACATAACGGGCTATCAGTTCCAAAAGCAAATGGTCGGTCTCCTGCTCCGTACCTTCCCTGCGTTCCAGACACAGCACACCTATGCAACGACACATATTTCCCGCATCCACAACAAGCGGCAATGCTTGTATACCCTTTTCCGATATGTACACTTGCTGCTCAAAGCAATTCTCCATATATTTCCTCCAGATAGGCAACTCGTCCACGGCGGTATCTTCCACTGGATTTGGAAGTGTATTCCAGCTTATGTGTAGTCTCGTTGTATACAGCTATGCTTAACCGGTCGATACTCAAAAGTTCGTTCACTGCATCAAAAGCGGAACCTACAATCTGCCGCGGGATTTCCTTCAATGTATCCTCCTCACGCTGCAACATTTCCTCCGTATCCGAAACCGGCAACAAGGAGGCATTGAACACCTTTCCATTAATTTCCAGTACTTGCTCCAGATTCCAGCGGTTCACCAGACGTTTACGGAAGTAGAGTATGTAATATCCCAACAGCAATACGAACAGCAAAATCACCGCCAGCAAAATGCCCACCATCTTGTTGTTGGTGGAACGCTCCAGCTGCCGGCAATATTCTTCCAAGGATTGGTCTTCTCCCAACAGTTTGTATAAGGTAGTGTAGGCAGCATTATTATAACTATAGTCATCCCATTGCTTCAATGCAAGAAATGAGACTGCGCTTCATTCCTGATATCCAGAATTACATGGAAATCCGAATTGAACATCTGGTTCCACCAATCCAGTTCCGCAGGCGCCCCGTCTCCCGTCAGCGTCATATAGCGACGTATAGGATGGGCGTATTGCTTGTAATGTTCGTTCAGGCAATACATTGCCGAATCTATGTATTGTAAAGCCAGTTCGTATTCTCCGTCTACATTGCAGTAATAAGCTTCATTGGCATAATCGGAGGCTTCGTCCAGCAAAGCTTCGTATTCATTCTGTGCAAGCAGTGCCAAAGAATCCGGCAACACCTCTCCGGAAGCAGGCTGTTCACAGCATGCCGGCAGGATGACATGCACAAAGACAACACGACGAGCAACACCGACACGGACTTACGGATACCGGCAGGCAGACGGAAATAAAAACGGCTGCCTTTTCCCAGCCCGCTCTCCACATTAAACAGACAGACCTTGAACAAATCATTCGTCTTGCGATATTTTTCAATGATGCCCTTACAATTCATCAGTCCAAAGCCACTTCCTTTGTTCTTCCTCAATTCCTCCTTGTCGGGAGCGTCACTCATACCGATGGCTTTTGAGTCATATACTTTTTCTCCCACGATGCGGGCTACATCTTCCGGTGACAATCCACAACCATTATCCTCTACCGAGATTTCCACATAATCCTCCTCCTGCCGTGCATATACTTTCACCATACCGCCCTGAGGGGTATATTTACGGGCATTCTCCGCCAGTGTATTTATCATAAACAATGTAAGGGCCTTGTCTGCCTTTACCCTGATATCCGTAGGCTGCACCTCCAACGACTGTCTCTTCATCTCGAATGTACGGCTTCCTTTCCTGAGCAGCTCGAAAAGTTCATTCAATTCGAACGTCTCTATGTTCAGGCTAAGGCTTCCTTGCTTCATCTTTATCCAAAGGGCAAGAATATCATTGTATTCGTTGATGGTAGTAACCAACTCGTCGATATACTGGTATTTCTCCTCCTTTATCCGCTCCTCTTTGATGAATCCTTTTTGAGTCAGTTTCTGTACTTCGTTGATGATACGGTCTATGTACGGGTGAATTCCGTTGACAATAGCCATACATGCTTTCTTTATCAGATTTTGCCGTTTGTTCCCTGCGATGTGCTGCTCGTAAATGTAGCGTTGCTTTTCCAGTCTGCGGCGTTCGTCGCCAAGGGAGATGGACGTCATGCCGTTGTCTATCGCCCATTGGATATAGGGAGTTATCACCCGTACCATCGCCTGCTCATCCTTGCTCATCCGACGCGGGAACACTAATTGCCCGTTGTCTATGCGGATGTCCTTCACTCCAAACAGCTTTTCCAATTCCGGGCAGACAGCCGTCCGGATAGAGTCGATGATTTCCTCCTCAGTCTGTGCATCTGCCGGAATGGATGCCGTTATCTTCTGACAGATGTCCAGCATCAGTTGCAAACGGTGGAGATGTACTCTGTTCCGGTCTTTGGAACGCTTGTTGAAAAACCAGAAGAAGAGCGATACAAGCACGAAGCCCACAATGACCAGTGACAACACAACGTTGAGCTGTCCGGCCTCTTTTTCCAATGCCTGATAGCGGCTTTCCAGCTCTTTATCCTGACGTGTATCTTCAAGGATATCCAGGTAAATATTGCGGTTATAGTCTGATTTTTCTTTCATCCCGAGTCCTGCATACGAAACGCTCAACTGTTCACGAATACGTGAAATCCACTCAGGTACGGTTTTCAGTTTCTGCTCCATCCATGCCTTCTCAGCGCAAATCGTATCTCGACGGTCAAATGCTTTCAGCCAGTCCAAACTATCGTGGCAGTCATAGAAAAGGCGGTGATGGTCATTTACACATTCCAGAGCAAGTTTTAACGTGTCAAGAGCTTCTGTATAGTGACTGTGGGCATTCAGGTATTTGCCAATGGACACATATGCGCCTGCTATCTGATACAAATCTTTATATTGACTGAACTTCTGCAGAGCCAACTGCCCTAGACGCATTGGCAATAGAGAGTCTACCGATACTCCAAACCGTGTCAGGGCATGGGAACGGCGGTCCTGGAAAAACTCGTAATTCTCCGGTGAGGCCATCAGGTTGGCAAGCCCCTGCACTCCGTTCCCTTCAAAGTAGAGATACCTTTACGGGATGCCAACCGCCACGTGGTATATAGTTCGTCAAACTCTCGCAGCCTTTGTTCGTCCGGCGTCTCGCCTTCACACAAGGCAGCGGATCCCTTAATGTAATGATAGTACAATAACTGGTTGGTATCTGCCAACAATTTTTGATTATCAGTTACTTCATTGATAGAAGCCACTGCCTCGGGACGTTGTTGCAGATAATAATAATAAACAGCAGATACGATATAAAATTCGGAACGGGCATAATTCAAACGTATTTGCTCGTGTCGGTCCACAAACAGATTGTCATCCTCCGCTATCCTTTTCATACGGCGCAAGGCACTGTTGCGATAATCGTAGAACTCCTTGTTCAACGCCGTCCGCTGATAAATTTTCATCAAGCCGATGTCGGCAATAAGGAGTTCCAGCTCATTCTTGGTCAGATTATAGACATCCATATGAAATTTTTCGGCCTGCTCAAAATCCATACGCATAAAAGCACAAAAGCCCAGATTATTGGATGCTTCCGCTTTTCCTTGTTTATAGAGGCTGACTTCACGGTAGGCCCTTGATGCCGCATAGCAGGATGAATCCAGGTTTTTATAACGATAAGCATAAGCCACCTGGTTTAGAGAGTCGATAAGGCGCACTTCCTTCATGGGTGCCGTTCCTACACACGAAACCATTGCTGTACAAAAGGCACAGCAATCCCGCAAAGCATATGGAAGAAAGTCGTTTCATAAAGCAAAGCTACGAATAAATCCGAGAAAGAAAAATAATTTTTATACAATAACTCTTGTTTTATGTAACGGGAAATTCATACCTTTGCATGCAAATTAACAAATAGGTAACATCTATTACACAAATGAGCGAAAAAGCACCCTTTATGGTATTCTCTGGAACAAATTCGAGATACCTTGCAGAGAAAATCTGCGCTAGCCTTGATTGCCCTCTGGGAAAGATGAACATCACCCATTTTGCGATGGTGAGTTTGCAGTCTCTTATGAGGAATCTATCCGTGGCTCGCATGTATTCCTGGTTCAATCAACCTTCCCTAATTCTGACAATCTGATGGAACTTCTGCTGATGATCGATGCCGCTAAAAGAGCATCGGCAAAAAGCGTTGTAGCCGTTATCCCCTATTTCGGTTGGGCACGTCAGGACAGAAAAGACAAACCCCGTGTTTCCATCGGCGCCAAGCTGGTGGCCGACCTGCTTTCTGTTGCAGGCATCGACCGTTTGATTACGATGGACCTTCATGCAGACCAGATTCAGGGTTTCTTCAACATTCCGGTGGATCATTTGTATGCATCAGCAGTGTTCCTCCCCTATATTGAATCCTTGAAGCTGGAAGACTTGGTAATCGCTACCCCGGATGTCGGCGGTTCAAAGCGTGCCAGTACATTCTCCAAATATCTCGGTGTACCCCTGGTGCTGTGCAACAAGACACGTGAAAAAGCAAACGTGGTTGCCACCATGCAAATCATCGGTGATGTAAAAGACAAGAATGTAGTATTGGTAGATGATATTGTAGATACAGCAGGAACCATTACCAAGGCTGCCAACATCATGTTGGAAGCCGGAGCCAAATCTGTCCGTGCCATTGCCAGCCACTGCGTAATGTCCGACCCGGCTTCTTTCCGTGTACAAGAATCTTGCACTGACGGAGATGGTATTTACCGATAGTATCCCCTACTCTAAAAAATGTGACAAGGTTAAACAGTTGAGCATTGCCGATATGTTCGCCGAAACCATCAAGCGGGTGATGAACAATGAATCAATCAGTTCACCAATACATTATCTAAACACGAGTTAGATAATTAAATAATAAAAAATTAAAGGCTGCGCAGTTCAGACGAATATTGCGCAGCCTTTAATTTTTAATTCTATTTCTTTAATTTTCCAACCTTCCCATTTTGTACGTTCCCTTCCGTATCACTTTCCCGTTCTTGTCCGTTTCCACAAACGGGCCGTGTTTCTTTCCTTGTTTGAAAAAGCCTTCATAACGATTTCCGTTCTTGTCTTCCTGGATGCCGCTCCCTTCTTCCATACCGTTCACAAAACCGCCTTTATATTTGGTTCCATCGGTCTGAATCAGGGTACCCTGGCCGTTGAACTTATTGTCTTTCCATTCACCTTCGTAAGAGTCACCTACATTCCATTTGTAAGTACCGTATCCGTCACGTTGGTTGTCTTTCCAATTACCCTCGTAAACGGCGCCGCTTGCCCACGTAAATGTGCCGTGGCCTTCCTGCTTTCCGTCCTTGAAACTGCCCACATTACTTGTTGCCGCTGGCATGGTAGTAAATGCCCTCTCCCGGTACGCTCACCTTGAACATAAGAACCTTCGTAACGGTCGCCGGTATGGAAAAAGTAAATACCTTTGCCATGCTGCATGTCGTCCTTCCAGTCACCTACGTATTTGTCACCGTTGGCATATTCAAAAGTTCCTTTACCGTCCCGGACATCATTTTTTCCATTCCCCATCATATTTGGAACCGTCATTCCAGGTCAATGTTCCTTTGCCGTCTTTCTTGTCATTCTTCCACGAGCCTACATACTTGGAACCGTTCTTCCAGGTATACGTTCCCTGGCCTTCGCGTTTGTCATTCACCCAGTCGCCCTCATAAATATCACCATTGTAATAATACATGGTTCCTTTCCCATGCTGGTAATCCTGAAACCACATGCCGTCATAACGGTTGTTATTCATAAAATAGTAGATACCCCTGCCATGCTGCTGGTCTTGAAACCATTGTCCTCATACTTTTCACCGTCGGGAAACATATATGTACCGTAGCCTTCACGCTTGCCCTTCACATACTCACCCTCGTAGACGTCACCGTTCTTAAAAACGGTCTTTCCCTTTCCATTGGGCTTGCGGCCTTTTATTTCACCGGTATAGACGGCCCCGTTGTCTTTGAACGTGTAGGTACCTATCTTTATCTCCGAAGAGAATGTACTTTTCACTTTATGTTCGAAAAAGCCGCCTTTTTTTTCCTGGGCAATGGCTCCGCCTTGACATAAGAAAGCCAGAATGAGTGCAGTATATAGATATTTCATTAATTGATAGTTGATAATTGATAGTTGATAATTGACAAAGGTAGGATTTATCCGGTAAAATGATGCGATAACTCCCGCTTTTTATGACATTTTTTTGCCGCACACTATTTCTTTTAATTTCTCTTTGCATAAATAACGCCCTGCAAGTTCACGGATTTCTTGCGGGGTAACTTCCTTGACAGCATCCAATGCTTCGGCAAAGTAAGTATCCTGCAAGCCCGATACCTGCACAAAAATCCAGGCATCCGCCAGCGAGAATGCAGATTCATAACTACGGCACATGTCTCCCAACATATAGTTCTTTACCATGGAAAGCTCTCCATCGGAAACCAGCTCGTTCTGAAGGCGGTCTATTTCATGATAGACCTCACCGATAAGAGGCTCCACAAATTCGTTGGCGGCTTCGGCACTGACCGCCAGCACTCCCTGCCCCGGATAGGGCATGATGCTGCGGAGATACCGTACGTGTATCCTTTATCTTCCCGGATATTGGACATCAGGCGACTGCCAAAGTAGCCCCCGAACAGTGTGACCAGCACGCGGGCCTTCAAGTAGTCCGGATGATTACGGTCCAGGGAAAGCATGCCCATACGGACGGCACTTTGCAGGGCATCCGGACGTTCGATGAAGATACGTTTTCCGGAAGCGGTAACCGGATGGAATTCTGTCTTCTCCGGTTTGCGGAAATCCGTACCGAAAGCCTCGCAGCCAAACAAGGACTCTATCCGGCGGATGCAATCGTCGGTTACCTTGCCCGAGAGGTAGATGCTGCAATTATTAGAATGATAATAACGGTCATAAAACTCGCGTAGCACAGCAGGAGTGATGCGCTGATAATCCTCTTCCTGCACCAGACGTCCGCCGGGATGCTGCCCGCCGTACAGAGCCTTCACCAATCCGCGGTGCGCCAGGAAGTCCACCTTGGAAGAGTTGACAAGAAACTGCTGGATATTATTGTCTACAATCACTCCCAGCTCTTTCTCGGGAAATACCGGCTCTTTGACGATAGATTCCAATACATCAAGCGTTTGGGGAAGGTATTTATTCAGAGAATAAAGGGTGACATAGGCATACTCGGATGCACTGGACAATTCCAGCCAGGCTCCATAATAGTCCAGCTTTTCCGCTATCCGGGCGGCATCGTAGCGTCGGGTGCCCTCGCGAAGCATGCGGTTCGTAAACAACGCCTGCAAGGGCTGTTTCTGTTGCCATCGGCCGCCTGCCATGAGGAGATCGATACGTGTCACTTCATTGTCACCGGCATTGAGCACGCTCAATGGCACGCCATTAGGCAACTTGATACGTTCCGGCCTTTGCACCACCAGTTGTTCCGGTTCAAGAATCCGGGGTTGGTCACTTCGGTTCAGCATGGGCTTTCTAGTTTACAGCCCATGGCTTTTAAGAAATTCTTCTGCCCGTTCCAAATCTTGAGGAGTATCTATGCCGATAGTTTCCACATCCGTGACACCTACCTTGATGGTATATCCGTTTTCCAGCCAACGAAGCTGTTCCAATGATTCGGCAATCTCGAGGGATGACTGCGGAAGGGCGGTTATCTCTTTCAGTACCTCTACGCGATAGGCATAAAGGCCGATATGCTTATAATACGTATGGTTCTTCAGCCAGTCTTCCTTCGCCGCATTGCGCTGGTAGGGAATGATGGAACGGCTAAAATAGAGGGCATTCCTGTTTTTGTTGAGCACAACCTTCGGAGAGTTCACATTTTCCAGTGCCTCGAAACCATTATCTACCGTAAAGGGTTTCACCAGAGTGGCTATCTGGGTGGCCGGATCGTCGAAACATGCTTTGACGGCTTGTAACTGCGAAGGCTGGATGAAAGGCTCATCCCCCTGGATATTCACCACGACATCAAACTGTCCTCCTATTTTTGTACAAGCTTCCTGACAGCGGTCGGTGCCGCTTTTATGTTCGGTGGAAGTCATTACCACCTTTCCTCCGAATGCTTTTACTGCGACTTCAATACGCTCATCGTCCGTAGCCACGTATACATCGTCCAAGATTCCTGCCACTTGCTCGTATACTGCTGTATCACGGTTTCCGCCCAACACTGCCAATGGTTTGGCCGGAAAACGCGTAGATGCGTAACGGGCAGGTATGATTCCTAAAAATTTCATTTTCAATCTTCGTCTTTTAAAATGAGGGGGTGTCCGAAAGTGTTCATATACTATCGACACATCTCCTTATATTCTTTATTTAATTATAACAGTTGTTTCAATCCTCGCAGGATATAATTCACGTTTCAAATCTTTTGGTCTTACTAGACATGTCCCGTCAACAACGACAACAAGTCTACTATCCTCAGCC
>ENA-OQCF01000938-OQCF01000938.1-human-gut-metagenome-genome-assembly--contig:-NODE-938-length-10458-cov-2.704288_pt1 | contig 10458 bp, 13 predicted proteins | sample MGYA00242756_ERZ504573 | MGnify/ENA primary metagenome ERZ504573 (study PRJEB26092, sample SAMD00036240) | human gut metagenome | host: Homo sapiens | study: EMG produced TPA metagenomics assembly of...
ACTGGATGTCTTATCGAGCATTTTGGCAACGCAGATGCCGTGCCGCAGCTGCCGGAGCGGTGCTTAAGCCGCAAGGCGGGAATTGTGCGGTGTTGCCCAAGGCAAAACAAAATCGGCCCCTGCTTGGTGCGGCAGGGGCCGATAAATTCAATGATTCAAATAACTCAAAAATGCGGAAAAGAAAGCTTTACCGGTCGATGGGGGCAGTCTTGGCTTTCAGCCAGGTCTTTTCCTCCTCGGTCAGGCGGGGGCTGAGCATCTCGTATACATGGGCATGGTATGCGTTCAGCCAGTTGATCTGGTCACGGGTCAGTTCGTCCACAATGACCGGCTCGGTGGAGATGGGCACCAGGGTCAGCGGCTCAAATTTCAGCCAGTGACCATATTGGTTGGTGCCGGCATCCACGCATTCCAGCTCGTTCTCAATGCGGATGCCGACTTCATCGGTCTCATAAACGCCCGGCTCATCGGTGATGGTCATGCCCTCTTTGAAGACAATGGGGTTCTGGGGGCGCAGGCTCTGGGGGCCTTCGTGCACCGAGGAGATGTAGCCAACGCCGTGGCCGGTGCCGCAGCGGTAGTTGATTTTGTGTGCCCACAGCGGGCCGCGGGCAAAGCTGTCCAGTGCAAAGCCGGTGCAGTAATCCAAGAATACCGCGCGGGCAATGTCAATGTGGCTCTGCAGGGTCCAGGTGTAGTATTTGCGCTCGTTCTCGGTCAGGGGGCCGACGGGATAAGTGCGGGTGATATCGGTGGTGCCGCAGTCATACTGGCCGCCGTTATCCACCAGCAGGAAGCCGCGCGGCTCAATCACGCTGTCCACTTCGCCCTCGGCATGGTAGTGCATCATGGCGGCGTTGGGGCCGTAAGCGGCAATGGTATCAAAGCTGTCCTCAAAATAGCCGGGCATTTCGGCACGGCGCTTTTGCAGCATCTTTTCAATGTCAGTCTCGTGCAGGATTTTGCCCTCGGCGATGGCCTTTTCCAAGTCCATCTGGAAACGCACCATGGCAACGCCGTCACGCACATGGCATTCGCGGATGTTGGCAAGCTCGACCGGGTTTTTGACACCTTTCAGTGCAAAGATCGGGTCGGCACCGGTAACGGTCTTGTGCTCGTTCAGGGCGCAGTACAGGTCATAGTTGGTGGCTTTCTCGTCTACGAGGAACACTTCCTCTGCAGGCAGAGCGTGTACGGTATCGATCAGCTCCGGGTAGTCGCGCAGGGAAACGCCGTTATCGGCCAACGTTTTTGCGTCGGCATCATTCAGGCGGCCGGGGGCGATAAACAGGGTGCAGCTGTCCATCGTGACAAGGGCATAAGCAACGGCCAGCGGGGTACAGGGCAGGTCGCGTGCGCGCATGTTGGTCAGCCAGCCCACACAGTCCAGACCAGTCACGGCCAGGGCGGTGGCACCGGCTTTTTTCAGCTCGTCACGCACCATGGCAATGCGCTGGGCGGCGGTGGCGCCGGTCTGCTCAACAGTCAGCAGCTCGCAGGGGGTGTTGGGCAGGCTGGGGCGGGTGGTCAGGCTCTCCCACAGGGGGGAGACGATATCCTTGCTTTCCAGCTTGGCGCCGTCTTGGCCAGAGCGGCGGCATAGCCGTTGGCAATGGTGGCAGGCACGCAGCTGCCATCCAGCAGCAGTGTCTGCCTGCGGCAAAATGGGCGGTCAGGTACTCTTCCACGGTGGGTACCCCGGCGGAACCGGCGTGCATGCACTCAATTTCGGTACCGGCCAGCTGACGGTCACCCTGAACATAAAAGCGGCCATCGCACCACAGGGCGCTGCCGGTCAGGGTGACAACAAGGGTGGAGTTCTCGCCGGTAAAGCCGGAGAAAAACGGCAGGCTGTTGTAATAAGCGGGCAGATATTCACTGGAGTGGGGGTCGCTGGTCATCAGCAAAACACCGTGGGCACCGGCTGCCTGGGCAGCGGCGCGCAGAGCGGCGATTTTTTCATTGGTCGTCAAAATAGTCCTCTCCTTATATGCAGAATGTTGAACAAGTCCATTCTAACATGTTTTCATAAAAGGTCAATACGGGGTGCGGTTCAGCACAGTGCCCAGCAGCGGCAGGCCGCAGCCCTGCAGAAGGTGAGCCGCCTGGCGCAGCTCCTGGTGGGTAACGCCGCCGCTTTGTACCACAAGCAGGGCACCGTCACATACTTTGGCAAGGCTGAGAGCGTCACTGCATTCGCTCAGGCTGGAGCATCGACCAAAAGATAAGCAAACTTTGGTGCACAGCATTCCACCATGCGGGCAAAACGGGGGTGTTCCAGCAGCAGGGCCGGGCGGCTGGTGGTGCCGGAGGCCGGAACCAGGCAGGTGCCGCGGATCTCGGTGTGGTAGAGAACTTCCTCCAGAGGAACGCTGCCGGAAAGATAGTGTGCCAGACCCGGCACTTTGTGTTCACCGGTCAGCCCGCACTGGCGGCAGATGCCGGAATGGCGCAGGTCACCGTCAACCAGCAGGCAGCGCTGGCCAAGCCCGGCAAGCAGCTGCCAGAACTGCAAAGCCAGAGTAGTTTTACCTTCCTGCGGGGTAGTGCTGGTGAGCAGAATGATTTTGGCGTCTGGGGCTGTCTGTTCCAGACGCAGGCGCAGCAGATTCAGGGATTCAACCGTCCGGGGTGCCAGCTCCGGCAGGTGGTTCAAAGCAAGTTCTTTCATGGGCGGCCGCCTTTCCGGGTATGGAGGCGGCGGGGCGTGGCATCCGGGATGCAGGCCAGCGGCGAAGAGCCAAGGCAACGGGTCAGATCGTCCGCCGTATAAATGTGGTCATCCCGCAGGTAATGCAGGCAGAGGAAAGCAAAGCAGAGCAAAAAGCCGATGCCTGCGCCAAACGCTGCGTGGAACACAGCCCCCGGCCCGGAAAAGCGCTGCGGCGGGGCTGCCTGCTCCACCAGGCGGGGCGGGGTGGTGCCCATGCGGGCAGAGAGATCATCCAACGCAAGGGCAGCCAGTGCGTTGGCAATATCTACTGCGCGCTGTGGAGAGGAATCGGCCGCAACAATGCGCAGAATATGGGTATCTGCCGGGTGCAGAATGGTAATCTGGTCTTTTAAGTGGGCAGTATCCGTGGAAAGGCCAAGGGTGGAAATAACGGATTCCAGCATGGTGCGGCTGGTCAAAAGCTCCTGATAATCAGCCGTTAATTGCAGTTCCGCATAGCCGGAGGTCAGCCCCTCCTGTGCGGCGGCAACATACAGCTGGGCTTCGGCCTGGTAGCTGCGCGGGGCAAGGCGTGCAGCAGCAAAGGCCAGAATACCTCCCAGCAGGGTACAAACCAGTACCGCGGCGAAATGGGCGGGCAGCAGGCGGAACAGTTCCACGGGGGTCACTTCGCGCGGCGGCGCGGGATGCAGGGGCAGCGGGCAAGGTGCTCACCTCCAAAACAGGGCGTGAACAAGGCAAAATTCCGGTAAAAACAGCATACATCAAGTGTAACACGCGCCCGGCGCAAAATTCAATAGAAAAAACGGTTTTTCAGGCGATACTGGGCGGTTTTTCGGGCAAACTGCTGAAAGGTGAGAGGATTTTGCAGCAAACGGGGGAAACGCCGCGGCAAAAAGGCGCTGACAGGGCAAGAAGTTTTCAAAAATTTCAAATTTTGGCAGGCCCAAATGGGCGAAAAGCTCTTGACGGGTTTGATATAATAAGGTTAGCAGTAAGAAAACAAGATTGCTAACAACACAGACAAACTTTAAGATAGAAGGGAATATTACCATGGCAGAACAGGTAACTAAAATTGATATTTTCTCCGGCTTTTTGGGTGCAGGCAAAACGACCCTGATCAAAAAGCTCATCAAGGAAGCGTTCCAGGGTGAAAAGATTGTGCTGATCGAAAACGAATTCGGCGAGATCGGCATTGACGGCGGCTTTATGCGTGAGGCTGGCATTCAGGTCAACGAGCTGAACTCCGGCTGCATCTGCTGCTCCCTGGTGGGCGACTTCCGCGAGGCACTGAAAAAGGTCGTGGAGACTTATCATCCTGACCGCATCCTGATCGAGCCTTCCGGTGTTGGCAAGCTGAGTGATGTGACCCGCGCTGTTGAGGGTGTGGGCGAGACCCTGCCGGTCAGCCTGAACAGCTTTGTGACCGTGGCCGATGTGAACAAGGTCAAAATGTATATGAAGAATTTTGGCGAGTTCTATGATGACCAGATCAGCCACGCATCCTGCATCATCCTGAGCCGCACCGGCAGCGCAGACGAGAAGAAGGTTGCCGCAGCCGTTGCCTTGATCCAGGAAAAGAACCCCACCGCCACCATTGTGACCACCGATTGGAACGAACTGACCGGTGCACAGATCGTTTCCGTTATGGATGGTAAGCGCGACCTGGTTGCCGAGCTTCTGAGCGAAGCACAGGCTTCCAATGCTGCCCATGCGGACGAGGATGAGGAAGAGCATCATCACCACCACCATGACCATGATGAGGACGGCCACGAGTGCTGCCACCATCACCACGACCATGATGATGACGACGATGATGAGGATGAGCACGAGCATCACCACCATCATGACGAGGATGATGAGCACGGCCACGAATGCTGCCATCACCACCACGACCATGATGACGACGATGACGAGCATGAACACCATCATCACCACCATGACGGCGAGTGCTGCTGCGGCCATCATCACCATCATCATGACCACGATGCAGACGAAGTGTTCACCAGCTGGGGCCACGAGACTGCCCACAAGTACAGCCATGACGAGCTGGAGAGCATCCTGACCACGCTGGATTCCGGCGAGTACGGCGCTGTGCTGCGTGCCAAGGGCATTGTGGACGGCGGCGACACCTGGTACGAGTTCGACATGGTGCCCGGTGAGCATGAGATCCGCACCTGCGGCCCCGATGTTACCGGCAAGGTGTGCGTGATCGGTTCCCAGCTGAAGGAACATGAGGTGGAAGAGCTGTTCCACGCCTGATTTGTAAAGGAGTAAAACATGGCGCAGAAAGAGATTCCCTGTTACCTCTTTGTGGGTATGCTGGAAAGCGGCAAAACCAAGTTTATTCAGGAAACAATGGAGGACCCGCAGTTTGATTCCGGCGACAAAACGCTGCTGTTGATCTGTGAGGAAGGCGAAGAGGAATATGATTCCGAGCGATTTGCCTTTGGCGGCGTGACCGTTGCCACCATTGAGGACAAAGCGGAACTGAACCGCGAACACCTGCAGCAGCTGGCTGAAAAGTCTGACTGTGGGCGTGTGATCATTGAATACAACGGCATGTGGCTGGTGCAGGAGCTGTACGATGCCCTGCCGGATAACTGGCTGATTTACCAGTGCCTGGCCACCGCAGACGGCACTACCATCAAGACCTATGCCAACGACAATGCCATGCGCGGCCTGCTGCTGGACAAGCTGCGCGGCAGCGAGCTGCTGGTGGTGAACCGCGCCGAGGCGGTAAACGATGACGAAAGCCACCAGCTGATCCACAAGCTGGTGCGCCAGGCCAGCCGCCGCTGCGATATCGCCTATGAGTCAAGGATGCAGCGTTGCCTATGACGATATCCCGGACCCGCTGCCGTTCGATGTAAACGCCCCGGTGATCGAGATTCCCGAAGAGTTCTTTGGCGTGTGGTATATGGACTGCATGGATGAGATGCAGAAGTACGACGCAAAACGGTGAAATTCCTGGCTCAGGTGTGCCAGACCAACCGCGCCGGCAAGGACAGCTTTGTGCCCGGCCGCTTTGCCATGACCTGCTGCGTGCAGGACATCCAGTTTGTGGGCTTCCCCTGCAAGTACACGGAGTACAAGAACCTGAAGCAGCGTGACTGGATCACGGTAACGGCAAAGGTGAACCTGAAATACCACCCGATTTACAAGGGCCAGACCCCGGATTCTGTCGGCCCGGTGCTGACGGCCATCAACGTGGAGCCTGCCGCGGCCCCGCGTGAGTGATGTGGTGACCTTCAGTTGAGCGGGGAACGCCGCAGGGCAATCGAAGCCCGCGTGGCAGCCGCAGCCGCCCGGCTGGAAAAAGAGGGCCGCGTACACGGCAACCCGGCGGTGCATCCAGCACGGCAAGGTCAGCGTGTATGCCCACTGCGTCAGCGTGGCGGATACCGCCTGCGTCTTGGCGGAAACGCTGCACCTGCGCGTAAACGAGCGGGCGCTGATCCGCGGTGCATTGCTGCATGATTACTTTTTGTATGACTGGCACGATAAAGCCAACGGCCACCACTGGCACGGTTTTACCCACCCAGGCACCGCCCTGCACAACGCAAGCGAGGATTGGAAGCTGACCCCGGTGGAGCGGGAGATCATCAAAAAGCACATGTTCCCCTTAACCCCCATCCCACCCACCTGCCGTGAAGCGTGGCTGGTGTGCCTGGCAGATAAAATCTGTGCCGCCAAGGAGACGACCGGCGGAATCTATGGCAAGCTGCCGTTTGCCGCGAAGCATAACGCGCAGGATAAGTAAATTAACGTTTTATATGCAGAAAATCCAAAAGCCCGATGCCGTGTTGACATCGGGCTTTTGGCATTTTACGCGGAGAGGGGAAAATTAGGAATTCGGAATGGGACGGCGGGAAAAAGTTCGTGGCAAGGGTTGAACCTGCTGTAATTCCGCATAGGCAGGGATCATAAACAGGAACAACAAAAAACAGGCGCACCACAGAATAATCCCCGTGGTGCGCCTTATTTATACGATTGTACCTATTGGATTAAAGGTTTTCGCCGAAGCCTTTTTTCAAAAAGGTTGGAAAAATCCCCCGTAAATCCAAAAATCACAGCGTATCGCAGATGGTGCTCATCATGGAACGGATGTCGATGTGCTGGGGGCATTTGGGCAGGCAGGCACCGCACTTGATGCAATGCTCGGCGCGGGTGGCGGCGGGGGCGTCCTCATATTCCTCTTTTAGGGTGGCGAGGCGGTCACCACACAGGCGGTATTCGTTCCAGGCGTGCAGCATGCCCGGAATGTTGACCCCGGCGGGACAGGGCATGCAGTACTTGCAGGCCGTGCAGGGGGCAAGCTTTTGGGCCTTGAACACATCCAGCGCACGGGCGAGGGTATCCTGCTCGGTGGTGGAAAGCGGAATAAAGGGATCCATGGAAGCCACGTTATCCTGTACCTGCTCCAGGGTAGTCATGCCGGAAAGTACGCACAGCACATTGGCAGGCCTGGCAACCCAGGCGAATGGCCCAGCTGGCCAGGCTCTTTTCCGGGGCGGCCTGATGCAGCAGGGCGGCGGCTTCAGGGCAAAGGGTGTTCAGCATCCCGCCGCGCACCGGCTCCATAACGATGACCTGCAGCCCGGCAGCGGCGCACAGCTCGTATTTTTTGCGGCTCTGCTGATAGTCCCAGTCAAAATAATTGAGCTGCAGCTGTACAAAATCCCAATCGCCTGCAGCAAGGATCTCTGGCAGCTGCTCAGCGCTGCCATGGAAAGAAAAGCCCAGCCGCTTGATTTTGCCCGCCTTGCGCAGCTCGTTCAGCTGGTCATAGGCGTGGTACTTGACGTAATTGGGCCAGCTGCTTTCATGCACAGAGTGAACGAGGTAAAAATCAAAGTAATCAGTGCGGCAGTTGGCCAACTGCTCGTTAAAAATACGGGGCACATCCTCATCGCATTTCAACAGCCAGCCGGGCAGTTTGCTGGCAAGGTGATAGCTGGCGCGGGGATACTTGGCCAGAGCTTTGCCGCAGAACTTTTCGCTCATGCCGCCGTGGTAGGGGTAGGCAGTATCGAAATAGTTCACGCCGTGGGCATAGGCATAATCAAAAATCTCCTGTGCCTTTTCCTCGTCAATGCTGGTCTGGTCGGCGGCGTCCCGCAGGGGCAGGCGCATGGTGCCAAGACCCAGCAGGCTGATTTTGCCGTTGAGGTCATTATAGGGGGCAGGGTTATTGCGGCAGACACGGTATTCCATACAAGTTACGCTCCTTATTCCGCTTTGCCAGATGAATTTGATGGAAGATTTGGTGCGGGGATAAACAAGAAACGCCGATTTTGCTGGCTCGGCGGTTAAGGTGTATCTGAAAACAAAGAAACAGCCGATATTTTCGACTTTTCAGATACACCCTGGGAAAAGGAAATTATTCGCAGGAGGAACAGTCGCCACAGTCCTCGTCGGTGGCAGGAGCTGCCGTTGCGGCGCGGCTTGCCAGCTCGGGATCAAGGCTTTCGGCTACTTTGATCATCAGGGCACATTCAATGCGCTTGCGGAACACTTCGCAGCCATATTCATACACACCGTGGATATCGCCGGTGGCATGCAGGGCGTTGGCGGCGCAGCCGCCCGCGCAGTACAGGCGTGCCCAGCAATCCTTGCAGTCGGGGCGGGCGTACACGTTGCACAGCTTGAATTCATCCCGCAGTTCGGTGTTGGTAACGCCGTTCCAGATATCGCCCAGCTTGTAATCCGGGTCGCCGACAAACTGATGGCAGGGGTACAGGTCGCCCCAGGGGGTAACGGCCATATATTCGGTGCCGGAACCACAGCCGGAAATGCGCTTGTAAATGCAGGGGCCATGGGCCAAGTCGATCATGTAATGGTAGAAGGTGATGGGATGACCGGCTTTTTCACGGCGGAGCATATCCTTGGCCAGCAGCTCATACTGGTCAAACAGGATGGGTAGGTCGGCTTCGGTCAGGGCTTCGGGACTGCCGGCCTTGCTCACAACCGGCTCCATGGAAAGCTCGTCAAAGCCGAGATCATCCGCCATGTGGAACAGGTCGTTGGTGAAATCGGTGTTGTAATGGGTGAAGGTGCCGCGCATGTAGTAGCCCTTACCGCCGCGGGCCTTGACCAGCTGCTGGAACTTGGGCACAATGCGGTCATAGCTGCCGCGGCCTGCAATATCCTTGCGGAAACGGTCGTTGATCTCCTTGCGGCCATCCAGAGAAAGAACCACGTTGTAGCACTCTTTGTTGGCCCACTCAATGACTTCATCGGTGATGCCGATGCCGTTGGTGGTCAGGGTGAAGCGGAAGTTCTTTGCCTTTTTCTTTTTCAATGCTGCGAGCATAGGCAACCAGCTGTTTGCAGACCTCAAAGTTCATCAGCGGTTCGCCGCCGAAAAAGTCAACCTCCAGGTTGTGGCGGGTGCCGCTGTGCTCCACCAGGAAATCCAGCGCACGCTTGCCGGTTTCAAAGCTCATCAGGCCGGACTGGCCGTGGAACTTGCCCTGGGCGGCAAAGCAGTATTCGCAGTTCAGATTGCAGGTGTGGGCCACATGCAGGCAGAGTGCCTTGACAACGGTGGAACGATTCTTGAAGTCAAAGGCATGGTCAGCGTAAATGTCTTCGGCAAACAGCTTGCCATCGGCCTTCAGTTCTTCGATATCGTCAAAGCAGTCGTTGATGTCCTCGGCGGTCACTTCGGGATGGTCAGCATATTTCTTTGCCAGCAGGTCGGCAGCTTCTGCGCGGGGGTGGCCGGCATCGACCAGAGCGATGGCGGCATACGCCAGTTCGTCTACGGCGTGAACGCTGCCGCTGTAGACATCCAGCACAATGTTGTAGCCGTTGAGTTTATATTGATGGATCATACTATTCCTCATATCCGAATCAAAGTGGGGTTACATAAAAAGAACCGGGAGCGCCTTTTTGGTAAAAGGCAGTCCCGGCAGAAAGCCAGTTCAAGTAAAAATTACTTCTTCTCGCAAGGCTGGTTGGCAATGCCGCAGCTGGTCTTGCAGGCGCTCTGGCAGGAAGTCTGGCACTCGCCGCAGCCGCCGTTCAGCAGGCTCTTAGCCATATCGCGGGTGTCAGAGTCTGAATGTGCTTCATGAAATTTCACCTCTTCTATAAATATAGATTATATTAAATATACACGGAAACCATAGGGTTTGTCAAGCAAAAGCGGTGATTTTTGCGGGGAGGCGGGCAGTTTTTTGCCCACAACAGGAATGGTGCTATGGCAGAACATCCAAAGTGGAGCCACCGCCAAGGCCAGTGTGGTGCAGGTGGGTGCCGCAGGCAGCAAGGGCGGTGCAGGCCGCGATGAATTCCGGAGTGATCACTTCGCCCGGTGCCAGCAGCGGAACGCCCGGCGGATATGCCCAGACATACTCCGCGAGGTGCGGCCAACGGCATGTTGCAGTGCCAACGCGGTGTGCGGGGCAAAAAGCGCCTGTGCGATGGAACAGCGGCTGGGCCGGGGGTGGGCAGCACCTGCGCCGAGGCGGGCAGGGGAGCGTTCTGCGCCGCCGCAGCATCGATCACCAACAGGGCAGCGGCAAAACGGTCAAGGGCGGTTTCTTCATCGCAGGGGGAGGTCATGGCCAGCACGTTGGCACCACAGGACATCTCGGTTTCAAACTGCCAGTCCCGGCGCAGCAGTTCCGCCAGGGCGGGGCCGGTCAGCCCGGCAGCAGCACCGTTGACGAGGATCTTGCCGGAATCGTGGGCAAAAAAGCTGGGTGGGCAGATACATCATCCATCCCATGGCAGAGCACGCGCAGGCGGCGCAGTGGGCGCACAGCGCCGCTGAA
>ENA-OQCF01000939-OQCF01000939.1-human-gut-metagenome-genome-assembly--contig:-NODE-939-length-10457-cov-1.920232_pt1 | contig 10457 bp, 14 predicted proteins | sample MGYA00242756_ERZ504573 | MGnify/ENA primary metagenome ERZ504573 (study PRJEB26092, sample SAMD00036240) | human gut metagenome | host: Homo sapiens | study: EMG produced TPA metagenomics assembly of...
AAGAGATAAGATTCGATGAATTTGTAGAACAGCAGTATGACAAACTGCTTCTTATGCGGCAGGAACTGGACCGTAAGATTCGCACCATTGCAGGAACCAGACAGATTCTGGATCAGATCCGTATTGCAGATCAGGGACATCCGGTAATTCGTGAGATTGGGGTTTCGTGGTATTTTATATTTACCGAAGTAATATCAAAGCCGGCAACCTCATCCGGCGAGATTGAAAAAGATATCCGCAGACATCTGAAACGTTGTGATAATCCAGGTATTCAGGCATTTCCGATGGGTGCTTCTATCGATAAAGAACAATTTCTGAGAGAAAATTATACCTATAAAAATGTATTTAGTTTTACAGAAGAAGGATGCAGGAATAAAGAAGATATCGTGGAAATGGAACCAGGTGAATATCTGGCAGCAGTCTGCCGGGAGAGTGACGGCGATATCAGAGATACATACCGGGAAATCAAAGACCTTATGAAAAAAGAATCAAAACAATTCGATTCCGACATCTACAGCCTGAGTATTGTAAACGTCATCGATCCGAATGAAGAACACAAATACCTGAAATACATATTCGCAAAGGTAAAACAAATATAAAAAGAAATCTTACGCGAGCGTAGCGAGCTTAAGTATTTATGGCGGGATTCATAAGATCCCAGCCGCAGCGGCGTCCCATCTACGAATCCCCGCGCCCCTGCAATATCATCTTCATCTTATCCTTCTCCATCTGCATCCAGTAATCCTTCCGATTTTCGAATTCCTGGCTGATCCATTCCATTGAATCATCCAATCCCTCCTGGGTAAATGGAAAATCTTTTGCTGTCTTCATATCATCGGAAGTCTTCTCGAAACACCACGGTTCCGGATATACCCATACATGCAGTGTATCATCTTCTGCACGCATGAAGAAGCGCATCCCCTGATGAGAGCCGGAGAAAGGCTCTTTTTTTAATACTTTGATATTAAGACCAATGACCTTGATCATGTCAAATCCTCCTTATGTCAAATCCGTATCTTTATGATAAATGGTAATACAGAAAACCTACCACTGGCAGCTTTTCTTGTATATTGGGTATAAAAATTCTGTGCCAAAATTCTTGTCACAAAAATTTTAGCACAGAAAGTCTGATTCATAAAGAAATTTATAAAGTTAGATTTGCAGATTCGTGTCTATTCATGTGATTCTTCCGCAAGTTTCTTATAATAAAGAATCAGATCCGCAGCCTGATCAAAAGTCAGATGTGTGGTATCAACAGACAGATTATAATATTTTGACTGTCCCCACTCTTGCCCTGTGAATTCTTTACGGAAAGCACTGCGCTTCTCGTCAATCTCTTCAATCTTGCGTTTGGCCTTTAATCGAGAATTGATATGATCGTGTGCCATAACGGTTGCGATACGTTTCTCCATATCCGCATGAACGAATACGCTGAATGCATTGTCCTGTCCGTGTGTCAGATAACCGGCGCAACGTCCGATAATGATGCAGGGCTTTTCGGCAGCCAGTTCTTCTACCAATTCAAAAGGGAAAGGTTTTTTCTTCGGTCTGGAGTAGTTAAGAGCGATAGAATACAGTAAGCTGTTCATCGGCTGCTCTTCCAGATATTCTTCGACTTCACCTTCGAAGCCGCGTTCCTTTGCGATTGCGATGAAACGGTCTTTGTCATAGAATTCATATCCGGTGCGTTTTGCCAGAATCTTTCCGATGGCATGTCCACCGCTTCCATATTCACGTCCGATGCAGATAATTGTTTTTTCCATAATCATTTACCTCCATATGTCTGATTCATATTTTTAATATAATTGATAGAAAATAGTTGATCCGACAACCGTTATAAGTCCGGCAACCGCAATAGAAAGACTGCTCATGGCACCTTCGATCTCACCGATTTCCATAGCTTTTGCAGTTCCCATGGCATGCGTTGCGGTACCGATCGCAAGTCCCGTTGCGATAGGATGTCTGATTCCGCACAGTCTGCAGATTACATCACCAAACATATTTCCGATGATACCGGTGATAATGATGGCGGCTACTGTAATGGTAACGATTCCGCCAAGCTCTTCCGAAATACCCATTCCGATTGCTGTTGTAATCGACTTCGGAAGTAACGTTGCATAGATCTGCTTATCCAGATGAAATAATGTTGAGAAGACCCACACGCCGGCAAGACTTGTGAAGACTCCGGAGAGAATTCCGGCAAGAATTGCTTTCATGTTCTTCTTTAGCAGTCCCATCTGCTGATACAGAGGAATTGCAAGGCAGACCGTAGAAGGTGTCAGCAGATAGCTGAGTAACTGCGAGCCGTCCTCATACACTTCATATTTAATATTGGTAACTTTCAAAATAATAATAACAAATACAATGGAGATCAGCAGTGGATTACAAAGCGCAAGTTTCGTTTTTTGTCTGAGAATGATACCAATCTCATATCCGATCAGGCTGATCGCCAGACAGAAAAATGTGGAATCCTGTAATATTTTACTCATGTTTCTTATCCTCTCTTTTTAGTATAAACTGTGCTATCCGTCCGCTGACGCCCATGACGAGAATTGTTGTAACGACGATGATAATACTGATCGGAAGAATCACGGGTTTCAATGCGCCCCAGGAAACCATAAGCCCGACTCCTGCAGGAATGAACAGCATCGGCATAATCTCAATCAGAAATCCGCCGGCTTCATTCACCGCACTGAGCGGAAGTATGCCGGTTTGTAATCCGATCAGCATTAGGACAAGACCATAGATGCTGGCAGGAACCGGGAGCGGCAGTAAAGAGTGCAATGCTTCTCCGACGAAAGATATCGCCAGAATAATCATGAATTGTTTTACAAATTTCATTTTTTCCTCCCAATATTCTGGTGGACAAAAAGTGTGTCCACGTATCTTTAGTAGAAATTGTCCTACCAATTATACCACTTTTGAAAAATTATGCACGAAGAATATAAGGGAAAATTGTACAAAATGCGATACGGCACGATAAAAGAAGAATAGATAAAAAAGAAGTGTTATCTGACGGATGGTTAATCTTCATAAAATCTTCATAATTTCATGGAAGAAGTCTTTATATTTTTATAGTAATGTAAATTTATACTGTAAAAAGTCTGAAAAAGACAGAGGGGAGGATTATGAAAAAGGTAATTGAAGTAAAGAATCTATACAAGCTGTACCGTGTCGGTGACGAAATTGTGCGGGCACTGGATGGTGTGAATTTTGAGATATATGAAGGTGAATTCTGTGCGATCGTAGAACATCCGGTTCCGGTAAATCGACATTACTGAATATGCTGGCGGGTCTGGAAAAACCGACCAAAGGAGAAGTCAGCATTGCCGGAAAACATATTGAAAAATTAAATGAAGAACAGCTCGTTACATTCCGGCGGGATCATGTCGGATTCATCTTTCAGTCATTTCATCTGATGGGAACACTGAATGCGGTGGAAAATGTAGCATTGCCATTAAGTTTCCGTAGGGTTCCAAGAGATGTCAGGATGAAAAAGGCCAATGCAATGTTAGATCTGGTGAAGCTTGGAAAGCATAAGAAGCATCTGCCGAACCAGATGTCGAGAGGACAGCAGCAGAGAGTCGGCGTAGCCAGGGCGCTGGTGGTCGATCCGGATATTATATTTGCCGATGAGCCAACCGGAAATCTGGACTCGCATACCTCAGAAGAAGTGATGGAACTGATGCAGCGGGTAGTCAGAGAGCAGAAGAAGACACTGGTCATGGTAACACATGACGATCATCTGGCAACTTATGCGGATCGTGTATTCCATATCCGGGATGGGAAAATCCTGAAGATAGAAGATAACAGGAAAACAGAGCAACGCGAAGAGATGACAAAAAGAGACGATAAAATAAAACAATAGAGCAATGGCTGGCAGAAAATAAAAACAGATAAAAATAGAAAAAGAAAAGGAAGAAAAGAAGGAGGAAAACATGCAAAGAGCAATAAAAAAAGAAAGCAGGAGATAATTACTTGAAAAGGATCGTTGTTGCCTTTCTGGCAGTAATCATGATGACAACCATGCTGCGCCCACAGATAGTACAGGCAGCATCTGCCGGAATCACAATCGAGTCGAAGGACAATAAGGTACCGACTTACAAGGCCGGAGAAAAGAAGACCTGGACATTTACCGTAACGAATCATTCGGATAATCGAATGAATAATGTAACGGTGACACCGGATCTGGGGGATAACAATGATGTCTGGCCGTTCAAGACAGAGATGCAGAGCTATCAGAAGAACTTAGGAACATTAGAAAGTGGAAAATCTGAAGACGTATCGTTTGATTTCACACAGAGAGAAGATGTTCCGACATCCCGCTATACATTAAAGTTCAAAATCGCAGCGGGACGGACAGGAAGAAGCTGAAAAACAATTCTATGTAAATACTACGGCAAAGCCGGAGCAGAAGAGTGATAATAAAAATAACAAAGATGACAAAAATACAGATAACAATGTAGATAATAATGGCAAAGGTGCAGACAGCGGTTATGAATGCATCTTATCAGAGTCTGGATGCCGGAGGCTACAGCAACGGTGATGCAGTGTACAGCGGAGGCGTTTCTGATGGCGGCTCAGATGGAAGTGCAGCATCCGGAGATGGATCGGTTCCACGTGTGATCGTTACCGGATTTTCAACTGATCCGGCAGAGGTACGTGCGGGCAGCAATTTTAAACTGACGATCCATCTGAAGAACACATCTAAGATGAAAGTCAGCAATATGTTATTCGACCTTGCAGCACCGACCGAGGGAAGTGACGAGCAGTCTACATCACCGGCATTCTTACCGTCATCCGGCGCAAGCTCCATCTATCTGGACAGTATTGCTCCAAACGGAACAGCCGATATCAGCATCGAACTGAATGCCAAGCAGATCTGTTACAGAAACCATACAGTATGGATCTTTCTATGAAATACGAAGATCCGAATGCCACACAGGTAGAGGGTTCATCAAGTATTTCCATTCCTGTCAAACAGGATGCAAGATTCGAATTCAGTGATTTTGAGATCAGTCCGCAGAGCATTGCAGTCGGTGAAGAGGCCAATGTAATGTGCAGTCTGTATAATCTGGGAAGAATCAAGCTCTATAATGTAAAGGCAACATTTGAAGGAAAGAATATTAAGAAATCAGAAGTATTTATCGGAAATGTAGAATCAGGTGCTACGGGTTCGATCGATGCAATGCTGGAAGGTAAGAAAGTGTCGGACGGTCCGTCGAAAGTGACGATGACGCTCAGTTATGAAGATGAATCCGGCAATATTTCTAAGACAACGAAAGATCTGACACTGGAAGTCACGGAAAAAATGGATGATGAGTCGGTGGCAGCAGATGTTCCGGAAGAAGAGACACAGAAAAGCTTTCCGGTGATTCCTGTTGTGATCGTGGTTCTGGTCATTGCAGCCGTGGCAGCAGTCGTAATCTTAAAGAAACGCAAAAAGAAACAACTGGCAGAAAGTGAAGAGGAGGAATTACTGGATGAACTGGAACGATCTTCTGAGGATGAGCATCAATAGTCTGCGGAGAAGAAAGCTTCGTACATTTCTGACGGTCCTTGGCGTGTTGATCGGTACAGCATCTATCGTAGTTATGATTTCACTTGGACTTGGCATGCAGCAATCCCTTTATCAGGAGGTTGAGCAGTCCGGGGGACTGACCAGTATCACTGTGACGGGAACAGACGGCGGTGACGGCATGATGTCAGACAGCACCGGAGCCGATGAGCAGTCGGAAAAAAGAATTGATGACCGGCTTGTAGAAACAATCAGCAAATTGAACATGTGAAGCTGGCAGCACCAATTTATGAGACATCCGTAATTCTGCTGAAAGGATCTTATATCGCAAATGTCCAGTTACAGGGCATGACACAGGAAGGATTAAAAGCGCAGAATATTGATCTTGGCGAAGGAACGCTTCCAAAGACAGGAAAACTGGATCTTGTATTTGGAAATGGTGTGATCACGGATTTTTATGAAAAAGGAAGTGGAAATGGGTATTATGATACCGGAGAAACTCCGAATATTAATCTGATGAAAGATTCTATGTTTTTGATCACAGATACAGAAAATTATGATACGGATAACAGCGCGGCTTTCGGAGAAAGTACCGATAGTTCTGGAAGCGATGGACAGTCGGACTCCGGACAGCCAAAGAACGTGCAGAAGTATGTGGTAAGGGCAAGCGGTATTGTAAGCGGCGGTCTGGATGATTATTCTGCAAACTATGACAGTGTATATTGTGATCTGGAGACATTAAAGCAGATTCTTCGGAAAGAATATGCGGGAAGAGTGATTCCGGGACAGCCACAGACCAAAGCAGGAAAACCGTTGAAAGAATTCTATTACACATCGCTGAAGGTGAAGGCAGATGATATGGACCATGTGAATGAAGTGGCTGATGTGATCCGTAATATGGGATATAATGTTGAGACCAATGCGGAATATCTGGACAGTATGAAGAGCCAGTTTGCAGTCGTGCAGGCAGTACTTGGTGGAATCGGAGCTGTCTCATTATTGGTAGCGGCGATTTGGAATTGCCAACACGATGATGATTGTCGATCTATGAACGGACGAAAGAAATCGGTGTAATGAAGGTACTGGGATGCAGCCTTAGGAATATCCGCGAAATGTTCCTGTTAGAAGCAGCTTTTATCGGACTTTTGGGCGGCATTGCCGGAAATATTCTAAGCTTTGTGATGTCGGCGGTCATCAATGTTGTAGTGGGAAGCAGTGGGGTATTGTCTACAGGCACAGACAGTAGTATCTCGTATATCCCGTGGTGGCTTGTACTGTTGTCGATGGCATTTGCGGTGCTGGTCGGCGTGCTTGCGGGTTATTTCCCGGCGAAGCGGGCGATGAAGTTAAGTCCGCTGGCGGCGATCCGGAATGAGTAAAAATTGAAAAACAGAAAATGCGCGATATACAATCGGAATCTTATGACGCTCCACAAAGTGTTTGGGAGTATCATAGACCGGATGGTATATCGCGTGTTTTCTGTTTTATATTTTTTTATTCCTCAATAATATGAATCTCCAGATAATCGAAATCAATCGAATCTACAAAGTTATCCTGATAGAATCTTGTCTTATCGTGTCGCTTGAATTCATCAATATTATGATCCAGCCAGATTGGCTTGCTGAGATCGAACTCATAACAGATCGAATCCAGCGCATTAAAAATCTTGTGTGTTCTGGTGTCGTCCGTATCATCGCAGATCACGGTGTCACGCAGCATATGATTGTCTTTAAATTCTTTTCCCCATAAACGGAACATAGCAAAACCTCCTGTTCGTGTATATATTTGGATTTTCAGACCGGATAATCTGAAAAATATTACAATTCGATATTCCAAGTATACAAGGAATCAAAAGTAAAGTAAAGGCGGGAAATTGACACGAAAAAAATGGTTGCCTTTGCAGTATGTGTATGGTACACTCTTGACAAGTGACAAGACATATGTAATAAACATCAAAGTCAATATAACAGGAAATGAGATACAGGAGAGAGAAAGATGGAAAAAGTAAAGAAAGCATTAGACCGCATATTTATCGAAGGCTTAAGTGCTATGGCGCACGGTCTGTTCGCAACACTGATCATCGGCACGATCATCCAGCAGATTGGAACATTTATGGGTGGAAATATTGGAGAGATGATCTTTATCGCAGGGAAACTTGCAGCATCCCTTACCGGAGCGGGTATCGGTGTGGCAGTAGCCTATAAGTTCAAAGAAGCACCGTTGGTAGTCGTATCGGCAGCAACCGCCGGAATGGCAGGGGCATTTGCAAGCAGTATTCTGGCAGGAAAGGTATTCGTAGACGGAGCCATGGTATTTGCCGGACCGGGAGAACCGCTGGGGGCATTTATTGCCGCATATGTAGGTATTTTCTTCGGTCATATGGTATCCGGAAAGACGAAGGTAGATATCCTGGTGACTCCGGTTGTGACGATTGGAAGTGGATGTCTGGTAGGATTCCTGATCGGACCACCGATCTCGGGATTCATGAGCTGGCTTGGTTCACTGATCAACTGGGGAACAGAACAGCAACCGTTCCTGATGGGAATTATCGTATCTGTACTGATGGGAATGATACTGACACTGCCGATCAGTTCAGCAGCACTTGGTGTAATCCTGAATCTGTCCGGTCTGGCAGCAGGTGCGGCAACGGTTGGATGCTGCTGTAATATGGTAGGATTTGCCGTGGCAAGTTACCGTGAAAATAAAGTCGGAGGACTTTTGGCACAGGGAATCGGAACTTCGATGCTGCAAGGTTCCGAATATTGTGAAGAAGCCGGTAATCTGTTCCGGCGATTATATCGAGTGCAATCCTCGGACCGGTGGAACAATGGTACTCCATATGACGAACAATGCGACCGGTTCCGGTATGGGAACGGCAGGATTAGTGGGACAGATTATGACATGGCAGACGATGATCCAGACAGAGTCTGCACAAATGGTGCTGATCAAGATCTTGCTGATCCAGATTGTGCTTCCGGCAGTTGTGACACTTGGTGTTCAGAATTCATGAGAAAGAAAGACTGGATCAAGATGGGAGATATGAAGCTGGAATTTTTAAAGTGTTATATTTAAATTATCGTGTGTAAAAAACATGTACGAAAAATGACAGGATAAAATAAAAACTTCATAATATAATGTAAAGAGTGCCTGGAAAACTGCGGCTAGTAGATTTCCAGGCATTTACATTTCAGGCTTAAACGATTATAATGTCCAATAGAATAAAAATGAGTTCAATTTTTACATAGATTTTTAGGAGAAAGCAGGTAGAATGTTATGATGGGCACAGGAAGAATTCATATGTATTACGGAGATGGCAAAGGAAAGACAACAGCAGCAGTCGGCCAGGCAGTCAGAGCCGCCGGATATGGACTTCAGGTGCTCTTCTTCCAGTTCCTGAAGGACAATTCATCGAATGAAAGAAAGATTCTGGAAGCAGTACCGGGGATCACCTGTCTTCCGGGGCGTGATCAGGTGAAATTCGTAAGCCGGATGAACGGGGATGAGAAAGCAGAGCTGCGTCATTATAACAACAAAGCACTGGATGAGATCGTGAAGTTCTGTACGAATTTTGATGTACTGGTGCTGGATGAAGCATTATGTGCGATCCATCTGAATGTCTTAAGTGAGGAGAAGATCAAAAGTTTTCTGGAGCATAAACCGCGTGGACTGGAGGTTATCTTAACAGGGCATGAAGTATCGCAGGATATGTTGGATCTTGCAGATTATGCAACGATGATGATGAAGGTGAAGCACCCATATGACCGTAAGGTAATGGCAAGAGAAGGAATTGAATTCTAAAAGTAGAAATTATAAAAGATATAGAGAGAAGCTGTCGGATGACGGCTTCTTTTGTAGTTTATAAATGTATAATCTTTCTTAAATAAATGTGAAAAATATGACATATTAGTACAGCTTATGGTATAATATTAACAGTGCTGGTTTAACTCTTCGCGAAGAGAGGAGAGAGAACATTTATATGGAAAATACGATGAAGAACTATGAGGATGTCGACAGTTGGAAGACGATCATGTTCCTGTATAATTCAGCGTTAAAAGAAGTGGGGACAAAGCTGGAGATACTGAACGATGAATTCCAACATGTGCATAAATACAACCCGATTGAACATATTAAGACTAGGATCAAGACACCGGAAAGTATTGTAAAGAAGTTACGCAGATACGGCTACGAGATATCAATCGAGAATATGGTAAAGTATATCAATGATATCGCAGGGGTCCGCCTGATCTGTTCCTTTACATCAGATATTTACCGGCTGGCGGAGATGATCGGTAATCAAAGCGATCTGAAAGTATTGTCGATCAAAGATTATATTAAGAATCCAAAAGAAAGTGGATATAAGAGCTACCATATGCTGGTATCCGTACCTATTTTTCTTTCTGACAGCGTTGTGGATACTAAGGTAGAGATTCAGATCCGTACGATCGCAATGGATTTCTGGGCAAGTCTGGAGCATAAGATTTATTACAAATTTGAAGGAGATGCTCCTGATTATATCAGCAGGGATCTGAGAGAATGTGCAGAGATGGTATCGACTCTGGATGAGAAGATGCTGTCACTGAATGAAGCAATTCAGGAATGTCTGGAGAAGCAGGAAGAGTTAAATATGAGTACAAGGACAAAAGAGAGCAACAGAGAGGATCAGCGTGTCCTGCAGGGACTTGACTAAGATACGCAGGAGACACTGCCGTAGGCAGTGTCTTTAACGTTACTATAGATACGATCTATATATAAGACGGCATATTAAGATTCCCTATTTGAAAGCCGGTGTGGTTATTTATATAATGAAAAGTAAGAGAAAAGTTTAGTATGAATAAAAACAAAGGAGCCGGGAAAGTATGTTTGTAGATACGCATATGCACGAAATGACCTGTTCAAAAGACAGTTTCTTAAAATTAGAAGAGATGGTAGAAATTGCCAG
>ENA-OQCF01000940-OQCF01000940.1-human-gut-metagenome-genome-assembly--contig:-NODE-940-length-10456-cov-2.164198_pt1 | contig 10456 bp, 7 predicted proteins | sample MGYA00242756_ERZ504573 | MGnify/ENA primary metagenome ERZ504573 (study PRJEB26092, sample SAMD00036240) | human gut metagenome | host: Homo sapiens | study: EMG produced TPA metagenomics assembly of...
CGGAACGCCATAAACCGAAGTCTTCCATAGTCACCTGATAATCTCTCTCCCCTTGAAGAACAAATATAGGCAGCTTTAGTTTAGCGGCAACTTCCACCGGTTTGTAAGCATTGGCAAACAGCCAATATGAGCGGGGCTGCCCCAATGGCAAGGAAATCGTTTCATCAAACTCTTCCGTACCAAGCTTTTTGACATTAGCCAACTGTTGTTTCAATTCATCAAGTTGAGCCTTTACATTGACTGAAGAATCCGTCAAAGAAGAGGTATAATAAAACTGTTCCTCAAGAGCATCTTCAAGCGGTCTTGCCAGCCCGGCAAGGATAATGATACCTGCCAAACCTTTCGAACGCCCGGCAATACGGGGAGCCAATGTACCTCCCAGGCTGTGCCCCAACACATACACACTGTCAGGAGCCAGCTCGGGCAAAGCCCTTACCTGCTCCACTATGGCAACGGCATCGTCCACGGCCTCAGTATCATAATCGAGTTCGCGACCGGCAGGAACGCAAGCCACACCATATGCTTTTGTCCGTTTTTCATAACGGACGACGGCAATGCCGCGTTCCGCCAATCCCCAGGCCAGGTCACGGAAAGGCTTGTTGGACCTATCGTCTCGTCACGGTCGTGAGGACCGGAACCATGTACCAAAATAACACAAGGAACCCTGCATGCATCCGGACCGACTGCCCGCTTGGGCAAAGTCAACGTTCCGGGAAGCTTGTAGCCGTCGGCTCCCAGCGTAATATCCCTTTCATCCATTTTTGTCTTATCATAGGCTACCGGTTGGGCAGTGCTAACAGCAGGTGCAGGGACCAGCCGGATTGTATTCAGTGCCCCGTCAGCATCAAAAGCCACTAGAAAGCGGAGATTATAACGTTCAAATTCCACATCGGAATAATAGATAGTAATTCCCTGGGCAGAATCGGTCTTCCATTCTCCTTTTGATATGGATTTACCAAACATTTTCTCTGCTTGCCGGAAAGAATCATTGAAGAGTGCCGGAGCCAGTTTCTCCTGCAACTCCCGGTTCAATGCCGCATGGATACTGTCATCTTGCCCTGCCACAAACAATTCATAAATGTGCTGCGCGCGCGCAGTATTCGCATCTTGTGCAAAGCCCCCATATACATTGCCCAGCAAGAGCAGTATAAGAGCCCATCGTCCTATAACCCCCATCTCTTTCATCCGTATCCTTTATCAATGGTTCAACGTTCCCGTATTGACTACCGGTTGTGCAGCCTCGTCCGCACAAAGCACTACCAACAGATTGCTGACCATTGCTGCTTTCTTGTCTTCGTCCAGTTCAACAATTTCTTCTTCAGAAAGTTTATGGAGCGCCATTTTTACCATAGAGACTGCCCCTTCCACAATCTTCTCGCGTGCCGTAATGATGGCGGATGCTTGCTGGCGACGCAGCATCACAGCAGCAATTTCGGGTGCATACGCCAGATAGTTGATGCGGGCTTCCACCACTTCCATACCCGCCATGGCCAGACGCTCGTTCAACTTCTGTTCCAACTGCTCATTGATTTCCTCGCCACCGGAGCGAAGCGTCAGTTCCTCCGTATCAGCCTCATTATCATCATAGGCATACTGACCGGCAACTTGACGAAGGGCGGCATCACTCTGTATCTTCACAAAGTTCTCGAACGCATTCATACGGTTGGCCACCGCATTACCAAGGCTCACCTGGTTGGCATTGCCTGCTGTGGGAGTGGATGCAGCCATCGTCTGCGAGTCAATCTCAAACATGGCTTTATAAGTATCTTTCAACTTCCACACCAATACCAATCCTATAAGTATGGGATTGCCAATCTTATCATTCACCTTTATCGGCTCCACATCCAGATTGCGTGCACGAAGCGAAAGCTTCTTCTTATTAAGAAAAGGGTTTACCCAGAAAAAGCCGGTCTCCTTGAACGTCCCTTTATATTTACCAAAGAACACCATAGCACGCGCCTCGTTCGGCTCCAGCTCCATATAGCCGGCAAACATAATAAACCATATCAGACACAGACACACCGAAAGGATCAAGGTAGGCACAGAAATGATAAACCCAAAGATTATCACTGCCGTAAGCACTACCAAATGAAGGAACAAGGCCAAAAAGCCATTCATCTTGAAACCACTGAAACCACACTCTTTTGTTTCCATATTCTATAGATTTAATTGATATCATAATGATATCACAAATATACCAATTAAAATTAGATAAGAACAGAGAAGCAAGGAAGTTAACATATTGTATTAAGGATTATTAAGAACATGTATCCCCAGTACACAAAAATTCCGCTTGAGGGTCAATGACTTACCTTCAAGCGGAATTTTCTTTTTCGAACTTTGTCAGCAAATGTATCAAGGCTGAATGACAAAAGACCGGCGCAGCAAACCAGCAGTCTGCGAGCTACCGCCCACCATAAGTTCATAACTGCCTTCGGAAACGCACATGGTATTGCTTTGCGGATTCCACCACACCAACTCTTTATCGCCCAAATCAAACTCTACATCGACCGTCTTTCCTGCCGGGATATGTACCCGTTTGAAAGCACGCAATGCCTTGCTCGGTCCTTCGACATCATCGTTTTTCTTCAAATAGACCTGCACAACCTCTTCACCGTCACATTTGCCGGTATTGGTTACGGGGACATTCAATCTCAATTTCTCACCGGACTTTATATTATCCGAACCAAGCACCACAGCGCCATAGCAGAAAGAGGTATAGCTCAATCCATGACCGAAGGGGAAAAGCGGTTCCTGGGTCATGTAACGGTAAGTCCGGCCGGTCATATTATAATCCTCAAAATCAGGAAGCTGTGACACATTACGGTAGAAGGTTACCGGCAAGCGTCCTGCCGGATTGTAATCACCGAACAAGACTTCAGCTACAGCCGTACCGCCTGCCTGACCGGGATACCATGCCTGCAGGATAGCTCCACACCTCCCGGTTTCCGGCTCCAAGCCGATAGGAGAACCTGAACAGTTCACCAACACCACCTTTTTACCGGCATGGTGCAAAGCGGCAATCAGTTCCCGCTGGACAGCAGGCAACTCAATATCAGTACGGTCGCCTCCTCTGAATCCGGGAAGCTCAACACCCATCTCCTCGCCTTCGAGGTTCGGAGAGACTCCTCCCACAAAGACCACGACATCAGCATCCTTTACACGCTCCACAGATTTCCTCACATCCACTTCATTCTTAAATCCAAGGTCAAAGTTCAGCTGTGCATCGCTACGGAAATATTCAAAATCCAATTCAACGTCATACGTTTTTCCTGCTTGTACCTGCAAAGTATAAGCACTCTTCTGCCACCGTGCTGATTGGAGAATCCTCTCACTTCCTCCCCATTTATCCGCAATCTCCCTGAGCCATAAGCATAGATGTCAAAGACCACCTCTCCCGACTGGTCGGGAGTGAATACGCTGTTGTAGGTAGCCGAGAAGTCGGTAAGGTTCACACCCGGAGCAAAAACCGTGGCACCGGATGTACAGAAATGGAAAGGAGTGGTCACTTGGGCAGTAGTGACTGGCTCACCGTCACGAGTCACGTTATTCCAGTAGCGTGCAGTAAATCCGGGTTTCCCGTCGCAGTCTTGCAACGGTTGAAGACGCTCTGTATCTGAGCTCTCTCCACCCATCCGCAGCCTTGTTCATAAATAAGCCGATCATCACTCCCCAAAGCTTTTCTAATTCCGTCCAGAATGGTAACTGTGTGCGGAGGCATACCGTTATAATTTCCCCACTGCATCACAGAATCATTGGCATTCGGACCCATCACGCTATAGTCAGCCCTCCACGCTTCAACGGCAAGGTATTATCCTTGTTCATAAGCAGTGTCATTGACTTGCGCGCCATGTCGAGCGCCAGAGAATCGTGTCCGGCAGAAGCCACCACAGAAAAAGGAATGCCAGTCCAGGACACCTTCTCCGGCTCGTCCATTTCACCCAAGGCAAAGCGAGCCGTCAAAAGACGCTTGACTGCTACATCCACTGCTTTTTCATCAATCTTTCCCTGCTTCACCGCTTCTACCAGGGCCTCGTAACTCGAACCGCATTCCAAGTCAGTCCCACTCAGCACCGCAGCCGCCGAAGCGGACTCTGCATCAGGATGCGTCTTATGACCATAGTCTCTGTAAAAATCGGCAATAGCTCCACAGTCCGAAAGGACAATACCATCAAATCCCCACTCATCGCGCAAAATCTGCATCAGCAGGCGGTCGCTACCGCAGCAAGGATCGCCCTCAAAACGGTTGTAGGCACACATCACCTCCTTCACTTTTCCTTCTTTCACCAAAGCTTCGAAAGGAGGAAGATAAGTTTCATACAAATCACGGGGCTTGATATTTTCCGCATTAAACTCATGGCGGTTCCATTCCGGACCTGAGTGTACGGCAAAGTGCTTGGCACAAGCATGCAGCTTGTCATATTTTCCATCGTTCGTACCCTGCAACCCCTTTACAACCATCACTCCCATACGGCTGGTCAGATAAGGGTCTTCCCCATAAGTCTCTATACCCCTTCCCCAACGGGGGTCGCGGTAGATGTTCACCGTAGGCGTCCACATCGTCAATCCTTGATAGCGTTCACGACTTCCCTGAGATGCATAGTAGGCATTCTTGGCACGGGCTTCATCGGATACGGCAGTAAATACCTCGTATACAGTCTCCGGCGAGAAAGATGCCGCCATACCAATCGGTTGGGGAAACACTGTGGCCAGCCCGGCACGCGCCACTCCATGCAACGCTTCATTCCACCAGTTATAGGGTTTGATGCCCAGACGTTCCACCGGTTTGGAGCTGTCCATCATCAAGGACACCTTCTCTTCGAGCGTCAGTTCCTTCAGCAAAAGTCCGGCACGCTCTTCTGCCGGCAGAGATGCATTCTTGTAAGTAGCCTGCCCGCATCCCGACAATAGGAAGAGTGGCAATAGGTAAAGAAGTTTCTGTTTCATCATGGTTTTATATTAATCGTTGTTACAATCGCTTGTATCACAAAGATAAATATTTTCTCCCAATTGCCAACACGCAATAAACTTCTTATTATAATCTTCTCTGAATATCCTCGTTACTGTTCCGCTGCCCCTTGCTACGTATATCTCCACCGAAAGTATAGGATACACCGATACGGAAACTGGTAAAGGAGAACTGGTTATCTGCAATTATCTTCAGCCCGTTGGACATGGTTTCCAATTTGGAATGGCTGACAAACAGATTGTTGACATTCAGGCTGAGGTTGAGCTTATTGTCCAACAACCGGTAAAGCATACCTGCACTGACGCTGTAAGTGGGACTCATCAGATAGATGCCTGATACTGACGGGAAGAATAGGAACCGGACAACGTGGCCAGAAGAGTCTTCTTTTCATTGAAGAAGAAAGTGTTGCGCAGACTGGCGTCATAAGCCCATCCTTTCTCCTCGGGAGAGGTGGTGACAGCGCTGGAGGTAGTCCGGCGATAGCTCACTCCATGCTGGGCGTAAGCTTGCAGCCATTTGGTACGGAAAGTGTACGAATTGTTAAGCCCGAAAGCATGCGTCTTCATGAAATTCTCCCAAAGGAAAGAAGTCACATTCGTTTCGGCATCCAAGTCCACAACCTGGAAGAATACATCGTCCGAATAAGAATAATAAGCGGAAACATTGAAGTTGTTCTTCAACGTATATCCCAGTTCTGCATTGTAAGTGTAGCTGGGTTTCAAGTCCTCACGTCCGCAGGCATACGTATATTTGTTCTGATAGAACGGAAAAGGATTGACCATATTCTGCGACGGACGGGAGATGCGGTTGGAGAAACTGAAGTTCAGCGCATGCCCGTCTGTAGGCGAATAAAGCAGATAGACAGTAGGGAACAAGCGCGTATAGTCGTGCTTGTCCTCCGTATCCTTCGCTTCGGAAATACCGGTAGTGCGGGTGTGCTCCATACGCAAGCCCAACTGCATGGAAAAACGTTCGGAATATTCACGGCTATAATCAGCATATAAGGCATAGATTTGCTCCTTGTAACGGAAATAATCATCCTGCACCAGCGTAGGGTCCGACGTATCGTAATTGATACCGTTGCGAGTGTTGGTAAAGGAGACCTTGGCACCTGCCGTTATCTTGTACTTTTCAAAAGGAAGGATGAAATCAAGAGCGGAGGAGACTACATCCACCTTGCGATGTTGCAGATAGTTGTAGTCGAAGTTTGTACCCGGAATCTCCGTACCGTCAGGCAGGAGGGTTTTCGAGAGAAAGCCCATATTTTCGTCCCGGTTGTCACGCAGGTAATCCACATCCCAAGTCATTTTCTTGCCTTTGTCATCCCAGACTTATCGGTATGAAAATTCAGATTGAGGCGGTCGGAACCGGTATCCTTGTCACTGTTGGAGTACAGCAGAGAATCCAGTACGGCGGTAGAGGCATCGTAAACTTCCGTCCATGAAAGGGCGTTGCCCGGTTTGGGAGCACTGTGATTATAGATGGCCTGCATACCTGCACTCCAGTCCCGTTCCAACGATACATCCACACCTCCCTGAAGGTAGAAGCTATTCATGTAATTGGTGTAGTCGGCACGGCTGTTCCAGGTGTTCTGCGGAAAATAGCGGTAATTCTTCTCACGCGTCTCATAGTTGCCCTGCGTAGTACCCCCGTTGAGAAAGGATGACACGCGCCCATTGCTGAGGTTCAGGCTTACCCCGCCATATCCGTAATTGTCCTTTTCACCAGCGCTGTAGGAAGCGGAAGCCGTACCACCCACGTAATCTTTGGGACGTGACTTCAAGCGAATATTGATGATGCCTGCATTTCCGGCGGCATCGTACTTGGACGGAGGCGTGGTAATCACCTCCACCTTCAGTATCTGGGAGGCGTCATAGGAACGGAGGTAATCTATCAGTTCATCTCCCGACAGCTTCGTCTCACGGTCGTTGATATAAACCCTGATGCCCCCTTTACCTATAATACCAATGCTGTTTTGTCCAACCTGCAGACCGGGCACTTCACGCAGAAGGTCGAGTGCACTGCCACCGGCAGAGGCTATGGTATTATGTGCATCGAACACTACCCTATCTACCAGACGCTTGATAACAGGACGCGCGGCCGTAACGGTCACTTCGTCCAGCAAGGCGGAAGAAGATTTCAATGTCAATTCGCCAACGTTTTTGTTTCCTCGCAGCACAACGGGAACGTAGAGGTCTTCGCTGCCGATAAGGGTAATGTGCAACAAGTATTCTCCCAGTGGCTGGTCAAAGGAAAAACAACCTTGCGTGTCGGTCAGCATACCGGTAATATAGGCACTGTCTTTTGCCTGCTTCAGCAGCACATTCGCCACCTCTACCGGTTGGCGGTTCTCGTCCTGCACACAACCGGAAAGCCGGTAAGTCTGGGCGGAAAGGAAAGTGGCCATACTTGCCAAGGCCATCCATACCATCACTTTTTTTCTAACGTTGTTCAGTAGATTTTCTTTCATTATGCGTTTGATTTCAATGTTTTACTCTTTGTATTTCGCTGAAACAAAGATAGAGGTAAAACATGCCTCAAACGGTCTATATCGGGGAATAAAAAAGTCTATATCCCAAAACTACAAATCACTACATATCAACACTTTAATTTTACAAAAGTCTATATTATGCCTTTTCCGGTCTATATGCTGCCTATAAACTCTACGATGCCTTCCTTCTCCCCCATCCCCAGCTTCTTGCGGATATTCGTCTTTCGCTGGTAAATGGTGGGAATACTTTGTTGTGTCACCACACTAATCTCCTTCGTCGAGAAGTCCGCACAGAGCAGGCAGCAAAGCTGCTTTTCTTTGTCAATGAGCACATCGCCAAAACAGCTGTCCATCTTTGTGTAGAAGTTATCATAAATCCGGTCTATGATAGGATACAAGTCCTCCCATACCAGCAAACTCTCTACCGGCAGTTCATGGCTGGTAATACCCGAAATGCGGCGAAGCAGCTCCTGATTCTGTGAGGTAGGTTGTTTAGCCACCAGCCGTATCATGCCTAATTGCTGCAACAGTATTTTCCGAAAAAACTGCCCGTCTTCCCCTTTCGACTGGTTCCTGGTCACATCTTCCAGCAACCGGGTCAGTGTTTCCGCCCGTTCTTCCGCTTCAATCAGCCTATTACGCCGGTTACGGATATAAAGGGACACACCGCCACCTGCAAGCACCAGTACCAACAGTGCCAGCAACAAATTCAACTGTGCCTGCTTCCGTTCCACCGTCAGAATCAAGTTGGCTTGCGAAAGCGTCTCCTTCGACTCGTCCTTACGCCGGACGGTACTCTGCAGCGCAGCAAGAGCATTGGCAACAGAATCATTATAGCGCGCCACGTCCAGCACATCAAACGTACGGTGACGTGTATAATCTATCAGTGCCCTATATACCGCCACCATATTCTCTTCCGTCAGAAACCGGTTCCGACCCTCGCCACGTTTCCTCTCCTTATTCAAATAGTATTCCGCCGAATCAAGCAACCCTTCTTTCAAGAACACTTCCACTTTCACCAGATCTCCCATACGCAGCTGCACCGGGTCGACGACATACTGCTCCATACGACGAATAGTAGCTATTGCACCGGAAGGTTCATCAAAAGAGTAAGCCTGCATCTGGGCATAGTTACGCAAATAATGCACTATCTTACTGGTATCTCCTGCCTCCACTGCCAGTTCTATGCTGCGCTCCATGTAATAGGATGCAGAATCATTCTTGTTCAGCCCCATGGCAATTCCCATAGAGAAGAAGCTTCCGGCTCTTGCGTCCAAAGCTATGGCGGTACGGAAAGTTTCTATCGCTTTCTCATAATCTTTCCAGACATACACATACCAGTATGCCTTATCAATCAGCATATCAGCCATTCTTCCCGTGTCCTGCAGCGCCTTGGCCAAAGCTACGCCGCTGTCAATGGCAGCTATACACCGTTCGTGCTCTTTCAGCCAATACCAGTACCAGGCTTTCACTGATAGGAAAACAGATTCTTCGCCGTGTCGTTGCGGAAGACGTAATAATCGGAAGCAGGCAATATCAAGGAATCTTCCGCCATCGAGTTGTGCCGCTTATAGTGCACATAAGCATTCAGCCATCCATACAACAGCCTCTCCTCATCCGAAAGTTGCGATAGCCTCTCTATCTGTACCAGCAAGGCATACACGCTGTCCACATTCATATTCACCTGCTTTTCTGCCAGATGTAACAGATGTGCCTCATTCATCTGCCGGCAGGCAACAAGGCACAGCAACGCAAACAATAGTCCAAGGAAAGGTAATCTATTCATAATATAGGAGATATAGTTTTTTCTATCATTTGTCTGCAACCGCAGTTTCCAGTTGCTTCAGCGCCTGCTCCAGCACCGAACGCGGACAGCCGACATTCAGCCGCATAAATCCCTTGCCCGGTTCACCGAACATGGTGCCGTCATTCAGTGCAGATGTGCCTTGTCTACAAATAGTCCCACCAGTTTCTCCTGAGTCAGTCCCAATCCCCGGCAGTCCAGATAAATCAGGTAAGAAGCCTGCGGATGTATCATGCCGATGCCCGGAATATGCTCGCGCAGGTAGTTCTCCGTGAAATCGATATTGCCCTTTATATAGTCCAGCAGCTGTTCCAACCATTCCTCACCATGCATATAGCAGCAGCCGCACCGATATAGGCCAGCATATGCCCTTCGCTGAACTCGCCCGCTTCCATGAACTCCTGAAAACGGTGGCGGATGTCCTCATTGAGGATAATGGCGTACGAACTTCCCAATCCCGGCATATTGAATGTTTTGCTGGGTGCCATGAAGGTGAGGGAATTCTGCGCAGCAGCCCCCGAAACAGTAGCAAAAGGATGGTGTTTGTAAGGCGGCAGAGTCAAGTCGGCATGAATTTCATCGGAGATGACAAACGTATGGTTTTCCATACAAATATCAGCAATCCGGCGTAATTCGTCCATCGTCCATACACGCCCGCCCGGGTTATGGGGATTGCAGAGAATCAATACTTTGCATCCTTGTATATCCTTACGGAAACGCTCAAAGTCAATCTGATACTGTCCGTCTTTCAGGTCGAGCGGAGAGTAAACCACTTCGCGCTTCATGCGTTGCGTCACCAGGAAGAAGGATGATAAACGGGAGTCATCACCATTACCCGGTCGCCGGGATTGGTGAAGCATTGCAATGCGAAGGCTTGACCGCGGACAATGCCGGGTACAAAAGTCAGCATCTCGCGAGTGACGTCCCAACCGTGGCGACGACTGAGCCAGCTACAAATGGAAGTATACCATTCCTCACACGCAGACGTATAGCCCAGCACTTCATGTTCAAGACGCTTCCGCAAGGCTTCCATCACAAACGGGGGCGTGCGGAAATCCATATCCGCCACCCACATGGGGAGGAGATCATCGCGTCCCCATACACTCTTCACACCGTCCCATTTCACGGAGTCGGTACCACGGCGCTCTATTACTTCATCAAAATTGTAAGTCATTTGCTTGTTTTTTTATTG
>ENA-OQCF01000941-OQCF01000941.1-human-gut-metagenome-genome-assembly--contig:-NODE-941-length-10453-cov-4.815030_pt1 | contig 10453 bp, 11 predicted proteins | sample MGYA00242756_ERZ504573 | MGnify/ENA primary metagenome ERZ504573 (study PRJEB26092, sample SAMD00036240) | human gut metagenome | host: Homo sapiens | study: EMG produced TPA metagenomics assembly of...
ATCATGGGCATCCGCCCCCGGCGGTGCGCGGTGCGCAGATGCACGATGAATGCCGTCTGCCCCGATTGGAAAAATGCCGCCGGGACAGCTTTTCCGAAAGGGCCGCGATGTTCTCCGGCACACCGGCTGTGCGGCAGTCCAGATAGATATAATCGTTGGCGCAGCCTGCATTTTGGTAAATGAAAGCTCCATGCTCAAAACTCCTTTCAAGGGGCTGGCAGTCAGTCCCCGAAAACTGTTCTCTTATAATGATAAGAACCCGGAGCGCATCTGTCAAGCAGAAAAGCCGGTTTCGGGGCAATTTTTCGCAAAGAGTTGTCCCCGAACCGGAAAACAGGGCTTGACAATATGCATGGCATGGGATATAAAAAAAGAGAGCGCTTTTGTACAGCGGGCCGTGCCGCGCGGCACCGCAGAGAGACCCCGCTGTGCGCGTATGCAAAACAACTGCAAAAAGGAGACCACAAGAATGGATACTTTTGAAAAAATCCGCGCATTGCTGGCGGAGCAGCTGGACATTGACCCGGAAAAGATCACCCCGGACAGCGACATCATGAGCGATTTTGAGGCCGACAGCCTGGACATCGTGGACATGGTGATGACGCTGGAGGACGAGTTTGGCATCGAGGTGCCGGACGACGCCATTGAGTCTCTGCGTACCGTGGGCGATGTGGTAAAGTTTGTGGACAGCCACACGCAGAACAACTGATTTTGGTAAAAAGCCCCGCCCCTTGCAGCGCGGCACCCGGCTGCTGCTGCAGACGGGGCTTTATTTTGGTTCGTGCGGAACGCGCAGCGTTTGGCGCACGGCCTTGGGAGGATAAAACAAAATGGCAAAAGACAACAAGAAGCTCGTGCAGGCGATCACCAGCCAGGAAGAAAACTTTGCACAGTGGTACACCGACATCTGCGTGAAGGCAGAGCTGGTGGAGTACTCCAGCGTGAAGGGTTTCATCATCCTGCGCCCCTACGGTCAGGCCATCTGGGAGCTGATCCAGAAGGATCTGGACGCCCGGTTCAAGGCCACCGGCCATGAAAACGTGGCTATGCCTGTGCTGATGCCGGAAAGCCTGCTGAAGAAAGAGGGCGAACTGGTCAATGGCTTCGCGCCGGAGGTGGCGTGGGTCACGATGGGCGGTTCCGAAAAGCTGGAAGAACGTCTGGCAGTCCGCCCCACCAGCGAGACCCTGTTCTGCGATCACTGGTCCCGTGTGCTGCACAGCTACCGCGAGCTTCCCATGAAGTACAACCAGTGGTGCAGCGTCATCCGCTGGGAAAAGACCACCCGCCCCTTCCTGCGCAGCCGTGAGTTCTGGTGGCAGGAAGGCCACACCATCCACGAGACCGCCGCCGAGGCGGAGGCTGAGACCCAGCAGCAGCTGAACTGCTACGCCGATGTGTGCGAACAGGATCTGGCCATCCCCGTGGTGAAGGGCCGCAAAGACCGACAGGAAAAGTTTGCCGGTGCCGAGGCTACCTACACCATCGAGGCCATGATGAAGGACGGCAAGGCCCTGCAGAGCGGCACCAGCCACTACTTCGGCGATAAGTTCAGCAAGGCTTACGACGTGACCTTTACCGGCCGCGACAACCAGCTGCATCATCCGTTCCAGACCAGCTGGGGCGTTTCCACCCGTCTGGTGGGCGCTATCATCATGACCCACGGCGACGACGACGGCCTGATCCTGCCCCCGGCAGTGGCCCCCATTCAGGTGGTCGTAGTGCCCATCGCAGCCCACAAGCCCGGCGTTTCCGAGAAGGCTGCCGAGCTGGCCGAGAAGATCAGCAAGTATGCCCGCGTGAAGCTGGACGACAGCGACAATGCCCCGGGCTGGAAGTTCTCCCAGTGGGAGATGAAGGGCGTGCCTCTGCGTCTGGAGATCGGCCCCAAGGATCTGGAAAAGAACCAGTGCGTGCTGGTGCGCCGCGATACCCGCGAAAAAGTCTTCGTCTCTCTGGACGAGCTGGAGACTGCGATCCCCGCACAGCTGGAGGCCTGCGCAAGGACCTGTACGAGCGTGCTCTTGCCAACCGCGAGAAGCGCACCTGGCTGCCACCACCATGGACGAGGTGAAGGAGCTGGCCAAGGCAAACACCGGCTACATCAAGACCATGTGGTGCGGCGACCTTGCCTGCGAAATGAAGATGAAGGAAGAAGTCGGCCTGTCCAGCCGCTGCATGCCGTTTGAGCAGGAACACCTGAGCGATGTGTGCCCCTGCTGCGGCAAGCCCGCCAAGACCATGGTCTACTGGGGCGTGGCGTACTAAGCTTTCCTTTTACTGACAATACAAGAAAAAACGGAACACTTCGGTGCTCCGTTTTCTTGTATTTTGACAATTTTTGTGTTATTATGAATTTGTCGCTTTCAGGCGGCAAGGCACTGCATACAACGGCAGGCGGTTCGGCCCCACTTCCGAAAGGAGGTGAAGCTCATGCCAATTACTTTGACATTCCATATCTTCGGATTGGTATTTACTATCAAGGTAAAAAGCGAGAACCGCCACCCTGGCCGGTGACGGTTCTTAGTTTTTAAGACTGTTCATCAAAAAGGCTGACCGCTTGTCGCAGTGCCTTTTCTGTTTACAGTATACTCATTTTTAAAGGTTCTGTCAAGTGCACGCAGCTTCGTTTCTGCGTGCTTTTTTATCGTTCAAACGTGGTGCTCAGGGTGGTCTCCCAGCTTTCACCCGGGGCAAGGCAGGCGGCAGCGGCACGCTGGCTCCACTGCTGCGGGTCAGTCTCGGCGGCGGGCAGACTGTGCCACGGCTCAATGCACACAAACCGCACCGGCTTTGCAGGGGCCGACCAGATGAGCGCGTAGGGGTAGCCTTCCACATTGCAGGTGATCTTGCGGCCGGTGCCCTTCTCATAGATGCCAATGGTCTTGGTGCGCAGGCCCGCCATGCAGAAGCTGTCGTTTGCGAACAGATCATCCGTCAGCTGGATGGCCTGCTGGTTCTTCCACTGATAATAGCACTTGCCAGACAGCAGGCCGTTCGGACGGGCATCCAGAATGACCGGGCTTTCCGGCTGGTCGAACCGGAACTCGTAATCCGTGGTGGTGTGCTGTGCATCAAAGGGGATGTTGAACGCCGGGTGATAGCCGATGCCAAAGCGCAGCTCTTCGGTGCCGGGGTTGCGCACCGTCAGTGTATGGTGCACGGTCTTGCCGTCCAGACGGAAGGTGCTGGTGAGCACAAAGTCGAAGGGGAAGCGTTCGGCTTTGATGGCATCATCCGAGCGCAGCTCCAACTGGATGGTATCGCCCTCGGCCTTGAGCAGGGTGTGCTCCATGTCGCGGGCAAAGCCGTGCTGACCGCCCTTGTACGTTTTGCCGTCCACCTCAAAGGTACCGCCGGGCAGCTTGCCCGTCCACGGGAACAGAATGGGAGCGTGGCGCTTCCACACAGCCGGGTCGGCCTGCCAGAGCAGCTCTTCCCCCGCCGCATTTTTCAGGCTGACGGCTTCGGCACCGTGGGTGTCCACGGTCAGGGTCAGAAATTCGTTGTGAATGGTTGCCTGCATTTTCAGTATCTCCTTTGTCCTTCTTATTTTCCGGGGTCTTCTGCTTCCAGTATACTCCCCCGTGTGCCAAAAATAAAGTCCCGCCCAGTTTCAGCAGGGCTGTGCCAGCGGCAGGGTGACTGCAAAGGTAGTGCCGTTTTCGCTGCTGCGTTCCACGGTCACACTGCCGCCATGCAGCACGGCGATCTCCCGCACAAGGGCAAGGCCAAGCCCAACGCCGCCCATCTCCCGGCTGCGGGACTTATCCACCGGAAAAAGGGCTGGAAGATGCTCTCCCGGCAGTCTGCGGGGATACCCGGGCCGGTATCTGCAACGCGCAGTACAGCGGTCTGCTTTTCCTGTTGCAGGGTGACGCGCACCGCACCGCCGGGGCGGTTATACTTGATGCCGTTTTCCACCAGATTGAACACCAGCCGGTAGATCAGCGCATCGCTGCCCACCATGCCAAGTTCCTCGCAGTCCTGCTGCAAAGAGATATTGTTTTTCTGGGCAAGGGGGGTCAGGTCGGTCAGGATCTCCTCCACCAGCGGCGCAAGGGCGATCTGGTCGGTGCGGGAGACTGATTGCAGATTGCTCATCTCTAATAAAGTGCGCACAAGAGCGGTCAGGCGGTCCAGCTGCTCCCGCAGAGAGCGGATCAGCCCGGCAGTTTCGGCGTCCATGGCCGGGTGCTCCTCTGCAAACAGTTCCAGCTTCGTCTGCAAAATAGCCAGCGGGGTGCGTAGCTCGTGGGCGGCATTGCCCGCAAACTGCCGCTGCAACTCAAAGGACTGCGCCAGACCATCCAGCATCCGGTTCACCGACCGGCTCAACTGCCCGAATTCCTGCACAGTGTTTTCGTCCAGACGGGTGGTGGCGATGCTGTCCTGATCGACCTGCTGCGCCTGCTGCGCAAGCTGCTGTAACGGTTTCAGCGCTCTGCCGCTGACAAAATAAGCAATGGCAGCGCTGACGATGGTGACCACGACGGTGATGCACCAGCCCTTGCGGCCAAAGACCACCTTTGCATCGTAGACTTCCTGCGAAAAATGCGCCAGCAGACTGGACATTTCCTCCTGCGGGATCTCGATGGTCAACGGATCCGCACTGCCGGGCTGGTACTGCATCATAAAGCCGTTGAGGGCATCCATGCCGGTAACGCCGGTGCGGTATAAAAGCAGGTTCATGCACACGCAGGCGCAGGCGATGAGCAGCGCGGTCAGCAGGGTGATGCGCCATTGCAGGGACAAATGTTTCATTGTACCTCGCCTCCGATCTCGTAGCCTTCCCCGATGCGGTTGCGGATGGGGTCGTAGCCCAGCGCCGCCCGCAGCTTTTTGCGCAGGGCAGAGATATGCACCCGGATGGAGTTGCTGAAGCTGTCTACACTGCCATCCAGACGTGCTCGATGAGTTCTTCCTGACTGACCGGGCGTCCCTGATGCAGCAGCAGATATTCCAGTACGCCGCTCTCCTTCCGCGTCAAAGCAAGGGTCTGACCGTCCACAGCAGCAACGCGGCTACGGGTGTTGAAGCTCAGCCGTCCGCAGCACAGACAGACGTCTTGCTGAATAAATTTGCGCCGGGTCAGGCTGCGCACCCGGGCTTCCAGCTCTGCAAGGTGAAAGGGCTTGGAAAGGTAATCGTTCGCCCCGGCATCCAGCCCCTCCACTTTATCTGCGATTTCACTGCGTGCCGACAAGATCAGCACACAGGTCTCAAGGTCGTGCCGGCGCAGGGTGCGCAGCACCTGCATTCCGTCCACCTTGGGCAGGTTGAGGTCCAGCAGTACAAGGTCGTACCGCTCTGCTGCCAGTGCCTCCAGCGCGGCCTCGCCGTCTGCACAGGCATCCACCTCGTACCCGGACAGCCGCAGCTTTCGGGCAATATCCTCCCGCAGGGAGTGCTCGTCCTCTACCACCAAAAGGCGCATCTTTGTTTTCCACCTTTCCCATAAAAATTGCGTTTTTTCTTCATTATAACAGATTATAGCAGACGGTGTTAAGATTCGTGTTAAGATTTTCTTAGCAGAGATTTTATCACGCATGGTGTATACTGATGCCATCAAACAACAGGAGGCTATGATGTTCATGACAAAAAAACAGGCGCAGCTGCTTTTGCTTGCCGCCGGGGTTCTGATGCTGCTGTTCGGCTTATGGCGGGGCGAGGCAGACACCGTATTTTCAAAAGCCATCCGGCTGTGTATGGAGTGTGTGGGCATTGGATAAGAAAAAGAAAAAGCTTTCTCCCCTTGCCCGCTTCCGGGGCTTTATACAAGCCGGGGCTACCCTGCTGACCAATCTCCACCTACCAATTTTGCAAAAGGAGCGCTGTATCAGGGCGGCGGAAAATACGTCTGCGTGCCGGGGCTGAACTGCTATTCCTGCCCGGGCGCGGCCGGTGCCTGTCCGGTGGGAGCATTCCAGGCGGTGGTGGGCTCTTCCAAGTTCCGCTTTTCCTACTACATTACCGGCATCCTCATCCTCTTTGGGGTGCTGCTGGGGCGGTTCATCTGCGGTTTCCTCTGCCCATTCGGGTGGTTTCAGGAGCTTTTGCACAAGATCCCATCCCCCAAGCTTTCCACCAAAAAGCTGAAGCCGCTGCGCTATTTAAAGTATGCGGTGCTGCTGGTCATGGTGGTGTTGCTGCCTTTGCTGGCGGTCAATGAGCTGGGCATGGGCGACCCCTTCTTCTGCAAGTATCTCTGCCCGCAGGGCGTGCTGGAGGGTGCCATTCCCCTCTCCCTGACCAATGCGGGCATCCGCGCTGCGCTGGGCAAGCTGTTCACATGGAAGGCCTGCATCCTGCTGGCGGTCATCGTGGGCAGCGTGGTATTCTACCGCCCCTTCTGCAAGTGGCTGTGCCCGCTGGGCGCGTTCTATGCGCTGCTGAACAAGGTCTCGCTGTTCCAGATGCGCGTAGACACCCACAAATGCGTCTCCTGCGGAGCCTGTGCAAAGGCTTGCAAGATGGACGTAGACATTACCAAGACCCCCAACCACGCCGAATGCATCCGCTGCGGGATGTGCATGAAAGCCTGCCCCACGGACGCCATTCAGTACAAGTTCGGCTGGGGGACCAATCAAATACCGAAACAACAAAGGAGTAAAACCATGAAGATCCATCGTATCGCCGCACTTTTTCTCAGCCTTGTGCTGGCTTTCAGCCTTGCCGCCTGCGGGCAGGGCGCATCTTCTGCATCCTCTTCTGCCGCTTCCTCTGCGGCAGAAGAAAGCAAAACCGAGGAGCAGCTGCTGGCCGAGGAAAACGAGATCCTTTCTGCAAACGATGCTCTGTGGGAGAAAGTGTTCTCATCCATGGACAAAAACGTGAACCGAAACCACGATCAGCGCCAACTACGGCGATTTTCTGCTCAGCGCTGTGGAAAAGACCAAAGATCAGTTCTCGGACGAGGAGTACAAGACCCTGACCGCAGATGCCGAAAAGATTCGTGCCATCGAGGAGCAGATCGCCGCTCTTGCCCCCGCAGAGGATGCCGCTTCCAGTGCCGCCGCACAGGGCACCGCCTTCCCCAAGTTTGAGGGCAGCGATTTAGAGGGCAACCCGGTGGACAACAGCCTGTTTGCGGGCAACGCCTTTACGGTGGTGAATTTCTGGTTCAACGGCTGCAAGCCCTGCGTGGAGGAGTTGGACGACCTGAACGCCCTGAACGAGAAGGTCAAGGCACAGGGCGGTGAGGTCATCGGCATCAACACCGAGACGCTGGACGGCAACCAGCAGGGCATTGATGCCGCCAAAAAACTGCTGGAGACAACGGGCGCAAGCTACCGCAACATCTACTTTGCCTCCGGCAGTGAGGCCGGCAAGTTTGCACTGAACATCATGGCCTTCCCCACCACTTACGTTTTTGACCGGGACGGCAACGTTGTGGGGCAGCCCCTGCTTGGCGGCATCGACAAGGAAGAAAACCTTGCCACTCTGCAAAAAAATATCGACGCCGCCCTTGCCAAGGACAGCGCCAAATAAACCTTTCTCCCCTGCCGCCTTCGGGCGGCTTTTTTATTTGCGGTGTGCATTGCCATGCACGCCCGGGTGCCGGACGGAATACGCTGTGAGAGAAGCGATACCACTTTTACAGCAAAGGAGCATCCGCCTATGAAAAACACCGGCATTCTACGCATTCAGGCTTTCGGTGCCCGTCAGTCCTCGCCCATCGAGGGTGTTCTCGTCACCGTGTCCGGCAACGGCTTTACCGCTCAGCGTATCACCGACGAGACCGGCACCGCTGCCGACCTCTCCATTGAAGCCCCCTCCTGTGCGCTGTCCCTGCAGGAGGACAACACCATCCGGCCCTATGCCGTTGTGGACCTGACTGCCGCAAAGGCAGGCTTCCGCACCGTGCGCATTCAGGGTGTGCAGATCTTTGCCGGGCAGGTCACACTGGCCCAGCCGGAGATGATCCCCGAGACCGAAGAGGATCGCGACGTGGTAAACCCGCCCATAGTCATCCCGGAGCATTCACTGTTCACCGGCGATGGCGGCAGCGGCCCGGACCCCATGGAGAACTGCGTGCCCCGGGTGCTGGACAGAGTCATCATTCCCAAAAACATCACGGTGCATCTGGCAAGCCTGCGGCATCCGCCCGCAATGTGACTGTCTCCTTCCGGGATTATATCGCCAATGTTGCATCCAGCGAAGTCTACCCTACCTGGGCTGACGAAAATAACCCAACGGGGCCATTAAACTGCTCTACCACTTAGAAATTCCATTCAATCGTGATTTTTTGCTCTCCGGTGAGTGGATCTTTCGTTCCGACAACGACACGATGAACCAGCAGTACAGCAAGTTCACGGGTCAGATGGGAAACCTGTGCCAGTTCCCGCACACGCTGCATCTGCGTCTGAACCACGCTGGTTTCTTCCTGCTGCTGTTCCAATTCCGCTTCCAAAATATTGATTCGCGTTTCTGCGTTTTTTACATCTTCCAGAAAAGTCTGGTTCATTTCAGAAAACTGGACGGTATCAATCAGACCAGACACCTTATCCAGATACAGTTCCTGCATAGCTTTGCGCCGCCGGTCTACTTCGCTTTTCAACCGTTTCAGCTCGTCACGCTTTGCATGTTCTCGCTGCTGGATTGGGTCATCCTGTTCTGGAAGGGTAACTTTTTCAGGGTCAAAATAATCTGCCACATACGCCCGGATACGTTCCAGCACAGCATTCTCCAATGCGTTCATATCTGTACAGGTCTTGTTGCCACACACTTCCGGTGCGCGCTGGTGCATCCGGCAGCGAACATAGCGTCTTTGAGTCCCATCCGCCTTTGGCTGACGGCCAGTTTGTTCCATGTAGCTGCCGCAGCATCCGCAAACCACTTTTTTCGCCAGCGGATGAATCGTTCCTTTTCCACCACTCCGGGTACGTTCTTTCAGCATCATCTGAACTGTTTCAAACGTCCCCCGGTCAATGATGGCTTCATGGGTGTTTTCTACAACGATCCACTGCGACTGGGGAAGCCAAATCGTCTTTTCGGACTTATAACTCACCTTTTTATGCCGCCCCTGCACCATATCTCCGACATAAAGCTGATTGTGCAGCATTTGGTATACCGTGGGGCTACTCCAAAGGTCTGCATTGGGATTTTTCGCTGCAATATGGTAATGGATGCCATGCTGCTGTTTATAAGCAGTTGGGCTTGGAACTTTCTCATCATTCAGAATCCGCGCAATCTTATGCGCACCGATTCCACTAAGAGCCATAGAGAAAATCCGCCTTACCACTTCGGCAGCTTCCGGATCGATGATAAGTTTTCCTTTTGCATTCGGGTCTTTGCAATACCCATACCGCGCAAAAGAGCCGATGAACAAACCCTCTTTCCTCTTGTGGTCAAGCACCGAGCGGACATTGGTAGACAAGTCTTCCAGATACCACTCGTTGATCAGGCCATTGATCTGACGAGATTTTTTATTCGCAGTATCGTTTGTATCCACATGGTCAACGACAGCAATGAACCGAATGCCCCACTCAATAAACTTTCCGTGCAGGTATTTTTCCACGAGTTCCATATCGCGGGTAAAACGGGATTGCGTCTTGGCCAGCACCACATCAAATTTATGTTCGCTTGCGGCTTGTATCATCGAATTGAAAGCCGGACGGTTCCGGTCGATGCCGGAATAATCCTCATCCGAATAAATCTGGTAAATATCAAATCCTTTCTCAATGGCGTACTGGATCAGCATCGATTTCTGGTTCTGAATACTTTCCGATTCGCCAATTTTACATTCATCTTCTTTGCTCAGGCGGCAATAAATTGCCGCTTTCATGATTTGCACCTTTCTTTTTGTGCACAATCGTCCATGCGCAACATACCGCATTCTCCCCTCAAATTCAAGGATGCCAAATCAGGCGCAGGATTTTGAAGGAGCGGTATCGGACAGCTCATCGACGATATATCGTTCAAATTTCTTTTGGAAATGTTCTTTGCGCTGTTCGTTGTTGTCCGAACAAAATTTTTCGTGCAGAATAAAAGGAGTTTTTTTCATCGAATCCCCCTTTTCGGTTCACTTGATTGTGATATGTGTCACTTCAGTCTATTTCCAGTCGGCGAAATTCAGAACTTTTCAACCAGTCAATATGGCTTATAAACTAAAAAAGCCTCTGAGGACGACTCCCAAATGGGAAGAGTCCTCGGAGGTATTCGTTTAGCGGGTGTTCTGCTGTCTGCGAGCGTCCTTCCGCACAGCTTTCTGTCCGCATCAAAGATATTTTCGGATGGTCGGAACAAGGATATTCCGATTGATTAACTTTGCGATACTGTTCATGTTGTAGTTGGTTCATTGCAGTTTCAGCTTACAACAAAAAAATGAGATAGGCAACCCCTTTGGGGGAAGTCTATCTCATTTTTTGTTGGGGCTATTTTGCAACAGCCCCCCTTTATAACAACCCTGCCTTACAGTTTGGGAGAAACGCTTAGTGCTTCAGTTCCAGCA
>ENA-OQCF01000943-OQCF01000943.1-human-gut-metagenome-genome-assembly--contig:-NODE-943-length-10449-cov-1.575082_pt1 | contig 10449 bp, 14 predicted proteins | sample MGYA00242756_ERZ504573 | MGnify/ENA primary metagenome ERZ504573 (study PRJEB26092, sample SAMD00036240) | human gut metagenome | host: Homo sapiens | study: EMG produced TPA metagenomics assembly of...
GAGGAAAGGAAGCTGCCGTGCTCTTTTTTAATATTCCGGCTTAGCTCAGTTGGTAGAGCGCTTGACTGTTAATCAAGATGTCGTCAGTTCGAGTCTGACAGCCGGAGCACGGAAGAAGGAGGCCGCCCGGGCCTCTTTTTTGGTATCTAAATAAGTAGTAAGTAAAAGGCCAAGGAATTATCCTCGGTCTTTTTTAGATGCTTGATTTAAGATTAAGTTTTTTAAAGCAAGTGATTAATCTTTGTAGTGCAGGAGACAATTCTTTATTTGTTTGAGTGGCAATGAAGAATTGAATGTAGATCAGATTTTCATCAATAGGTAGTAAGTTGATCGGTGTTTGCCGCATTTTGGTTAAAATGCTGCTGAAGAAATAGTTAAGCCTACACCACGCAATGCTAATTCGGTAGTTGTGACGATACTTTTACTTTCTAATACAATATTAGGCTTAATATGGAACTTTTGAAAAAGCCCGTTAACTTGATGGCGAATGGCCGACTCAGAGGAGCTTAAGACCATAGGATCCTGTAAAACTTCTTTCAGGTCCAGACTGCTTGGTTCCAAAATAAACTTGCCAGATTGGAAAAATGACGAGCTCTGAGGAATGACTACATAGTACTGTTCACCATCTTTAACAGAATAAGTTAAATCACGAGAAATGGTTTTAGGTGTTTGACCGATGTAACAATCAATTTCACCATTAAGCAATTTAGTTTCATTTGTACGAGGTGAATTTTCAAATAATTGAATTTCAACTGTAGGATTTTCTTTTAAGAAATCTGGAAGAAGTCGAGGTAATAAAAAAGTACCTAAGCTCTCTAAAATGCCCACCTTAATAATCTCTTTATTAGGTTGGGTAAAGGGTGCAAGTTCACGCTCGAGCTGCTGATCGTTGTAGGAAATGTTTTCTAAATATTTGTAGTAAATCATTCCAGCTTCAGTCAGCGAAAAAGGCACGTGATCGCGGTTGATAATTTGCGTACCGAGGCGCTTTTCAATTCTTTTAATGAGTTGAGTTAAATAAGGCTGGGAAATATATAACTCGCGAGCGGCTTTGGTAAAATTGTTTTCTTTTAGTAATACGTCGAGATAATGCAATAATGCTTCAGGATCGTTCATAAAATATACCTCCAATAATAAAATTATTATAACTCATTAGCTAGAAAACTATTTTGCCTAAGCCAGATTCCCCATTAAAATAAAGAAGAAAACCTTTACATACAAAAAGAGGGAGATTTTTATGGCTATGAAACCAGGTACATACGATGTAAAAGCAAAAGGGCATGGCTCAAGCTATATGTCAATGCAAGCGGTGAAACTAGGGGCGTTGCTGATGAGGTGTTCAACCGTTTGCCAAAATTAATGTCGACAATCAAACTTTAAACGTTGATGCAGTCAGTGGTGCTACTATCTCTAGCCATGGTGTAATCGATGGGGTTGCGGAAGCAATCACTGAAGCCGGCGGAGACGCCGAAGAATGGAAAAAGCGTGCTAAGCCTAGCAAGGCACATGCGACAAAGGATGAAGAATATACTACTGATGTAGTAGTTATCGGTGCCGGTGGTGCTGGCTGGCTGCAGCTGCGCGCAGTATCCAACATGGTAGAAAAGTTGTCGTACTTGAAAAATTCCCACAAATTGGCGGCAATACGACTCGTGCTGGTGGTCCAATGAATGCGGCCGAGCCTGAATGGCAAAAGAAGTTTAAGGCTTTAGCTGGTGAAAAAGAGGACTTGGAAAAATTAGCCGCTACACCAATTGAAAAGATTGATCCAGAATATCGTTCCGACTTTGAGGCATTGCAAAAACAAATTAAGGAATACGTTGATTCAGGCGCAAATTATTTATTTGATTCAAAATTACTGCATGAAATTCAAACCTATGTTGGTGGTAAGCGAACCGATTTGAATGGACACGAGATTCACGGTACTTACGCTTTAGTTAAGGAATTAGTTGATAATGCACTCGATTCAGTTAACTGGCTTAAAGAACTTGGCGTAAAATTTGACGATAGCCAAGTAACAATGCCAGTTGGTGCTCTTTGGCGTAGAGGTCACAAGCCAGTTGAACCAATGGGTTATGCTTATATTCATGTTTTGGGCGACTGGGTTAAGGACCATGGCGCAACTGTTTTGACTGAAACTCGCGCTAAGCACTTGCTTGTGGATGGCGATAAAGTAGTTGGCGTTGTTGCTGAAAAGAGCGACGGCTCCAAGGTTACCGTTCACGCTAAATCAGTTATCTTAACTTCAGGTGGTTTTGGCGCCAACATGAAGATGGTCCAAAAGTACAACACTTATTGGAAACACATCGATAGCGACATGCCAACGACTAACTCTCCAGCGATAACTGGTGATGGGATCGGTTTAGGAAAAGAAGTTGGTGCAGACTTGGTCGGCATGGGCTTTATTCAATTGATGCCTGTGTCTGATCCAAAGACTGGTGAATTATTCACTGGTTTGCAGACGCCACCTGAGAACTACATTATGGTAAATAAAGAGGGTAAACGTTTCGTAAATGAATTTGCGGAACGTGATACGCTGGCCAAAGCTGCAATTGCCAACGGAGGACTCTTCTATTTGATCGCTGACGATAAAATTAAGGCCACTGCCTATAACACTACCCAAGAGTCAATCGACGCTCAGGTGAAGGCAGGAACGCTTTTCAGGCAAATACTTTAGCCGACCTTGCCAAGCAAATTGGTATGAAGCCAGAGGTGCTTGAAGATACAATTAAGAAATATAATTCTTACGTTGATGCCGGTGAAGATCCAGAATTTGGCAAGAGTGCCTTCAACTTGAAGTGTGAAATTGCCCCATTCTATGCTACGCCTCGTAAACCAGCTATTCACCACACAATGGGTGGTCTTAGGATCGATACCAAGGCCCGCGTGATCAATAAAGACGGTGCTGTAATTAAGGGACTTTACGCTGCAGGTGAAGTTGCAGGTGGTATTCATGCCGGCAACCGTCTTGGTGGTAATTCCCTTGCTGATATCTTTACTTTTGGTAGAATCGCAGCTAACACTGCTTTTGCGGAAAAAATAATTAACTACTAAAAACAAAAAGTGCCTAGGAACAATTCCTAGACACTTTTTTGGTGGATTCATTTTTCGGATCAAAATTTTTTATTTAGTTAAAAGTACCAACTTTGTTGGTGTGAACTAAAACTTTTGCCCCATGTGGGGATGTATTGGTTAAATCAAAACTTACGTCTCGTCCTGCACGCATGCCGTGATGTTCACCGTTAACCCAGTGAGAGTTATTGGTTACGTCATAGACTACGCCGTTTACGGCAATATAAGCTGGACGACCGTTTTTGCCATCATAATTTGACAGAGTTTCTTTAGTGAATTCTTTCATATCGAGAAGCTCCTTTCTAAAGTAAAACTACTATAGGTTAATAGTAACATAGTGTCACTTTTAATAGAAGCGGTCTATCTTTTCTTATATCTTTTTTATGAAAGGTGACCACGCCAGCCGGCAATATCCCAATCTAAGAAATCGTAGTTTAATTTCTTACCGTAGATCTTTTCGTAAACAGCTACTTTTTGCTTGTAATCTTGTTCCATCATATGGTGGGCGTTTTCATTAGCACTTAGGGAAACATCGGGATAAATGGGGTCTAAAACGTGCACAATGTACTTAGTTTCGTAGAAGTTGGCGTCCTTTTTTTCGACCTTAGGCAAATCCTTGATTTCAACAAAAGTGGAAATAACTGGCACGTTTTGCTTAGCGGCAAAATAGTAGGCACCGCGTTGCAACTTACGAGGTTTGCGGTAGTTCCACCACATTTCTTGTTCAGGATAAATCAAAACCCAGTTGTTTTGATCCAATGCTTGGCTCAAATGCTTTGGAAATTCGTTGGCAATGTAACTAGGGCTTTGAACCAAAAGGAATGGTGCGACATAGTTCATCAAGTAGCGGAAAAAGCCAGGCAACATCAGTTGGTATCTTCAATAACAATTGAAAGTTGACAGTGCATTTTGTCAGCGAGGAGCTTAATTGGAAGCGAATCGACTTGATTGTAGTGGTTGGAAGTAACAATCGCGCCACCAATTAGGTAAATTGTTTAATTTTTCTAGGCCTTCGAATTCGGTTGAGCCAGCGATTGTCTTAGCCAAAGTATTAAAAATCACATGACCAATGCGGTTGTTGATCTTGCTGGAAAAAGTTTTACGGTTTTCCCAGTAGTCATTAACTAGCTTCAATCTTTCATCAAGCGACATTTGTGGGTCACCGATTTCAACCTTAGCCGTAAAATCACGGTCGTTGGCAGCTTTTTTGATATTTTTAATTACTGCTTCTCGATTATCACCAAAAATCATAATTTAACTGCCTCACGTTCCTTAACTTTGGCCCAATTGTTAGGGTCTTTTTCTGTTTTGTCTTCCTTTAAAAGCATGTGGTTCAGCTTTTGACGATCGGCCGCACGTTGTTCATCGGTGTAGTTATCGAGTTCAGCCTTTAGTTCGTCGTAAAACTTGGTTTCCTTAGCGCTTTGCCAGAAATAATCTTCATATTGCACGCCTTTGAAATGCCATGGTTTGAAGAAAAGATTGTAGTGGATCAAACCAGGATTTTTGATCGGTTCGGTATTTTCATTAGGCATAGCATCCCAGCGTGGATCAAGGTGAAGAATGTTGCCTTCGCCCATTTCATTTAAGTAATCTTGATCGGGTGCAATACAGTCGAAGTGGTAAGTTTCAAGCAGTTCCATGAAGTGATCGATAAAAAGTTTGTCACGGAATTGCTTAGCGTTCATGACCAACATTCCTGAATTGATGTACTTCTTAGGATCGAGTGCTAAAACATCCTTGATGTATTTCACCATCTTAGGCACAAATTGAATTGAAGAGTCGGTGCAGGCACCAAATAAGTTGTCGCCAAGCTCTACATTGTAAAGCTTAGCAATATCGTCGTTAACAACGGTGTCGCTGTCGATGTAGATTGCCTTGTCGTATTGCGTGAACAATTCAGGAATAAACAAGCGGTAGAAAATTGACATGGTGAAGAAGTCGGCCCGCAAGAAGTTTTCCTTTCGGTTTTGAATCGGCTTCACCAACTTGTCGTCAATATGGAAAACTTTACGTGTACATTTTCATTGCGAGATCGCTTAAATCTTTTTTATGCTCATCAGACAAATCTTGGCTTAAGAAATACACGGTGTAGTCTGTATCAGAGCTGGCATGTTTAACCAAAGAATTGAGTGATACTGCCGCATATTTAGTGAAGTCATCACTAATGCTGTAAAAAACTGGTACTGTCATAAATTTTCCTTTCTTAGTCAATCTTAACGGATTCGTGCTTTTTGACCTTAGCCCAGGTGTTAGGTTCGTCAACGATCATGTCAACTTTCTTGGCCATCCATTCAAGATCGGCACGGGCCTTTTTACGATCTTCGTCAGTAAAGTCAGCAAGTTGCTGCTTTAATTCGTCATAGTAAGGCGTGGTCTTGGCAACGTCCCAGAAGTAGTGAGCGTATTGCACGTCTTCAAAGTGCCATGGCTTGAAGAACAAGTTGTAGTGCACGATCTTAGGATTTTCAATTTCGGGGATGCTTTCGTTAGGCATAGCGTCCCATTCCTTAGGCAAGTGGTAGATCTTGTCTTCACAGATTTCGTTCATGTAGGCTTGGTCTGGGTCGACGTTGTCGAAATGGTACTTGCCCATCAAGTAGTAGAACTTATCGACGAAGTGCTTATCGCGGAAGGCCTTCATGTTGAACAAAATGACACCGTTGTTGATGTATTTTTCGGCAGGTAAGATGCTTGGCACTCTTTAATGTATTTTTGTAAAAGCGGCATGTAGCGAATAGATAAATCAGGACAGCTGGCAAACATGTTATCGCCGATTTCAGTATTGTATAAATCCGCAATGTCCGTGCAAATAATGGTGTCGGCATCTAGGTAAACTGCCTTGTCATATTGTGGGAATAATTCAGGGATGAACAAACGGTAGAAGATGGACATGGTGAAAAATTGGGCACGTAAGTAGTTTTCCTTAGTCTTGTGAATTGGCTTAACCATGTCATCGTCAATGTGGAAGACGTGGACATGAATGTTGTCAGTTGACATGTCTTCCAAGCTCTTTTTGTGTTCATCAGAAATTTCTTGAACCAAAAGAGTGATAGTGTAGTCCTTCTTAGGATCAGCATGATCCATTAATGATTGAATTGAGACAAATGCATATGGCGTGTAGTTGTCACTGATAGTGTAAAAAACAGGGATAGTTTTCAAAATAGTTCCTCCAAGTATTATTCTTTCAAATTATTGCGAATCTTGAGATATTCGTTGAGTAAATCATCATATTCGTGCAAATGAAGTACGCTGTGCACACGGTCAACGTCCCATGCTTAACTGTCTGCGTATGGAAGTAAGGCCAGAAACGAAAACTAGTAGTAAAGTGCTGAATCTTAGTGTTCTTTTGTAAACGATATTGTTCGTTGTAGCGGCGTGGCACGACCCGCTTGGCGACAGCCAGCTTATTAATTGCGGACTGGTCGGGCAAGAACATTTTTTTGGTTTGCATCATGTCTCTGACTTTAGCAAAAGACCGGTTTGTTTAATCTTAGTCATGTTTAACAGCAGGACGCCGGAATTCAGGTAGTCAAAGACGCGCTTAGTTTTGACATTGTGGAAGAAAAATCTGCCCCAGTAGTCGAAGTACACCAACGAGTTCGATACCCTTGATGTTTTGCTTATAAAAAGCAGTAATGTCGCCGCGAATAACGATATCGTCGTCCAGGTAAAGAATACGATCAGGGATCTGTGGCAATTCATCCGCAAAAAGACGCAACATGGCATAAGGCGTAAAACGCGTATTCATGTTGGCTGTAGGTGGCTGCTTGATAAATAGATCGGTACAGTCGATCAACTCCAGCGTATTTTTAGGGTTTGCTTTAACTAATAAAGAACGAATAAAATCTGCGGCATGCTTAGAGAAGGGATGATACTTGCGTTTATCGCTGTGAGCTTCCATGGTTAAAATGTAGAGGTGCAGTTCCTTTGCACCAGAGTTCTTTAATAATGATAGTGTGGAGATTAAAACGCCGTCTTCTGCGTTTTCGTCCCCGCAAAAAAGTATATTCATAATTGCTCCTGTTTAGTAGTATTCGAATTTACTAATCTGTATATTCTATATGATACCGTGTAGAATGCATTTTTCTGAGTGAAGGGATGAAGTCAATGAAAATTTCAGAAGCTTTGAGAAAAGAACGGAAATCATTAGGATTAACACAAGGTCAAATGATTAAGGAAAGCAAAATATCTGTTACCCATTATTCTAAAATAGAAAATGGACAAAATAGAATTTTTATTGATGATTTGATTTTAATTTTACAGTTACGTGGAATATCAATTACTCAATTTTTTTAAAAAGTATTTTCCATCAAATGATAACATAGATTACTCCCAAATATCTCAAGAATTAAATCAACTTTTTTATGATAATGATGTAAAAAAAAGCCAAAGAGTTAAAAGCTGAAAATTTTGAATACTAAACATATGTCAACAGAATTAAGAGATAGGGCAAACTTGATCATAGCTGTACTAAATTCAAAAGATGATAAAACAGATACTGCAGCAGTTAAACAAGCTATGCATGACTTTTTTAAGCATCAAGAATGGATGAATGATGAAAATGCGATTGTACTTTTGAGTAATTCTATTCGAAAAGACAATCTAAATGATGTCACACCTTTAGTAATGATGTTAATTAGGTAACTAAAACTCTTAAAGACAAACTAATAAGGTTAAGAAACAAAAACGTTTCTTAACCTTATTTTTTGATATATTGGCAATATTCATAATCGCTGAGCTTAGCTCGGTCAATTAATGTCTTTTGAATTTCATCGTGGAGCTTATTTTGGGCTTCCTTACGGCTTAAAGTTTGATCCGGGTAAAATGGTCCGTCGATATAAACAACTGCGCGAGGGCGCTTCCCAAAGCGTCTTTTATGGTAGGTTTTGGTCATAACGAAACTTGGCGCGTTCAGTTGAACAGGAAAGTGCATGCTGGTTGCGTCAAAGGGACGAATTTTGGTGTAGTAGGGCCAAACGTGGGCTTCTGGGTAGATTAGAACTTCACCTTTTTTATCTTTGATCACGGTTTTGATAGCCTTGATCAGCTTGACCGACTGTTTTAAGTCTTTACCAACGGGAAGGCCACCGTAGCGTACCAGGTATTTGCCGATGAAGGGGATGCCCCAGTTGGCTTGACCTGCGATGGCGTAGAAATTCTTAATGGGAAAAATCGTGAGAGATGTAAAAACGTCACCCATTGGTCTGGTATGGTTGCCGTAGATGAAGTAGCCACCATCGACTTGCTTTAATTTTTCTGCGCCGATTACCTTAACGTTGTCGAAAAAGCGGAAGACGAGCCAACCGAAGCCAGCCGCAAGAGGGCGGGCGATTGCTGACCAAATTTTGCACCGCGAGAATTGGGCAAAATCACATAGTCGTCTGGTAAGCTGAAATTTTGATCGTGGCTGTCGACCACATCGTCGGTAGTTTTGTGATAATAATAAATTCGTTTCATTCGTGTTCCTTCAAGATAGTTATCAACTACCCCAGAATCAATTCTGGGGTTTGTAGTTCTCATTCCACGTGGAATAGTAATCTTAACGCCTTTCGGCTCTCACCTTCGAGACTACATCATCGGACAGTTGACAATGCCCGTTTACCTGCCAAGATTTACTCGGCAGATGCTTGTTTTGTTAAACTGCGGTGCTTCCTCACCGCTTCGATAGAGTGTCCCTAAGAACTGGATGTTCATTGACGCAAGCCGGTCATCGTTTGACTTGTAGCCACATCTATCGCAAACATACAAGTGCAGTTGATGATCACGGTTTTCCTTACGAATCCGTCCGCATTGGGGACAGCGCTGGCTGGTATATTTGGCAGGGACTTTTACTATCGCTGACGAGTTCAGATTAGCCTTGTAGGTAAGGAACTGCTCAACTGATAGAAAGCCCAAGAAACCATTTCATAGCGTTTGTCTTTAGCTGTCTTTTCAGTAGCAAAGCGGACATCGGTCAAGTCTTCCAAAACGAAAAGGGTATTAGCGCCATAATGGTCAACGAGTGTCTTAGTCAAGCGATGGTTGACATCGCTCATCCAGCGGTTCTCTCTTTGACCGATCTGCTTAAGTCTTCGTTTGGCGGACTTGGTGCCTTTGGCTTGAAGCTGGGCACGCAGTTTTTTGTATTTGCGTCTGGTTCTTAATGCCTTTTGACCGTTGAAAAGCAAGGTTTTGCCTTTTTCATCGTAGCAGGAAGCCAAAAAGCGCAAGCCACGGTCAATCCCGACAACATGCTCAGCTTCTTCCGGCTGATATTCCGGCAAAGAGACGGTAGCGCTTAGGTGCATGTACCATTGGTTCCTAAATTTAAGTAATTTAATCGTGCCGAATTTCCATTTATCTGAATCAAGTACTGATCGAAGCTCTTGCACACAAAATCAACCTTTTTTTCTTCCTTGCAAAGTGTTTAAAGATATTTGCTTGGTAGAGCTTAAGTAAGACCAGTCCCGATTGCGCTGTAAATCTAATTGCGGACGCTTGAATTGGATCGGGTACCAGAGCCAGCTAAGGTTACGAAAAGTCTGTGCCAAATAGCGTGACCCTTGCCGTCCTTTTTCCCAGTATCGTAGCGGTATGGCTTTTGCTTTAGCTGTGTTTTAACAGTCTTATAGCGAGCAATAACAGTTTTAATAGCAGACTGCGCCATTTGGCTTTTTAAACCGAATTTATTTCTAAGATCACGGTAAAGAGCCTTGTTCAGCTTAGATTGCTTTAATTCAAAAGCATGGTTAAAAACATATTGCGAGATAAAATTGCAGGCATCCTTATATTTAACCATCGTTTGCATAAAGGAATGTGCGGTTTCTTCATCAATATTGAGCAGTTTTGCCTTAACGGTCACTGTCTGATCCATTTAATTCACCTCTTTTTAAACTAATTCACTAGCAATAATATCATAAGTGGTCTAGTGAATAAATAATAAAAAGCAAAAAAGGGGCTGAAAGTGCAATTCTTCCCCAAATTAAAATCATGAGGTATCCTTGCTTAATCAGCCCTAAAAAATTTCAATGAACCTTAACAAAAAAATGTTGTTTTCTTCTGCTGTTATTGCGGGACTTCTCTTAAGCGTTGCGCCTGCTACTGTTCAAGCTGCAAGTACTGCTAGCAATGCACCTAAAACCACAAATGTTAATCCGAGGCCGTAATTGAAAATGACCCTAAGTTAACTAAACAAGGCTACGTTTTAAGAATTAAGAATTCAAAAGATGCAGATCCTATTTATGTGGGCAAAAACAACTACAAATATGCTTTAACGCATTATGAAACCTTCAAGGGCAAGACAATTAGTCCAGCTAAGGTCCAAAATGTTAAATTTAGAGTTGAAAAGGTAGTAAGATTCCACGGCAAAATTAGTGGTGCTCCATTATACTTAGT
>ENA-OQCF01000947-OQCF01000947.1-human-gut-metagenome-genome-assembly--contig:-NODE-947-length-10428-cov-10.063683_pt1 | contig 10428 bp, 11 predicted proteins | sample MGYA00242756_ERZ504573 | MGnify/ENA primary metagenome ERZ504573 (study PRJEB26092, sample SAMD00036240) | human gut metagenome | host: Homo sapiens | study: EMG produced TPA metagenomics assembly of...
GCCTCGCCTTCGGCGTTCGCGGCGGCGACGGCCTCGTGCGGGTCCTTGCCCTCGGCCTCGGCGCGCATACCCAGCACCAGGTTGCGCAGGCCCGCGACCGTTCCTTCCACGTCGGGGGCAGGCTGGTCGGCGTGCAGGTACGCCCAGTCCATCATAAAGGTCGCCGAAGACAGCGCGCCGATGGCCAGCGCGTCGTCGGGACACGAAAGCTCGACCTCAAAGACACGCTCGTCGTGCTCGCTTACGCGGGTGCGGCCGCACGAAATGCTGCCGGCAAGCCCGGTCTCGTTCATGAGCTCGACCGTCACGTGCTCCAGCAGATGGCAAAGCTCGGTCTGGCCCATGCAGTCCTGGAACTCGCGACCGGAATCGCCCAGGCACAGGTGCTTGGCAATCGCGGGCACCAGGTAGTACACGCGCGCCGTAGCCTCGATGTCCTCCGAGGTCATGAGCGGCATGCCGGGGTTCACCAGCACATGCGCGCAGATCTTGTCCTCGCTGACGGTGACCTTAAGGATGTTGAACAGGCCTGCCATAACTCTCCCCTACTCTTCCTTGCCCTACTCGTCGCCGTCGTGCGGGTCCGCAGAGCCCGTACCCGGCGCCTTCGGCTTATCTGCCGAGGACCCGGAATCCTTCTTATCGGTTTCGGCCGGAGCGATCACGCGAATGAGCGAGATGCGCTGGCCACGCATCGACTGCACCTTAAACTTGTACCCCGCAACCTCAAACACCTCTCCGATGTCGGGCACCGAGTCGCAAAGCTCCAAAATCCAGCCGGCGATGGTCTCATAATCATCGCTTTCCTCGAGCGGCCAACCAAGCTCAATCGCGTCATCGCACGAAAAACGCCCATCGACGAGCCACTCGCGGCGCGAAAGGCGCGTGAGGTACTTGTTGTCGGGGTCGAACTCGTCCTCGATCTCGCCCACGATCTCCTCGACGATGTCCTCGATGGTGATGATGCCGGCCGTGCCACCGTACTCGTCCACGACCACTACGATCTGGTCGTGCGAGGTCTGCATCTCGGACAGCAGCGGCAGGATGTCCTTGGTGTCGGGCACAAAGGTGGCGTCGCGCAAAAAGTCGGCGATGGGCTGGCCGCCCTTGCCGTCGAGCGAAGGCTGGATCAGGTCCTTGATGTGCGCGATGCCCACGACGTTGTCGGGATCCTCGTGATAGACGGGGATGCGGCTAAAGCCGGTCTGGCGCATGGCGGACAGCACGTCGGCGACCGTCTCGTCGTCCTCGCACATGGTGGTGTCCACGCGCGGCACCATGACCTCACGGGCAACGGTGTCGCCCAGGTCGAAGATCTCGTGGATCATGCGCTTTTCCTCGTCGAGCAGGTCGTCCTGCTCCGAGACCATGTACTTGATCTCTTCCTCCGAGACGTTCTGGCGGTCATCGGCGCTCTTGATGCGCAGGATGCGGGCCAGGCCGTCGGAGCAGGCACCGGTCAGCCACACGAGCGGACGGGCGATCTTTTGAAACACCGAAAGCGGCCCCACGACCTGCTTGGATACACCCTCGGCGTTGGCAAGGCCGATGCGCTTGGGCACGAGCTCGCCAATCACGATGGACACAAAGGCGACGGCGACGGTGATGATGACCGGCGCCAGGCCGCGCGCGATGGCAGAGAGTGGCGCGATGCCAAAGCTCATGAGCCACGTGGCAAGCGGATCGGACAGGCTCGTCGAGGCGACGGCGGATGAGGCAAAGCCCACGAGCGTGATGGCGACCTGGATGGTGGCGAGCAGCTGGTCGGAATCGGCGGCCAGCTTAATGGCGCGCTCGGCGCGTTTGTCGCCTTCCTCGGCCTCGTGCTCCAGCACAGCGCGCTTTGCCGTGGTGAGCGCCATCTCGGACATAGAGAAGTAGCCGTTGATGAGGGTTAAAACGAGGGTGGTGATAAGGGAGATGGTTATGTCCATCGGGAGTTTCTCGAACCTCCAAGATTCGGGACGTTAGGGTAAAACGTTGATTACGGATACGGCAATTGCGCCGGCGCCCAAACGAGGACGCGGGCGCGCAGGCATGGTCGCTAGATTACGAAAAGGATCACCGCCATGAACTGGAAGATGCTGCCGGCGAGCACCCACAGGTGAAACACGCTGTGCAGATAGCGCACGTTTTTGGCGACATAGAACGGCACGCCCGCGGTGTAGCACACGCCGCCGACGGCGAGCAGGGCAAGTGCCACGGGGTTGAGCAGCAACACGAGCTCGGGCAGCTTAAAGACAACGAGCCAGCCCATCAGCAGGTAGACCAGGCCGCTTACCCAGTGCGGTTGACGCTCACGCATAAAGCACTCGAGGGCGATGCCGATAATGGCGATGGCCCATACGGCAAAGAACAGCGCAGGGCCGCCGTCGTTTGCGAGCGTGATGAGGCAAAACGGCGTATAGCTGCCGGCTATGAGCAGGTAGATGCAGCCGTGGTCGATAATGCGGAACACGCGCTTGGCGCCCGCGGGCTGAATCGCATGGTAGAGCGTGGAGGCAAGGTATTCGAGGATAATGCTGACACCGTAGACAATCGCCGCGGCCATGTGGGCCGGGCCTCCGCCGCGAAGGGCGGCGAATACGATCAGGAGCACCAGACCCGCGATACCCAGCAGGCAGCCGACACCATGGGTGACGGAGTTCATGATCTCCTCGCCCACCGTGTAGTGTGGAACGGCCGCGGTCTTGGGTCGCGGCTTAGAACTGTCGCTCGAATCGGACATGCCGGTTACATCCTCCAACGTAAAGAGTTCTCAACACTATATCAAAGCGTCTAGGTACGTGCGAAATTTGCACCATACGTGACCCTTTGTTTACCCATTCTTTGCCTGTTGACGCATCAACGGCGAACGTCCATAATGCGCTTGCATTAAATGTTGACGTATTAACATCTTATAGGAGAATACCGCATGGCTCAAAACGCACGTTCCCATCGAAAGCTCAAGATGGCCGGCATCGTTGCACTGGTGGTTGTCGTTGTGCTGCTCGGATTTGCCGGCAACTTTCTGTTTGACTTCGCGCTGAATCCCCAAGCGCCGTACACCATGAAGATGATGCAGGATAGCAAGAACGACAAAGAAGGCGAGCAGCCGGATGCCGAGGACACCGAGGCGCGGGCATGGTTTAAAGAAAACCGCAAGAGCAGCAGCCTCACCGCAGATGACGGAACCGAGCTCGCCGCTTGGTTTTTTGCCGCCTCGGAGAACACCCACGATTACGCCGTCTGCCTGCATGGATATACCAACGAGCCCATCGGCATGGCCCGATACGTCAAGCGATTCCACGACCGCGGCATGAACGTGCTCGCGCCTGCCGCCCGCGCCCACGAGCGCTCCGGCGGCGACTATATCGGCATGGGCTGGCCCGAGCGGCTCGATGTCGTTGCATGGATTGGGCGGATCGTTCAGGCTGACCCCGAGGCGCGCATCCTGGTCTTTGGCGAGTCGATGGGTGCAGCAACTGCCATGAACGTCGCGGGGGAATCTCTACCCGCAAACGTAAAATGCATTATCGAGGACTGTGGTTATACGAGTGTTTGGGACGAGTTTTCCCTGCAACTCAAGGACGTGTTCGGCCTGCCCAGCTTCCCCTTGCTCGATGTGGCGAACCTGGTGTGCAGGGTGCGCGCGGGCTACGACTTTCATAAGGCGAGCAGTGTGGAGCAACTCAAACACGCGACGGTTCCCATGCTGTTTATCCACGGCGACCAGGACACCTTTGTGCCGTACAGCATGCTCGACCAAAACTACGACGCGTGCGCCAGCAAGGTCAAGCAAAAGCTCACCATCCATGGCGCCACCCACGCCAAGAGTGCGCAAGTTGACCCCGAGCTCTACTGGAACACAGTCAACAACTTCCTCGACGAGTATTTTTAGGCGAATAGCAACGTCTGAGGCTTTATCTGACCCCCCTATTTTCGGAAGTATGCGGCAAAATCTGGAACTGCCGACCAGACCACAGTTTTACCAACAATTTATCAGGGGTTTTGTTGCCAAAAAACGTCGTGTGCTCGGCGGTCTCGAAATTTGCCGCATACTTCCAAAAAGCCGCCCGTGAGCGCTGTGCCCACGGGCGGCTTTTGCTCTACTTGCGCCAGAAAAGCGCTTGATTTGTCCAATAACTAGGCGCTACTTGACCTCGATGAGCTCGTACTTGCTCGTGCCCAGGCCGATCTTCTCGGCATGCGCGATGCAGGTGCGCCAGTCGGTGTCGGGATGCGTGATGCAGAAGGGGTCCTTGGCCTGATCGCCCTCCAGATGCTCGTGGTTGTGCTCCATCTTGGCCGCGCTATCGGTAAGCTCGGTGTTGGGCAGCGGCTCGGATGCCATGACGGCATCGGCACAGGCCTGGTCGATGGCGACCGGGTCGAAGCTCGCGAACATGCCGATATCGTTGACGATAGGCGTGTCGTTTTCGGGATGGCAATCGCAGTTGGGGCTAATATCCATGGCAAGCGAGATATGGAAGCTCGGGCGGCCGTCGACAACGGCCTTGGTGTACTCGGCGATCTTGCAGTTGAGCACATCGGCCGCGGCGTCATAGCCGGGCTTGATGCAATCCTGGTTGCACACGCCGATGCAGCGGCCGCAGCCCACGCAGCGATCATGGTCGATAGCGGCAACGTGAACCGTACGGGTGTTGCCGTTGGCGAGCTCGCGCTCACGGGTGTCGTCAAACGAGATAGCGCTGTGCGCACAGACCTTTTCGCAGGCACGGCAGCCAATACAGTGCTCGGTCGCGACGTTCGGCTTGCCGGCGGCATGCTGCTCCATCTTGCCGGCGCGGCTGCCGCCGCCCATGCCCAGGTTCTTCATGGCGCCGCCAAAGCCGGCCTGCTCATGGCCTTTAAAGTGCGTGAGGCTGATCACAATATCGGCATCCATGAGTGCCCGACCGATCTTGGCCTCGCGCACGTACTCGCCGCCCTCGACCGGGACGAGCGCCTCGTCGGTGCCCTTGAGGCCGTCGGCGATGATGATCTGGCAACCCGTGGCATACGGGGTAAAGCCGTTCTGATAGGCGGTATCGATGTGCTCGAGCGCGTTTTTGCGGCTACCGACGTAGAGCGTGTTACAGTCGGTGAGGAAGGGCTTGCCTCCCAGCTCCTTCACGACATCCACGACGGCGCGAGCGTAGTTGGGGCGCAAAAAGCTCAGATTGCCCAGCTCGCCAAAGTGAATCTTGATGGCGACGAACTTGTTCTCAAAGTCGATCTGCTCAATTCCGGCATGACGGATGAGGCGCTTGAGCTTGTCGAGCTGGCTCTCGCGAGCATGCGTGCGCAGGTTGGTGAAGTACACCTTAGCGGGTGCTGCGGGTGCAGTTGCGGTCATAGATTTATCCCCTCGGTCTATATGGCGTTACAGACATAGAGGATGGTACCCGTTAAAGTAGGGTCAAAGTCAAGCGCGAAACCTAGTCGTTGGGGAGGTTCTTAAACGACTACTCTTGGACTTTAAGGGCCTCGGCCAGGCTGACGCGCTTGATAGAGCGCGTGTGTAGCAGCGCCACGACCAGGTAGGTCGCAAAGCCAATGCCGACGCATGCAACCATGGACCAAGCGGGCACGTAGATCTCGATATTGCCGTTGTAGGCGAGCAGCATCGAGCGGAAGATGGCCGTGAGCGAGCCGATAATGACCGGCAGACTCAACACGAGCGACGCCACCACGCACAGCGTGATCGAGCGGATGTACAGATGCGAGATCTCGCTATCGCGATAGCCAAAGACTTTCATGTAGCTGATCGAACGGGCGCTGTGGTCGATCACAGCCTTGGTCAGCAGATACATAAACAGTAGGAAGATAAACACCGCGAGCCCGATCATCATTCCGATCATTTTGCTCATCATGTCGATGAACTGGTCGCCCACGGCGCGCATGTCGTCGGGTGTGGTGTCACCGGCAAAGTAGCGCGCGTCGAGGTCGAGCTTCTCGTTGCTCACATAGCCGTTAAAGTAGGCGGCGTCGTTGTCGAACAGCTCATTAAAGTCGTCGATACTCATATAGATATTCATGTCCGACTTGGAGCCCCAGGCACAGTCCTTGCCCGCGTACTCAAGGGAATAATGCTCGCCCTCGTACTTGTCGCCGAGCGTGACCTTCTGACCCTCGCTCCAGCCAAACTTATCGAGCAGACCGCCGCCAAAGACGATGCGCCCATCGCCGACGTCCAGCCCTTTCCAATAGCGCGAATCGGATGAAATGCCGTAGACGGAAATCGTCTCCTCGCCATTACCATAGCCGCGGTCGTATTGCAGCTGGTAAACGGCGTATTTCTCGGCCTGCGCGATTGCGCCCGCGCCGTTGTCGGTCGTATTGACCGGGTGGATATCGTCGTTGTCAGTGTCGATCTTAGAGGCCTTGTCGATCAGGTCGATAGCCTCGTCACGGTCGCAGCCGAGGGCATCGGCAAGATCGTCAAGCGCGCGTAGAGCGCATCTTTCTTGTCCTGGACCTTGGCAAGCGCGTCCTGCGCTGCGGTCAGGCTCTCGGCAGACGGAGATGCGGTCGCAGCATCGGCTGCCGCCTGCGCCGCATCGGCCGCGTCGTCAAGCTCGTCATCGGCATCCTGGGCGGCGGTGAGGAGCGCGCCGTCAACCGACTGCAAGCGCTCGAGTGCTGACCACTGCTCACGCTCCTCGGCAGTGCCTCGAGCTCCAGTGGCGCCTTGAGCGTGTACTGGCGCTCGGCGACCAGGCTTGTCTCGAGGTTGTCCGCATAGTGCGTCATCGTGGGCAGAATCGCCAGGCCAAAGAGCAGTAGCAGCGACGCAAACGCGATGCCCACGAAGAGCGTGGCGAAGTTGCCCAGGTTGCGCAGGAAGATACGCAGGCGGAAGCGGGAAACAAAGCCCATGCGCTCCGACAGCTGCAGGCCGCGCTTGGTGCCAGACTTGCCGCTCGCCTCGTGGCGAAGAAACTGCAGCGGCGTCTTACCCATTTTGCGAAGCAGACCCACCAGCGTGATGAGGATGAGCGCGGCGGCGGGAACCACGGCGCACTTCACAAAGATCTCCCAGCTCCAGTACACCTGGAAGGGCGGCAGGCTGTACGAACCGTAATAGAGGCTGCGCATGGGCTCGGTAAAGAACACAACGCCGAGCGCAGTGCCCAAAAGCGCCGCGACCACGCCCACGATGGCGGGAAGCGCGAGGTAGTGCAGCACGATCTCGCGTCGACGATAGCCGCTGGCGAGCAGCGTGCCGATGATGGCGCTCTCCTCCTCGATGGTGGCGTCGGTAAGGACCACAAAGACGAACGCCATGATCACGATGATGATGTCGAGCAGCGTCATCCACATCATGGAGTCGCCGTCTACGTCGTCGCGTGCGTAGCCAATGCCCTGGTTGGAATCGGCGTCGATGAGGTCATCCACGCGTGCATCGGCATCGGTCAGCGCCTCGACCATATCCTGCTCCGCATCGATGCGATCCGCGGTGGGGAGGTCGCAATCGGTAAAGATAAAGGAATAGGTGTAGGCAGGCGCGCCACCGGCGTCCTCAAGCGCGGCAAAGCCGGCGTCGGTGACCTCGGCCACGCCGTACGTGATGGTGTTCACCGTAAAGTCCGAATTGTTGAGGAACAGCGCCTGGCTATCGGGCTGGGTCATGATGCCGCAGATGGTGTAGGTGCGACCCTCGAGCTCGACTCTATCGCCCACGGACAGGTTGTTATTGGTGGCAAAGACACGGTCGATGGCCACCTCGTCATCCGTCTTGGGCTCCTTGCCCTCACAGTAGGACGCGATATCGACCTTGGTGCGGTGCGCATAGGTGCGCAGCGTGCGCTTGGTGCCGTCGTCGCCGGCGGTCTTTTTTATGATGGCGTCGATGGAGAAATTCTTGTAGAGCGTGACGCCGCCGACGTCGTCGGCCGCGTCCTCGGCGGCCTTGAGTTGATCGTCGGTAGCCTCGAAGGAGGTGGTCACGCGGCCGTCCTCAATCGTGTACGCATTGCGCATGTCGTCGATAAGGCAACCGATGGAGTGGGCCGCGAGCAAAAAGCCCGAGGTGAGAGCGATGCTTCCGCACATAAGCAAAAAGATTCCCAGGTACTTGCCGATATTGCGGCGCAGCTCGCGCGGGAGACGTTTTGCGAGAGGTGTCATGGCGCCGCCTACCAATCGAGTTCGGCGGCCGCGACGGGCGACTCGTTGAGCTCATCCTCGACGATGCGCCCGTCGCGCAGGCGCAGCACGCGATTTGCCATGCGCGCGATGGCGGCATTGTGGGTGACAATGATGATGGTGCAGCCGTAGGTGCGGTTTACATCCTCCATGAGCTGCAAGATTTCCTTGGACGTCTTATAGTCGAGCGCGCCCGTGGCTCATCGCACAGCAGCAGGCCCGGGTTTTTGACGAGTGCGCGGCCGATGGCGCAGCGCTGCTGCTGGCCGCCCGAGACCTGGCGCGGGAACTTGTTGCGGTGCTCGTAGAGGCCCAGCGAACGCAGCAGGTCATCAATGTTGAGCGGGTTTTTGGACAGGTGCGCCGTGACCTCGATGTTCTCCTTGATGGTGAGATCGGGCACCAGGTTGTAGAACTGGAAGACAAAGCCCAGCTCACGGCGTCGGTATTCGCCCAAGTCGGTAGGCTTGAGCACGGTGAGGTCGCAGCCATCCACCAGAATAGAGCCGGCGTCGGCGTCCTCCAGGCCGCCAATCAGGTTAAGAAACGTGGACTTGCCCGAACCCGAAGGCCCCAGCATGACGCAGATCTCGCCGCGGTTGATGGACGTGTCGATGCCGTCGAGCACCGTCAGGCATGCATCTCCATCGCCGTAGTGCTTTTTGAGATCCTTAACCTGGACGTAGGCTTCCTGCGTTGCCATGGTATCCCCCATTGTTAGCCTTGTACTACTTTATGAACGTAATAGTAAACCATGGCGAACTATTTTTGGGCGAGAGCGGGGATTTGTTTCAAGACTAGTCATTGGGGACGCTCTTAAATGACTAGGTGGCTAGGCGCGGGATTTAGCGCGTGCGAGGGCGAGGCCTGCGGCGGCGATGGCCACGGCGAAGAGCACGGTGACGCCCAGGTCGCAGACAATGTCGCCCAGCGCGGCAGACGTCAGGTCCGACGCGAGCGCCTTGCTGATCGCGTCGTTCACCCAATATGTCGGCACAAAATGCGCCACCGTCTGCACGGCCGAGCCCATGAGCGACAGCGGCATCCAGCGCCGCCCAAAAACGTCATGAGCATGCCGAGTAAGTTGCCCACGCCATTGAGCAGCTCCTCGCGCGCGCCCAAGCTCGAAAGGGCAAAGCCAACGGCCAGAGGCGTGCACGCCAGGCAAACGTCGCCGCCAGCGCCAGACACACACGGCCCACGCCGACCTCGGCGACCGCACCGGCAAAGCCCACGACGCCCATCATGCTCGACACAAACCAGATGCAGACGGTGAGCACGGCGGCGGCGGCAAACACGGCAAGCGAACGTTGGCGCTCGGAGATTGGGCCGGCATCCATACGACGCACGCGCTCGGGCTCGTTCATGCCCGAGAACACCAGCCCCACCGACACGATGACCGACGAGATAATCGCGTACGCGCCAAAGTTGAAGTACGACTCGAGCGTGGCGGCGGCAGTCGAGTCGACCTTGACCTGCTCGATCTGGACCTCGGCACGCTTCGCGGCCGCATGCTCGGCGCTGGCGACATCGCCGTCGGAAGCAGCTGGCTCAAGTGTCGCCGCACGCCCGCGAGCGAGATCCAGCGCGAGGCTCGGCAGACGAAAGCGCCGCCGCATGGTGCCGGCGCCGTAGGTCACATCGAGCTTGGGCAGAGACTCCCCCGCGCGGCGGCTACAACGAGGTCGTCCTCAAACCCCTCCGGGATAAAGAACACGCAGTCGGCGCTGCCCTTGGCGCTGTTGCTCTTGGAGAGCGCGTCCGCGAGGTCGTAGGTGCCGTCGCCGACGCCCGTGACCAGCTCAAAGCGCGAACCCAGATGCTTGGTAAGCGCACGCGAAAGATCGCTGTCGTCGCGATCGACCACGATCACGTTGGCATCGTAGGGCTTGTACTCGGTGAGCTGCGACGAGTTCCAGCTCACCGATGCCGCGATAAACACACCCATGAGCGAGATGAACACCGTATAGATAAGCAGATAGAGCGGGTGTGCGAGCGCCATGCGAAGCGCAGTCTTAAAGGTGCTCATAGCGGCTCCTTCCAAAGATCAGCGTGGCGGCGGCGACAAACACCAGGGCCATCAGGACGAGTGCGCCCGCGCGAACGGCAAAGGGGCCCAGGTCCTCAAAGAAATACAGGCGGTTGAACATGTCGCAGATGAGCTTGACGGGGTTGAGCCAGCACTCGGCCGGGCAGGCCGCGGGCGACGTCGTCGGCAAGCGCCATCGGCCGGCTCGCCGTAGAGGCCGGCGAACAGGCGCACGTGGTGGCAAAGCCCGTGAGGATGCCCGACTTGGA
>ENA-OQCF01000948-OQCF01000948.1-human-gut-metagenome-genome-assembly--contig:-NODE-948-length-10427-cov-1.829903_pt1 | contig 10427 bp, 13 predicted proteins | sample MGYA00242756_ERZ504573 | MGnify/ENA primary metagenome ERZ504573 (study PRJEB26092, sample SAMD00036240) | human gut metagenome | host: Homo sapiens | study: EMG produced TPA metagenomics assembly of...
CTTTCGGATCAGACTTACTTTGCGCAGAGAGCCTGCTCCGCTTTGCTTAATAAGCAATGGGTTCAGGATGCTTACAAAGATTCCTTCGCTGTGAAGCAGCGCTGCTACTGGTTCGTGGTATCTGCCGGTTGCTTCCATTACAACGCGTGTATCCGGCTCCATGCAAAGAACATTCAACGCAAGACGTGACAGTTCAATATCTGAATGCCTTACCTCATATGGCGCGGCAACAAGCTCCCCACCGGGCTTCATGGCAGCTACCATACTCTTACCCTTAGAAACATCGATTCCAACTACGGTCATTCGTTTTCCTCCCAGTTTGAATTTGCAATGCTTCCGCCTTTTACTTATTGCTTGTTCAATCTCCTAGGTAACACGAACGCACCGCTTTACGGTGGGACTACCTGCGTAAATCGAATGCTGCGAATAAGAACGGCGGCTGACTGACTCCAATGCGGACGTGTGAGTCCAGAATGATAAATGTCAGACCACTACATTCTTATTCTACAGCTTAGGCAACAAGTTGGATAGCAACACGACTGGATGCCGTAGGGCTACCCACAAATATATTGTAGGAGAATGACGATATGAATCAAAATGGAGAAATCCGTGTGTTGTATGTGCAGCCGGGTAAGTACCCAGAGGAAATCAAGATACCTAATACGCTGGAAACTTTTCAAAAATATGTTTGTGGGAGTATAGAAAGCGTAAGATTGGACAGGGATGCCTATATCATCTGTAATGATGAAGGAAAGCTGCTTCCATTACCACCGAACCGCTTATATGGTCCAACGGATTTCTTCGCAGGTCCGTTTCTGATATGCGGAGACGGTGGCGAAGATCTGATAAGTTTGACGGATAGTCAAATTACAAAATATGAGAAAAAATATCAACTCACCCCTGAATTTTCCTTGAGCTATTATCCGAAGCCGATTACTCTCAAATGCACGCTAGAATTGTATGCTAAATGCAGGGAGAGGAACATCAGCATGATACACAAGAAAATGAACATGATGAGAGATAAGTCCATTTGTATGGAAAATCGTGAAAATGGGCTTTGCTCTTATTGAAAAGCATGATATACTATTCTTACATTGTACTGATGTAAGGAGAGCAGCGATGGCAGGCACAGAACGGTATGTTCGTAACAGCACAGCAGATTTTCTTGTGTTCACGAAAGATTCAGAGACAGATGGCATAGAAGTTCGCGTTCAGGATCACGAGGTCTGGCTGACGCAAAAAGGCATCGGACAACTGTTTGATGTTGACCGCAGTGTTGTTGCCAAACATCTGCGGAATATTTTTGCGGAAAATGAATTATCTGAAAGTACAACTTGTGCAAAATTTGCACAAGTTGCAGATAATGGCAAGACCTATCACTACAAATTCTACTCCCTGCCCGCCATTATTGCTGTTGGCTACCGCACCAATTCCACCCGTGCCACACAATTCCGTCAATGGGCAACCAAAGTGCTGGATACATTTACCCGGCAGGGATATGTTCTGGATAAGGATCGGCTTATTAATGGGCAAATCTTTGATGAAGATTACTTCGACCATTTGGTTTCCGAAATACAAGGAAATCCGCGCCAGCGAGCGCCGCTTTTACCAGAAAATTACGGATATTTATGCTACTGCCGTAGATTACTCGGTAGACAGCAAAACGACCAAAGACTTTTTTGCAACCGTTCAGAATAAAATGCACTACGCTGTTCACGGCAGTACTGCCGCAGAGGTCATTGTGCAACGGGCAGACCACACAAAAGACCACATGGGGCTGACCTCATGGAAGAATGCCCCAAACGGAAGATAGTCAAAGCCGATGTTTCTGTTGCAAAGAACTATTTGCAGCAAGATGAGTTACAGGAACTGAATGAGATTGTAACAATGTACCTTGACTATGCAACGCGCCAAGCACGGCGGCATATTCCTATGACGATGCAGGACTGGGCAGAGAAACTGGACGCTTTCCTGCAATTCAACGATGCCGAAATTCTAAAAGATAAAGGAAAGGTTACAGCGGCAATCGCAAAGGCTTTCGCAGAAAGTGAATTTGAAAAGTACCGCGTTATACAGGACAGGCAGTACCAAAGCGATTTTGACCGCCTTATGATGGAGGCGGAGTCAACAAAACAATAATTACAGGCAGATGCCCTATGTGAGATTCATTTCACATAGGGCATCTTTCTTTTTAGGGAGCTTCTTATGGCTATCACAAAAAATTCATGCGATAAAATCTACTCTTGGCAAGGCACTGGCTATATCGAAAACCCAGACAAGACCGACGGTCAGATGCTGGTGTCAGGCTATAATTGTGAGCCTCAAACAGCTTCTATCGACTTTGAAATGACAGCAGTGCTTGCGCACAAGGCGCGGAACCTGAAAAGAAAGCGTTCCACAAATCTTGCTTATCACCTGATACAGTCTTTTTCTCCAGAAGATGCTGTCACGCCTGAGCAGGCGCATGAGCTGGGGAAGAAACTGGCATTTGAATACACAGGCGGCAAGTACGAGTATGTGGTAGCAACTCACATTGATAAAGGTCATATCCATAACCACATTATGATCAATGCAGTTTCCTTTTACGACTATAAGAAACTGCGAACGGTGCCTTACCGCACGGCACGTCAGATACGGGATATTTCTGACCGCTTGTGCATGGAAGCACATTTATCCGTGATTGATGATCCACAAAAGATTGGGCAACTGTATCCTGAAAACGCAGGGAAAAAGAAATCTGTATCCAACCGGACGGAAATCCGAAAGAGGCTGAATTTTTGCTTGGAGAGGGCAACGGATTATAGTCAGTTTCTTTCTATGGCAAAGGGACTGGAAATCACACCTACAATTCGCGGTAAGCATATTAGCTATTTGCTGGAGGGTGCGGGTCAATCTGTCCGGGATAATAGCTTATCTGATACTGATACATTTACCTATGCCGGTATTTGCGCCCGACTGTCTGACAATGCACAAGAGCAGAAATACCTGAGAAAAACAATTACTGGTATCCTCCGTTCGGCAACTGGTATGGCGGACTTTGCAGATAAACTGAAAACTGCAGGCATCGAAACCAAAGTGAAGAAAGCGACTGGGCAGGTACTGTACCGAGCCACGGTGCTGGATGGTGCGTGGGTTCCAGAAGATGCACTTGGTTCGGAATTCACCAGCGAAGGAATTGAGTATGCACTGAAGAATGGGAAAATGCAGATTACGGAAGACGCGGAGATCACGCTGCTCGACCGCTATCAAAAATTGACGATTCAGTATCCAGAAGTTTGTACGGCAGCGGTGAAGTTAAGCAGCCGCCAAATTCTGTCTGCGGGAAAAAATGGTTTGGTTCTTCAGGCTCACGATGACAATGGAAACCCCGCCAAACTAATGGTCAACAAAAGTGAAGTAACAACTTCGCCGGATGGCGAAATCACTTTCAACGTCGGAAACGACTTCTCTTATGACTTGGTTTATGAGGACGAAACCCACGGCACGATCCGAGGCGCAAAGCTGATCCAGCAGATTGACGAGGAAAACCACGTAGAGCCTGTGCAAGTCATCCTTTCGGAAAATCAGATAAAAGCTATGTCCATTCGAGGCGTGACGATCCATCTGCCGCAGAATGGCATTGAGCGACTATTTATACCTGAAAAATATGTACTTCGTGATTTGGATGCCGGGCAGTGTACAGTGCTTTTATATCCCAACCAGCAATATAGTTATGTCCCCATCGGCGATTCAAAGAAAAGGCTGAACATACAAGGTGACCGCCTCTCTGAATTTCTGGGAAGTTCAATTAATCCTATAACGGAAAGCACTGGACTAAAGCGCAAAATTGCTGCGGTGGAACGACGAGCAGGAATTGAAAATGCGAAGTTCCTCGGCAAAATGCTGCAAGGCATGGCCGATAGTCGAATCCATACCACCGGCGATTACGATAAAGTTATACATGATCTTGGAAAAACGCGGATTGGACTTACAAATGAACTGGCAGAAGTGAAGCAGAAGCGAACTACCTACGCAGCTGCTGCAAAACATTTGCAGATATGCAGAACTTACAAATCTGTGTGGATGGAGTATGTCGCTAAGCCCTTAAATCAGAAAACAGGGTATTTCAATCAGCATAGCATGGAACTTCAAGTATACCGAACAGCTGCGGCGAAACTGGAAAAGGAGGGCATCGACCAGTCTGTTGAAATAGATAAAGTGAATAACTTTGCGCAAATTCTGGAAAGCAAAATTAATGATCTAGCTGAACAACTGAGAGAAATCGACTTACAAGAACAAGATTACCGTCGGGAGAGGGAAACACTGACGGCAATTCAGGCGGATTTATGTGAATAAGGGTTAATTATCGATTTGTCGCTTTTGAAAAGTAAAGAACAGTTGGCGAAAAGTCTCAAAATGATTGACTTTTCATGTAAATTATGTAGAAAACAACGCCATCCTATTGAAAAACGTATTTCGTTGTGGTAATCTATAGTTGCAAATGATAGCGCTAACATTTCAAGAGAAGTTAGCGCTATATATTACCAGCAAAAATGATAGCGCTAACATTTCTTGGCCTATCATTGGAGGGGTGGGATACATGAGTACACTGAAGGATGTTGCCCAAAGAGCAGGGGTTTCCAGCATCACGGTCTCCCGCGTGATCAATACGCCGGAACTGGTAAAGGAAAAAACGAAAGATAAAGTTATGCTGGCAATGGCGGAACTGAAATATGTTCCTAATGCAGCAGCAAAAAGTCTTGCCGTAAACCGTACCGGGCTGATTGATGTATTCATTCCCAGCGATATTGATTTAAATAACCCGTTCGTTATGCACTTTATCGCTGGTATCAGTAATGCCTTAGCAAACGAATGTATCCATTTCTGATTTTACGAGATAAAAAGAAAGAACATCTTTGCGATGGGTACATTGTAACAGGCTTACTTCGTGATGAAATCAACGAGTTTTATGCTTATGCCAGTGAACGAGATCGTCCGGTAGTTCTGTTTGGACATACAAACTTGCCGAAAGTAAGTTGCATTGATGTAGACAACTTTGCAGGAGCAGAGAACATTACCGAGTATCTGATTCGGCAAGGGCACCGAAAGATAGTCATGATCAATGTCGATGAAAACAAGGACTACACGGAAGATCGTTACAATGGCTACTGTAGTGCGCTGGAAAAACATAAGCTCGCACCACCGCCGAATGCCTATCTGCGCGCGGTAAACAACGTGCAGGGCGGTCACGATGCGGCACTGCATTTGATGGAGACAACGGATTGTACGGCGATATTTTGCGCAACTGATACAATGGCAATCGGTGTATGTCAAGCCATTATGGAAAAAGGACTGCGCGTGCCTGAGGATATCTCCGTAGTAGGCTTTGATGGGCTGGGACACAATCTTTTGTCAACCCCGCACGTGACCACCGTGCAGCAGCCGGTTTATCGTATCGGTGAAATGCTTGCTGAACAGCTTTTGAAAGAACTTGACGGAAAAAGCGGTCATATCAATAAGCTCGTCAAGCCCGATTTGATAGAAGGAAAATCTGTTTCCACAATTTCTTTGGATTAACATGCGTGAGTGCGCATGAATTAAATTATAGAAAAGGAGAACATTATGAAAAAATTTGTTGCATCCGCGATGGCAGCTGCTATGGCAGTTTCTCTTGCAGCCTGTGGCAGTACTAGCACCTCTACGGCTACCAGCACTGCTGAATCCAAGACCGAATCTACGGCAGCATCGTCTGAAGCCGCTGCGGAGGAAACTGCTGGCAACCTCAGTGGTACGCTGGAAGTTTGGTCGTCTGGTGAGGAACTGGGGCGTTTTGTTGAGGCTTCAATAAGGAGTACCCGGATGTTACCGTCAACATTACCGTTGTTCCGAATGCCGATTTCCTTACCAAACTGACTCCGACGCTGGCAAGCGGGCAAGGCGCACCAGACATCTTTACCGGTGAGTCGGACTATGTCAAATATCTTGTCAACTCTGGCTACTGGGATGACCTGAATCAGGAGCCCTACAATGTCGGGCAGTACAAAGATGACATCTGGGAATATGTTCTGAATGTTGGCACCGATGATTCCGGTGCTGTCCGCGCCCTGAGCTGGCAGGCATCTCCGCTCTATCCTGTATCGCCGCGACCTTGCAAAAGAAGTTCTCGGCACCGATGATCCTGACGAGGTTTCCCAGCAGCTGAACAGCAATGCAGCAATGCTGGACGCGGCTGCGAAATTCAGTGAGAAGGGCGTTAAAATGTTCGCCAGCTGGCAGGACATTATGAATATGCAGTTCTCCAACCGCGAGCAGCCGTGGGTCGTTGATGACAAGCTCATCATTGATGATTCGATGCTCGAATTCATGGATATGGCAAAGACCATTTCCGATAACGGTTATGACCTGAACGTCGATCCGTGGGCCCCCGAATGGAGCGCCGCTGTGGAAAGTGACGATACATTCTGCTATGTTTTGCCGACTTGGGGCTATCAGTTCGTTGTCAAACCGGCAGCCGATAAGACTAAAGGCCAGTGGGGTCTGTGCCAAGGTCCCGTTCCTTATGTGAAGGGCGGTACTTGGCTCGGCATCTATAAGGACAGTCCCAACAAGGATTTGGCATGGGCATTCATGCAGTATGTGACCTGCAACAGTGAAGCACAGCAGGCGTACGCAAAAGAATATGGCGAGTATGTTTCCCTGAAGTCTGCGGATCAGGCTCTTGCTGCGGAAGACGGCGAAGAAGTTCTGGGTGGTCAGAACCTGTACCAGTTCTACAATGAGCAGATGGAAAAAATCCCTGCCGATCTGATGACTGCCTATGACGGTCAGCTCAACACGTTCTTCCTCTCTGACACGAAGCTGTATGCTACCGGTGAAATGAGCAAGGAGGAAGCCATTGAGCAGTTCAAGAAGGATGCGTTGAACGCCTATCCTGAGCTTACGGTTGACTAAGCTGATTAAAATTTATAATGGCTGACCTGATGGGCGGCGGCGTATGCTTGGCCGCCGCCCATTATCTTATGGGGGGAAGCAGGTATGTTTAAGAAGAAATTCCATAACAGTATAGACAAAGGGCGGTATGGCTATTTGTTTATTGCGCCGTTCTTTATTGTGTTTGCCGTTTTTGGGCTGTATCCCATCGTCTATACCTTTATCCTTAGCTTTCAAAAATGGGATGGGTTAGCAAGATGACGCCACTCGGTTGGAAAAACTATGCCCGACTGCTGACGGATGATGTGTTCTATCTTTCCATCTGGAATACGATTCGCATTTGGATTTTCAACTTTGTGCCCCAGATGCTGACGGCACTTTTGCTATCTGCGCTGTTTACCTTCAACCGTATTCGCGGAATGAAATTTTTCCGTGCTGCGTACTATCTGCCCAACCTGATTACGGCAGCATCTGTTGGTTTGCTGTTTAACTTGCTGTTCGACGGAAACAAGTCGGTTGCCAACTACATCTTGCAGGCACTCCATGTAAAGGGCGCACCATTCTCTTTCTTTAATAGTGGTGCATTCACATCTGGAATGACTTCCTATATCCAATGGTGGATGTGGTTCGGCTATACGACTGTCATTGTTATGGCAGGCATCACGACAATCGAAGGCTCTGTTTATGATGCAGCGATGGTCGATGGAGCAACGAAAGCTCAGACCTTTACGAAAATCACGTTGCCGTTGATTCGCCCGACCTTGATTTATATGACAATCACTTCGATTATTGGCGGTATGCAGTTATTTGATGTTCCTACAACATTGACGAACGGAACCGGTGATCCCAACAAGTCCGTACTGACGACATCCATGTACCTTTATAATCAGGGCTTCAAGAATTTTAATTACGGGTATGCCTCTACAATGTCGGTTGGCTTGTTCCTTGTAATTGCAATTCTTAGTGTGTTTGCTTTCCGCGCTATGCAGAGTAAGGAGGGTGCTTACGATGACTAATACTGTGACAAATCAGAAAAGCCAGACTTCTTACAAAGCACAGAAAATCATATCCAATGTTATCATCTATGCTTTCCTGATTTTCTTGTTGCTGCTTTCTATCGTTCCTTTCTATCTGGTTGTTGTGAATGCAACCCATTCCAGCTTCGATATTGTAACCAAGCTGAATCTGTTACCCGGAAAAAATACGCTGGAAAACTACACTACGATGCAGAGTCACGTCAACATTTGGCGCGGATTCCTGAACAGCCTTTGTGTAGCAGTACCGTTTACTTTCTTTACGGGCTATTTCGGCGCATTGACGGCTTTCGGTTTCGCAAAGTACCACTTTAAGGGCAAGAAAACACTATTTGCTATTGTGCTGGCCTCCATGATGCTGCCCAGTCAGTTGAGCATTATCGGCTTTTATCAGCTGAATTTGAAACTCAATATGCTAAATACCTATACGTCCCTGATTTTGCCCGGTATTGCAAATGCGTCTGCGGTATTCTTCCTTCGGGGCATCATTGAGCAGAGTATCCCTCTTTCCATGATGGAAGCTGCACGACTGGAAGGCTGCGGTGAATGGAAGATTTTTAATCGCATTGTTTTGCCCTGCATTATGCCCGGTGTTGCAACAATGTGTATCTTCAACTTCGTTTCCTGCTGGAATAACTACATGGGGCCGCTGATTATTTTGACCTCGGATAAAAAGTACACAATGCCGGTTATGATTGCCATGATCAAAGGACTTTACCTTACTAACTATGGAGCCATGTATCTGGCGATTTGCAATTTCGATTATTCCCATCGTGATCGTGTATATCTTCTTCTCGAAATACATCATTAACGGTTTGACTGTGGGTTCTGAAAAATAAGAGGTACGCTTTATGAAAGAGATTCAATGGCGATATTCGACCCCAGAAGCGGTTTGGCAGACGGGAACACCCATCTCCGCAAAAGGAAAAGCGAATCTTCGCTTAAATGGCGTTGAATACCAGAAAATGTTTGGCTTTGGCGGATGTTTTAATGAGCAAGGCTATGAAGCCCTCAAAACTCTTCCAGAAAATAAGCAGGACAGTCTGCTGAAAGAACTGTTTGCTGCGGATGCCGAAGCCTGCAAGCTGAACTTTTGTCGCATGCCAATTGGTGCAAACGATTATGCGATGGATTGGTACAGTCTTGATGAAACGCCCGGTGATTATGCCCTACAGCATTTCTCTATTGACCGTGATAAAGAACGCTTGATTCCCTATATCCAAAAAGCAAAGACATATGCACCGGATTTGAAGTTGTTCGCTTCCCCGTGGAGCCCGCCGACATGGATGAAAAATCCTCCCGTGTACAACTGGGTAAACTGATTTGGGAGCCTAAGAACCTGCAAGCCTATGCGGACTATTTTGTCAGATTTGTAAAGGAATATCAGCACGAGGGAATCACCATTGATCAGATCCATGTACAAAACGAACCAGTGGCAAACCAAAAATTTCCTTCCTGCATGTGGACGGGTGCCGAGCTGAAAAGAATTCATTTCGAGATTACCTCGGTCCCACGTTCAAGAAAAACGGCCTTGATACGGAAATCTGGCTCGGCACAATCAATGCGCCCGGTTGCGACTATAATCGTCTAATTTTCGATAAGTGGGCCACCGAGGACTATGATACTTTGCCAATACTGTGCTGGAGGACGATGAAGCGCGCCAGTATATTACAGGCGTAAGTTATCAATGGGGTGGCAAAATCGCTATTCAGCGGACTTTCGAGAGCTGGTGGCCGGAATTGCGGCTTATGCAGTCCGAAAACGAATGCGGCTTTGGCGACAACACGTGGGAGTATGCTACCTATGTGTGGACAATGCTGAAGCATTACATTGGCAACGGCGCAGAAAGCTATATGTATTGGAACCTGATTCTCGCACCGTGGGGCGTCAGCACGTGGGGAGACCCGCAGAACGCAATGGTTACCGTGCAAAATGGTGACTACACCTTAAACCCGGATTTCTATGTGATGAAGCATTTTTCTAATGCTGTACAACGCGGTGCCGTGCGACTGGGTGCAGCTGGACATTGGGCGGCAGATGCATTGATTTTCCGTAACCCGGATGGCAGCTATGCCGTGGAAGCATTCAATCCGTTCCGTGAAGAAAAATGCCTGACGGTTGAACTGGAAGGTGAAGTAACGAGCTTTATGCTCGCACCGCGCTCATTTAACAGCATGATTATTACTGTGTAAAGGGGAACACCTATGATTGCAAATAAACATACCACATTATTTGACGGCGGTGTTGCGAACCAAATCACTACCCCGTTGCAAGTTGTGGCAGACGATGACACACAAGAAGTCCAGCTGCTGAATCTGTACCCAGACATTCGCTATCAGACGATTGACGGTTTTGGTGGTGCCATTACCGAAGCCGCAGGTTCTGTGCTGCGACAGATGCCGGAAGAAACAGTAGAAAAAATTCTGCAAGGATATTTTGGAGCGGAGGGGCTGCGGTACAACTTGGTTCGGGACTCATCTTGAC
>ENA-OQCF01000950-OQCF01000950.1-human-gut-metagenome-genome-assembly--contig:-NODE-950-length-10407-cov-5.768288_pt1 | contig 10407 bp, 12 predicted proteins | sample MGYA00242756_ERZ504573 | MGnify/ENA primary metagenome ERZ504573 (study PRJEB26092, sample SAMD00036240) | human gut metagenome | host: Homo sapiens | study: EMG produced TPA metagenomics assembly of...
CTCATTATATCGTTATTCCCTGCAAAAATGTAAAGAATTCCTACAATTCTTTTTTTCTGCATGATTCTTACCGATGTATGATAGGAAATGCACATGAGTACCAGAAAGATTACGATTCCAGCCAGTGCAAGCAGCAGCGTATTCATGTTGTAAAATATAGAAAGTATCTGCTGTGGTTTCAGGTTCAGTATCTCCATCACCTTAAAAAATCCAATCACCATACCGAACATCACTGCCATAACCAGGATCACTACCACGCGGCTTTTTTCTGCCCCGAACTTCAACTGCAGTGGTACGGATACACCCATAAGCAGGATTGCCATTACCAGAAGTACCCCCGCCGTCATCAGAAGTTCTTTCCAGTCCTCCCCTTTTACAACAGAATATCCCACTGCTACCAGCACGGATATTCCCCACGCCGTCAGTGTAATAAGCCCGCTGAAAATATATTTTTCCCGTACATAATCCTTTCTGCTGAAAGGCAGGCTAAACAAAAAAGCTGCTCCGTTATCAAACATATCGTAAGTAATCGTACTCAATGCCACAAACACACACAACATCGGTGTATAAGATATAACAAATACCGGATTTCCGATTGCCATATACAACACCATCATGACAGACATAATCACTAAAAATGATTTCTGATTTCTTAATAACAGCTTCCAGTCTTTTATCAATAATCCTTTCATAACGCTTTACCTCGAATCATCATGGTAAGCACTTCATCAATGCTTCCTTTTTCAATCTCAATCTCCGGATAATTTTCCTGATAAAACCGCTTCTGCGCAGTCAGGCAGCTATACCCGTAATTTTCTTTCCGACGTCTGAGAATGTACTGCCTGTCAAGCTGTCCGTACTGCTCTTTTGTCACCTTCAGCACACCGTAGTTTGCCAGAAGTTCGTCCGTCTCCTCGTGTAAAATGATTTTCCCATCGTCAATCATATACAAATCGTCACACAGACTTTCCAAATCGCTCGAAATATGAGAACTGATCAGAATCGACCGTTCCCCACACTCCATATATTCCCGCAGCAGATCCAGCATCTCATCTCTTGCGATCACATCCATTCCGGATGTCGGTTCATCAAGAATCAATAAATCTGCCCCATAGGAAATGGCTGCCAAAAGCTGCAGTTTCCGCTTCATTCCCGTTGAGAAATCTTTGATTTTCTTATCCATCGGCATCCGGTACTCGGAACATTTTCTGAGAAACCAGTCCTTCTGAAACTTCGGATACATGCTGTCCAGTACCGGTATCAAATCCTTCACTGACAGATAGCCGCTGAACCCGGAGTCCGACAATACTACCCCCATATGCTCCTTGTCCTTTACATCCAGGGATTCTACCGATTTTCCAAACACCGTAATTTCTCCCCCGTCCTTTCGAATCAATCCAAGCACTGCTTTGAAGGCTGTCGTCTTGCCTGCTCCGTTCTTGCCGATCAATCCGGTGATACATCCTTTCTGTACCTCCATTGAGCATTGCAGATCAAATCCGTCATAATGCTTTTCTACTTCTTTTAAAGATAACATCTTACTCATCCTCCAATATTATCTGAAACAATTCTCTCAGTTCATCCCTGTTCATGCCGCAGCTTCTTCCTTTTCGGATGGCACGCTCCAGTTCCGCTTCCACTTCCTTACGCTTCTCCTCCAACAGCATCTGCTGGTTTGCACAGGCCACAAAGCTGCCTTTCCCGTGGACTGTGTTTACAAAGCCTTCTTCCTCCAGTGCGTCATATGCCTTCTTTACTGTCAGGGCACTGACCTTCAGTTCCTTTGCCAGCGTCCGCACCGACGGAAGCATCGTATCCTCCTGTAATTCCCCATGCATAATTTTCTCTTTGATCTGCCCGATGATCTGTTCATAAATCGGCTGCATGGAGGAATGATTGATTATAAGGTTCATGTTCATCCCCCTTTGCTATAAACAGTATATAACAGTTTACATCTGTTGTCAACTGTTATATACTGTTTCTCAAAAATATCTTTCAAACACGAAATACTAACCAATTACATCAGGGCATTTACAAAGTCCTCATACCCCTCCACCGTAGATAACAGCTCCAATGCTTCCAACTCCGGTATAGGCTTACCATCTGTCTGCGATACATCAAAAACGGATACCGCCCTGAATTTTCTCAAGACGGTATCTCCCAAATAAAAAAGGTGCATGGATTGCTCTTAAAACTTTTTCCACGCACCTTTGAATCATTATGTAATTTTAAAGCAGCCTCAAAAGCTGTACTAGCTCATGCTGCCCTTCTGAACTTGTTGTCTGTCTAGTGTCAAACTGTTGAAAACGATTAGTCTGATAAAAGGAAAGAAGTTTTTCCCGTGGCTGTCAGATTTACTACTATTTTCATTTTTTTCCTATCCTGCATCTCGTTTCAAAACTTTTTAGAACCAATCCAGAACCACGGTACTGTTATAGAACCAGAGTATTTTTAGTCTTTCAATCTGCTTAACAGCATCTGATAATGCCGCTGTCCGATATGTCGTCCGGCACGTTGCAGACCATCCACGCATTCTCTGACTTCATCCGATGTCAGTTCGTGTTCCTCATAGGCTGCCATAAGAATCCCTATCGTCCCCATGATTCTAAGTCCCATCTGAGCTGATACATTTCTTCCCTTTGCTTCATCCATCAATAACAGATCTGCTTTTAATTCATCTGACAGGACAATCGCTTCACTCTCGCCCTGGTCAAGACCTGCCGCTCTTTTTAATATACTTGCTGATTCCGGATTATTGACAGGCTTCACTACGATAAATTTCTTCTGCCTGATCTCATCGGCTTCCAGCCGAAATCGTTCATTAACTGTCAGCTCATCAAATACTGCCTGCGGAATCAAAACATCGCCAAACAGTTTTTCCAGCAAATCTATACGATTGATTTTAAGAAGTGATATCAGCGGTGTTGTATCTGATACAACAATCATACCGCAGCCTCCTTCTTTTTGAGTTCTCTGAAAGTATTCAGTTCATCATCCAGATCATCCATCGTCATATCAAAATAGGAATATCCCAGCTTATCATACAGATCAATCAACTCGGATTTTCTGATTCCCAGAATTTCAGCCGCACGACCATGGGATATCGTCTGATTCAGTATATATGGATACAGCAACAGTGCATTTCGGGTAAGCTCTGTTTCCGGATTCATAGTTACCAGATATTTTGACATTCCTACCGGAACTTTAATAGTTACAGATTCTGTTGTTACCATAATATCACGTCCTTTCTGTTAGAAATCTATGTTCGTCTCTTTTCCTATATTATTATTATATCCATTATTTGGATTTTCTACAACTGATTTTTATCTGCTTTTATTCAAGTAATCTTCCTCGTCAAAATTGTGCGTATTGGAACTATTCTGGACGTGCTATGTTTTACAATGCACTACAAAAGAATGGGTTAATTTAGAACTGTACATATCCCATTTGTTGCAGTGTCCAGAGATTTTTGCTATTTTTATCTTGTTTTAATTATCAATTGCTTCGACAACCTCCTGTATATCATCAGCAGTGAGTTTTGTCAGCTTATCATATAAGTCAGCTTCAAGCTCATCATCCATATCACCATTTTGAACTTTAATAATATACTTTCTGACTTCAATTCCAACCTTTACAAATTCATAATCACCACAATTGTAAATATCATCTAACCCATATATGATCCCACAATAATAAAACATCTGCGCAAAATTATCGCTTTCCCTGCTTATTCCTTTAATATTATCCTGTAAAAATTTCTTTGCCTCCTGCAATTGTAAATTAATAGCTTCTTTGTCCAAAGAATTATTCTGCAGATTTTCTGCGTATTTTGATGCAAGACTATAGCCTTCTGTTTCAGACTTAAAAGTCTGATATGCTATTTCCTGTTGTTCAGTACTAACTTTCATATTATTATCTTCTCTTGTATTTCCCAGGAAAAGAACTCCAGCCATAAAGTACATAATTATTATGATTATAAGAACAATTCCAAGAAAATACTTATTTATTTTCATTTTCCTCAACAATTTTTCCCTCCGCAATTTTTAATATCACATCACACACTTCCTTTAAATCTTCTTTATGATGAGTGGCTACAATAATCGTTGCTCCTCTTGACTTCTCCTCTCTTATTATTTTATATATAAGCTGCACTGCATCTTCATCCAATGCATTTGTCGGTTCGTCAAGCAATATAATCTTTTGATTTTCAAAAAATTGCCTGTGCAATATTTAATCGTTGTTTCATTCCCAATGAATTTTTTTACTTTTTTATCAGAGTCGGGATCCAGACCTACTCTTTCCAGAGAAAAGATTATATCTTTTTCATCAGCAATATTTTTTATCTTTGCAAGCATCTGAATATTTCTCTTTGCGGAACATTCCGGCAGCAATTCCATATTTTCTATAACAATACCGGTCTCAGGTGGAAACTCAATTTTATCATGCAGCTTTTCCCCATCAATGAAAATACTTCCACTATCCAGATTTATCAAACCACTTATAGCTCTTAGCAGCATAGTCTTTCCTGAACCATTTTGCCCATATAAACCATAAACAAAACCACTTTTAAACGTATACGATACATTATCCAATACCGTATTTTCCTTTATCCTCTTTGTTACATTTTGTAATTTGTATCATACTATATCATCTCCTCAGTAAATGTCTGTTTTCTTATATTTTATTATTGAAATAATATTTAAAACTACTAATAATATAATCACATATATAATTGAAGTTTCGTATCTCACATATATGTTTTTTTGATAAATTATCCCACTACGCGTTCCAAATAGCATATTGGGGAAAAGCATAACTCCAATCCGGCTTAAATCACGATTTATCAGTACGTTATTTCCAATTATCAGTGATACCACCAAAAAAATATTTACAAATATATTTGAAATACTGGCATCCATAAATAATTCAAGTAAAAATTGTAATTGTACCAATGCCCATACTCCAACAAAATATGTAACTATTACCTGTATTAATTTTATACTTGATAAATTATTCCATGTCCCATCACATATTAAAAAAATAATCGTCTGACCTATTACTATACAGGCTAATTTCGCTGCTGATAATATAGCATTTTTTAAGTATAACCTCTCTCTGCTATAAGATCTGATCAGCCAAAGCTTACCATATCCGGTTGTAATTTTTCTTGCATTACCCGAAAAGTAAAAAAGTACAAATGGTAATGGTATATATGCATATAAAATTTGCACTAAATTACTTGTTGGGTTGTCAAAAATAAAAAGTGTACTGGCAAATGGTAATTGATATACCTCATAGCCACTCATTTGTATTACAACTCTTTGCATAATAATCATGCATATGATCAATATTATGTTTAACCACTTATTTTTCATTTCTTAAAATATCCCTTTTTGCAAACGTTACTATTCCTGCTATGTACAGAACTATTGCCATTACTATATTTTTTGCAAGAATACCCAAACAGCTTACAAACGATTTATTTCCTTCCAAAAAATTATATGCTGCAGCAACATCTAAACCCGGTATCCAAAACTTAACGAGCCAAAATCTTATCAAAATGAATTGCACAAAATTAACTCCAAAAGCTCCTATAAGAGCAATAAGTTCATTTTGTAAACAATCTCTAAGTATTTTGTAAAAAAGACCTGTTGCGACAAAGAAAATCCAAATAACAACAAATTCCATAAGAGAATACAGTACAAATGGATATTTCTTAATTGTTGCACCATTAAAACTATATACCGTAAAAATATAATCAACTATCTGACGAACTGCCGAAAATATTGCCGCCATTACAATAATTATCCTGATCTGGCTATTATTATATTTTTCCCGCGTTTTATATCTAAGTAATATATATGTTTTTTCTTTGTCCAATGCATAGTATATTCCCAATAAGACAGGAATTGTATCTACAACCAATATTTCTTTAATTCCACAGAAATTACTGCTTGAATTGTGCATATTAAGGAAAATTACATCCTCCGTTATCCCCATCTGCCCTATTGAATTAAGCATAGGTACATTTGAAAAATAACAATCTATACTACACAATCCCACATATATTAAAGCACATACTAAATATTTATACTTCAACAATTTTTTTCTCCCATATAATAGCTGTTATAATCACTAAAATGTAAAGCACTATACACCATATCGCCACTGGAACAACAACATTAAAACCATATTCCATAAACGGTTGAAAAATATGCATTGATGAATTTTTAAACAAAATAGGTATGAACCAAATTGCAAAGGTCAACGCATATACCATCTTTCTTTCGTGTATAGATATTGCCAACGCAGCTCCCATCATTCCCAAAACACCGGCAAATATTGCCGTTATAAGAATGTAGACTATATTCGTTGTCAATGGATGTGTATAGCTTATTTCAAAAAGAAATGTTTCTACCATGACAAAACTGTCATATTTCAATGGTTCTGCATCAAACGGTGTATTTGTTCCCCCATTAAATACTACTTGTGATAGTATAAGATTTAATCCCAGTCCTACAAATACAATTGTAAATGAGACGATAAAGGCTGATTTCATTTTTTGTAAAATATATTTATTTTTTCCCATTTTACATATCAATATATTCTTATATCCTGTAATATAATCAACAATACACTCTTCTCCCACTATTACAAGCAAATATAATGGCAAAAAACACAGATAAATCATTTGAAATATGTGTCCTTGTGAATAGCATGATAAAAATGTGACATATAACGGATAGGGTTTCCCCATTTCTCCATTAATTTTAATAATATCCTGATAATAAATCTGTACAATATCCAAAATTGGAATTACGAGCATAAAAATTATCATTCCTATACTTTTTTTATCACTTATAATTCTGTTTAATTGCTGTCTCATTTTTTCCTTTCCTTGTGTTTTTTACTACCGCATTGTTACCATAGACGTCTATGCTTATATAGTATCTCATATTTCTGAAAATTCGACTTAATTTATTATGAAAATTTCTGAATTTTTCATTGTCATGTACATCCAAGCTTCAGATTTCTTCAGATTTTTTCAGATTTTATTAAGCGCATATTGTGTTTTTATGTGCTATTATATTTATATCACTTTTGTTTTTACAATAAATCTTATTCATTTATATAAGGAGCAGCTTGTATGGATAAACTACTCATTATCGAGGATGACGAAACAATCAGAAATGCACTTAGGATTTTGCTTGAAAATCAAGGTTACTTCATCGAAGAAGCGCATGACGGTGAAGAAGGGCTTAAAAAATTTGACTCAACCTTTGATCTGCTGATTATTGACATAATGATGCCAAATATTTCCGGCATTGAGGTATGCCGCAAAATCAGGGAAAAATCATATGTTCCGATTCTCTTTTTGACAGCCAAATCTCTTGAAACCGATAAAATGGAAGCCCTTTCCGCCGGAGGGGACGATTATCTTGTCAAACCATTCTCCTACGTGGAGCTTATAGCGCGTATTCAGGCTCTTATAAGAAGATGTCGCGTCTACGACAATGCAGATGCATCAGACACCACCGCTTCATCCACTATTGAACGATGTGGCTTAACCTTATACACAAAATGCAACAATGTCAGTTACGATGGCAGACAGCTTGCTCTCACGGATAAAGAATATCAGATTCTTCTGCTGTTAATTTCTCATCCGACAAAGACATTTTCAACACAGAATATATTTGAAAGCGTCTGGAATGAACCGTATACACAGTTTTCCAATAACACCATTATGGTTCATATTAAAAATCTGCGCAATAAGCTTGAAGCCGGCTGTGGCTGTGCCCACCTGATTAAAACAGTGTGGGGAAAGGGATATAAATTTGAAGAATAAATTTAACGGATATAAGGAATACATAAGCAGCTTATTGATTTCATTTTTAATAGCTTTATTGATTTCAATTGCTGTATTTACAGCTATATACCTTTACGGGGAAAAAATAATAAATGAATATGTAAACTCCGACAGCTATATTTACAATACACAAGCTCCATATATTACCAGCTTTCAAAAATATGTGTCTGACAATAAGGTTTCGTCATACGATTTTAAAAGCATTGAAGCATGGATTCAAAGAGAAAAGCCCGAATTTTTTCTCATATCCATTGACAATGAAACATATTACGCTTCAACAGAATATTTAAGTCTCAAAAAGCCCCAAAATCTATTATTATATAATCAGAAAATATCTGTTTATCTTACAGCGTTAAACTTTAGTGACAGGACAGCTAAAATTTTTATATATAATAACTATCAGGACAAATATCTCAAAACTTTGCTTATTTGTGATGCTCTCTTCACTTTAATTACAGCAATAATGATTTTGTTTTTCATTTCCAGACATATTCTCATGCAAATACATGGCACTTTAAACGTTGTCGAGCAGTCTGAAACCGAATTGATCAATGAAAAAAATATGCTGATACGAAGCATGGCACACGATATCCGCACTCCTCTCGCAGGGCTGCAGTCATACGCTGAAATTATCAAAATGGAAAATAAAAAGGGTGCGATTCCCACTGAACACATAGATGTGATTTTCAATAAAATATGCGAAATAAAAGGCCTTACCGACCAGCTTTTTGACTATTCACTTGCCTGCAATGAAGAAGCTCTTGAGCTTGATGCTCCTTGCAATATGGAAAGTGCAATAGGTGACTATCTCTCTGAGATGGCTTTTATCCTCCGTGAAAACAGCTTTTCACTTGATATAGAAAAGCTCATATGGAAGGATTTCAAAATCACTGTGAACTCAAACTTTCTCGGAAGGATTTTTAACAATATTACAAACAATATATGCAAATATGCAGATAGCAAAGCTCCTGTCTGCGTAAGTTCCATCTACCGGAGTAAAGATGCAGGTATCGAGATAACAAACCATATCGCAGATAAAAGCTCTCTTTTTAATACCACCGGCATGGGTATCAGAAATATTACCCTTATGATGAAGCAGATGAATGGGTGGGCTATTGTTTCACATAATAATACCGAGTTTCGCATTACTCTTTGGTTTTCACGTGCATAAAAATAAATCCGCTACACCAAAATCTGGCATAGCGGATTGATTTATATACATCTATCTATTTTTATTTATCAAGCAAATCTGTGTAGAAATCAGCGTAATGTGTCTCGCCTGACTTGATGTAGTCAATGGCTGCTGATGGATGCTGATTTAAGCGTCCTGTGAGCAGGTATGGAATATCGTAGCCCCATACAGCACCGCTCTCCTTAAGCGGAAGCATATGCTCTTCAATGAATTTAAGTACAGGGAATACATTGTATTTTGGATTTTTTAGGAAGCTGAGTAAAAGCTCCATCGCACAGTTTCCTGCGCCTCGTCCCATGCCCATCATTGTTGCATCCAACAGGCTGACTCCCTGGCTGCTGCCTCTATGGTGTTTGCAAATGCAAGCTGCTGATTATTGTGCGCATGCATTCCTACGAACTTTCCGTTTGCCTCAGCAATTTCTGTGTATTTATCGGCAGTGCGGCGAATCTGCTCAGGGTAGAGAGCTCCGTAGCTGTCTACGATGTATATGCCGTCTGCAGAGCTCTTGGCAACCATGTCAAGTGCCTGGTCTAAGTCTGATTCCTGTGTATTTGAGATGGCCATGATGTTGCAGGTTACCTCGTAGCCCTTGGACTTGGCATCCTCAATCATCTCGATTGCTGATGGCATCTGATGTACATATGTAGCCACACGCACCATGTCAATCACACTGTCCTCGCGAGGGAGAATATCCTTCTTGTAGTCACATCTGCCGACATCCGCCATGACAGAAATCTTCATATCAGAGTTGTTGTCTCCGACTATCTCACGGATAGCTGCCTCATCACAGAACTTCCATTTGCCGAATTTATTTACATCAAAAAGCTCCTTAGATGCTTTATAACCAAACTCCATATAGTCGATGCCTGCCTTTACGTTTGCACGATAAAGAGCATTGATAAAATCATCTGTAAACATAAAGTTGTTTACCAGTCCTCCATCCCTAATGGTAGCGTCAAGCACGCGGATATCAGGGCGTGCTGTCATTAAATCACCTTTCTGAGCCATTTTTGTTTCCTCCAAGTATAAATATTATTGTAACAAATATAAATATTACTGTAGCTTGATGTTACAATTTAAAGTTTTAATGCTTCAACGCTTTAAAGCATATAAGTATAATAACACAATTATTTAAAATTGCAAGTAAAACTTTACTTTTTTTGTCAGACTAATATAATGAATGAGGTTGTAATACAATATCAAAGGAGGACTATATGATTTCTTATTTGACTTCGGCAGATATGTCGATAATAGCTTTCATCGGAGTGATTTTTTGCATTCGCACTCACATGTATTGCTATTGCAAAATTAAATAAATTTTTACCAAAGGACCTCGGCAGACAGA
>ENA-OQCF01000951-OQCF01000951.1-human-gut-metagenome-genome-assembly--contig:-NODE-951-length-10404-cov-8.277805_pt1 | contig 10404 bp, 13 predicted proteins | sample MGYA00242756_ERZ504573 | MGnify/ENA primary metagenome ERZ504573 (study PRJEB26092, sample SAMD00036240) | human gut metagenome | host: Homo sapiens | study: EMG produced TPA metagenomics assembly of...
CACAGAGTGACAGTGAATGGTACAGAGTTTGAGGAAATGCTGCAAGATGATATTGGCAAGTCCTGAGCAGCTTCTCATAGAGAAGGAAAAATTTAAGGAATTTAAGGAACAATTGTGGAATAAACTGAGTAATATGGAGAAAAAAAGTGCTACAATTGTATCTGGAAGGAAATAATTATACATCGATAGCGCATATGCTCGGAAAATCAGATAAATCAATTGACAATGCACTATCCCGTATCAGACAAAAGCTAAAAAAGAAAGTAGGTGAAGCTTGTTATGGAGTTTTCAAGAATAGGTGAACACACTATAAAATGTGTTATTTCAGAAGAAGAAATATATGATCTGGGATATACAATGGATGAAATTATGAGCAATGGCGAGCGCACCCAGGAATTCATGAACCAGATATTTGACATGGCTTCAGAAGAGTTTGGAACTGATTTTAATTCGGGAATCAAGACTGTGAGAGCAGATTTTTTGGCGGATCACACACTTTCTCTGACATTTTCTGAACACCCTGCTACTGAGGGAATGATGGAGCATCTTAAAGATATCGTTAATGGACTGCTTAATTCGCTGCCGGCTGAGGCTGCAGAGAATGAGAAAAATAAAAAAGGCAGGACAACTGCAAAAAAGCAGGATATGGTGTCTGTTGTAATGTTCATTTTTGAAAAATTTGATGTGGCTGTCAGATTTGCAAAGATGATTAAAGGACTGCCAATGCCATTCTCACAGCTTTTTAAGTTTGAGGGAGAGTACTTTATGAGCATGGATTTATCGGGCTATGATGAGCATGAGCTTGAAAAGATGTCTGTCATAGCAGATGAGTATGCAGATGATATCATTGCAGGGGCTGACAAAAGGGCTTTTCTTATGGAGCATGCAAAGGTTATTCTTGATGACAAGGCTATTGAGAGTCTTGCGCAGCTGTGAATGTACTGAACAGTTACAAAAATATAATAAAAACAAGGTCTGTCAGCTATACTGACAGACCTTGTTTTGTATGTAAATATTATCCAAGTACTTTTCTGATTGACTCGATAACACGGTCAGCCTGAAATGGCTTAACGATGAAATCCTTGGCACCTGACTGGATAGCGTCAATAACCATAGACTGCTGTCCCATAGCAGAGCACATAACGCATGTAGCATTTGGGTCAGCTGCTTTAATTTCCTTTAAAGCCTGGATGCCATCCTTATTTGGCATAGTGATGTCAAGTGTTACAAGATCAGGCTTGAGCTCATTGTACTTTGCAACTGCCTCATTTCCGTCAGCAGCCTCGCCTGCAATCTCGAATCCACCCTTTGTAAGGATATCCTTCAGCATCATTCTCATAAATGCTGCATCATCAACTATTAAAATTCTAGCCATTTTGTTAAACCTCCTGTTTGATAATCTGTTTTACTATGCTTATTGGATACAACTGTAAGAGATCACTGTCTATTAAATCTCCAACAGTCAGCCTGAATGTCACCTTGACAATATCTGTTCCGTTACACAACTCGTCCGGTATATCAAAGGTCTTCTGATAACTTGAATTGATAAGCGGAAAACCTATGTCGGTTGGCTCGTTTAAGAGCGAAGACATTGATGTAGCTATTGTACCACACATCTGGTTCATAGCCTCCGATATGGCGGAAAGTGTGATTTCATCAAGTGTCATATCAGAAACATTACTTCCGTTGCCTCCCATCATGAGATTGGCAATAACCAATGCATCATTTAATTTTATAATAAGTAGGTTGGTTCCGTCAAGTCCTTTTGTGTAAGGAACCTTAATTAAAATTCGATCATCATGATCGAGAGCATCCTCTTTTTTCAAAACCTCTACAATCGGAGTCGTAATATTTGTCGGTTTTTGTAGAATCATGCTCAGTGTTGTGGCTGCATTGCCTATGCAGATATTGGCTACTTCGCCTATGATATCGGCATTTTCCCGAGATATATTTTGCATTATTTTATCCTCCATATGACTGTGGTACCTATTTCCTAACATATATTATATCAGAGTTTTTAAAAATATCAAAGGAAATGTTTAATTTTTTTGAATTTATGTTAAAATAGTTTCAAAAGGAGATTACAATATGGGTGAAACAGAATATTCAGAAGCATTAAAGCTGGGAAAAAAAGAATACAGGGCAAGGATAGCTAAAGGACAGTTTCCTTATCTGCCAGTGCTTGATGAAATCTTATCAGAGGCAGATATTCAGACAGAGCAGAATATGGGGCTGGTTCATGTGCCTTTGGATTTCGTTGTAGGAACAAGCACCATGGGAAGGACATATTCATTTGCGGCAAATTTTATGCCGATATTGGACTGGGAAACCGAATTTGCAGTGAAGTGGTCTAATCTGTCAGATGCACAGATGAATGAGGGAATCAGAGATCCAATCAAGGCATTTGAGTACATGAACAGGTATTATGTGCTTGAGGGCAATAAGAGGGTCAGTGTACTCAAGTACTTCAACGCCGTTTCGATTCCTGCAATTGTGACCAGAAAGATTCCAAAGCTGTCGGATGATTATGATGTGAGGCTTTATTATGAGTATATGAAGTTCAATGAAATCACGGGGCTTTGCTCGGTGGAGTTTACGAAGCTGGGCAATGCTGATAAGCTTCTTTCGCTTGTTGGAAAAGAGGGCAGATGGGATGATGAGACCAAGGAAAAATTTGCCAAGGTAATGTTTGATTTTTCAAAGGTCTATAATTTCCGCGGTGGTGACAGGCTGGACATTAAGCTGGGTGATGCTATTACAGTATTTATGGAGGTCTTTGGCATGGATGCCATGCTTGAGATGTCTGAGAATGATTACAACAAAAACGTCATCAATACATGGAAGGAGTTTGCAGCAGAAGGGGAAAAGCACAAGATAAATCTGGTGCTGGATCCGAAAAAGGTGCAGACCAAAAAGAGTCTGCTCAATTATCTGATTCCTCAGACACCGAAGAAGCTTAAGGTGGTATTTTTGTATCCGAGAGAGCCAAAGACATCTGCATGGCTGTATTCGCATGAGCTTGGGCGTATGTATCTTGATGAAACCTTTTCAGACAAACTGGAGACAGAATATGTGGCAGGTGTAGATGAGAACAATGTGGAGCAGGTGCTTGAAGATATCATAAAGTCCGGTGCCGATATAGTTTTTTGTGTGGGACCGCAGATGATGCCAAACAGCTTAAAGGTGGCTGTTGAGCATCCGGAGGTTTATATACTCAACTGTTCGCTGAATGCGCCTCATCCTTATATCAGAACATACTATGGACGTATGTATGAGGCAAAGTTTCTCGCAGGAATGATAGCAGGAGCTGTCACAGACAATGAAAGGGTTGCATATATTGCAGACTACCCGATATATGGCATGATTGCCAATATCAACGCGTTTGCTCTGGGAGTTGCAAGTGTGAATCCAAGGGCAAAGGTATATCTGGCATGGTCAAAGACAAAGGATTATGACAGGAATAAATTCCTTACAGAAAATGACCTGCATTATGTGTCGGATCAGGATATTATCACTCCGAATGACGCGTCCAGATATTTTGGTCTGTACAAGCTGCAGGATGGACAGGCATTAAACCTTGCCATGCCTATATGGAACTGGGGAGTGTTTTATGAGAAACTTTTGCAGAGCGTACTGGCAGGCTCCTACAAGGCTGAAGGACAGGAGCAGGTTAAGGCACTTAATTACTGGTGGGGCATGTCTGCAGGTGTTATTGACCTGATTTGTTCAAAGCATGTACCTTATGGAGTAAAGAGGCTTGCGGATCATTTAAAGAGCGATATCACAAAGGGCGAGGTTGTACCTTTCTTTGGACAGATATATGACCAGAAGGGAGAGCTTAAAAACAAAGGTGAGCACGAGATGAAACCGTCTGATATCATGAAAATGGACTGGCTTGTAGATAATGTTGTAGGTAGTATTCCGCCTATGAGTGAGTTTGTTGACAATGCAAAGATGGTGGTTGAACTAAAGGGTGTAGAGGAAAATAAACTGTAATGAAGATACTATTCTTAGCTGATGAAGAGTCGAAAATGTACTGGGAATACTTTAAGAAAGAGGATTTTAAAGGAATTGATATTATTGTATCATGTGGAGACTTAAACCCGAGCTATCTGTCCTTTCTGACAACGATGGTTGGAGTCCCTCTTTTGTATGTGCATGGCAATCACGATGACAAATACAATGTAAAGCCGCCGGAAGGCTGCATATGCATTGAGGATGAGATTTACGAATATGAGGGTGTACGGTTTCTTGGCCTGGGAGGCTCAAACCGTTATAAACCGGGAGAAAATCAGTATACTCAGAAGGAGATGACAAAGCGTGTTAAGAAGCTGTGGTGGAAGCTTAAACGTAAAAACGGCTTTGATGTGCTTGTCACCCATTCGCCGGCAAAGGGACTGCATGATGGTGAGGATACATGTCATACAGGCTTTGATGTGTTTAACAGGCTTATTGAGCAGTATAAGCCAAGGTATTTTGTGCATGGACATGTTCATATGAGTTACGGCAGGCAGTTTGTCAGGCTTGACAAGGTGGGAGAAACTACTGTTATCAATGCATACGAGAAATATATTGTTGAAATATAGAATATTTCTGCCGGATTAAGAGTTTGTTTGTAGACATTTACCAAATTTAAGAAAATATTTATCACATGGCTATATTTAGGACACAATTAAGTGTTACTATAATATCATCAAAAGGAGCTGTTGTATTTCAACTATGTGTTGGGGTACACTCAGTTCCGACTAAAAATTATTCATGTGCACAGAATTGACGTCGCATATGCTTTTCCTCATATACATTGAATGCCACAGGCTTTATGTCTGTGGCATTCAATATATAAAATAACTATTTCTTTAAATAAGCTGATGACGGGAATTGAACCCGTGACCCCTTCCTTACCAAGGAAGTGCTCTACCTCTGAGCCACATCAGCAACTATCAACTTGCTAAGTTTACTATATACATCAGCATTTGTCAAGCCACTTTGAATTAAAATATAATTTTATGTGAGTCAGAATACAATTTATTATGAATTATAGTATGCCATAACCTTTGCTACATAGTTCTGAGTTTCTTTAAATGGCGGAATGCCGCCATATTTGGCTACGTTGCCGGAGCCTGCATTGTAGGCAGCTAAGGCCAGTGATTTGTCACCATTATACTGGGTGAGCTTTTCACTTATGTACCTGGCGCCACCCATGATATTCTGGTATGGGTCGTAGGCGTTTGTGACACCAAGTGAGGCAGCGGTCTGTGGCATGAGCTGCATGATACCCATGGCACCTGAACGGCTGGTGCACTCTGTGGAGAAGTCAGACTCGCACTTGGCGATAGCCTTAAGGAATTTGGCATCCACACCGTATTTTGAGGCAGCCTCATTAAAAATTGCATCAAGATCGGCAGAGCATGACAAACCGGAAGCTTCGAGTTTTACGGAGCTGCTGCTAATTCCTGAGGCTCCGGAAGCTGCTGCATTATATGTATTTGTATCTGAGCTGATGCCGGCTGGAGAACCGGAATAAGCAGCTGTATTATTAACTGCGGCAGAAGGAGAAACTGTATTACGGCAAAGCTCGATATTTATACCATTTTGATCAAAGAACCTCTGTACAAGCGACATATCAACTGAGCCACCGTTACTTTGGGCAATCAGTCTGTCAATGGCAACAGCAGCTTCAGCCATTTTTGCATCGTCAAGCACCTGATCAAAATCAGCACCGGTGCTATTGACAGCGGAGCTGCTATTGGAAGGAATGTTATCACCGGTTACAGCAGCCTGACCGGTAGTTATATTATTTTTTGGTGTATTATCAATATACTGAAGTACTTTAATGTTCATTTTCCTGTTTCCCTTTATATCTTAATTTAAATAGTTATATCAGTTTTGAATAGTTATATCAGCTATACTTAAAAAAGTAAAGACATTTACCTAATGAGAAATTATACCATAAAAATTCTTGAAAATATACCCATTTTGTTGTAGCATATGTTTTAGTACACTTTACTATGTAAAAGTTAGGAGATAAACATGAAAAAGACACCATTTGTGACAAAACAACAGGTAGAGGAGATTGTTAAAAAATTCCCTACACCATTTCATTTATATGACGAGGCTGGCATCCGTGCCAACGCGCAGGCTGTAAAGGATGCATTTGCATGGAATCCGGGTTTTAGAGAGTATTTTGCTGTAAAGGCTACTCCAAACCCATATCTGCTCAAGATTTTAAAGGATTATGACATGGGCTGTGACTGCTCATCATACACAGAGCTTATGCTTGCAAAGTCATGCGGCTTCGACGGAGAGCATATCATGTTTTCATCAAATGATACACCGGCAGAGGAATTTGCATATGCAGACAAGCTTGGTGCTATCATCAATCTCGATGATTTCACACATATTGATTTTTTGGAGGAAACAATCGGACATATTCCGGAGACAATAAGCTGCAGATATAATCCGGGTGGAGTGTTCACACTGTCAAACGGTATCATGGACAATCCGGGAGACTCCAAGTATGGAATGACAAAGGAACAGCTTTTTGAGGCATTCAAAATTCTTAAGTCAAAAGGCGCTAAATACTTTGGCGTGCATGCATTCCTGGCAAGCAATACAGTAACCAACGAGTATTATCCACAGCTTGCAAAGGAGCTTTTTGAGCTGGTTGTTGAGCTTAAAAATGAGACCGGATGTGATATTAGATTTGTAAATCTTTCAGGTGGAGTTGGCGTGCTTATAAGCCGGATCAGACACCAAACGATATATCAGTTATCGGCGCCGGTGTACATAAGGTGTACGATGAGGTTTTGGTACCGGCAGGAATGGGCGATGTGGCTATTTACACAGAGATGGGACGTTTTATGATGGCTCCGTATGGCTGTCTTGTGACAAAGGCTATCCATGAGAAGCATATCTACAAGGAGTATATAGGAGTAGATGCGTGTGCGGCAAACCTTATGAGACCGGCTATTTACGGCTCATACCATCATATCACAGTGCTCGGCAAGGAGGATGCACCTTGTGACCATACATATGATGTGGTAGGCTCACTCTGTGAGAACTGTGACAAGTTTGCAATTGACAGACAGCTTCCGAAGATTGATATGGGAGACTATCTGGTAATCCATGATACAGGAGCACACGGCTTTTCAATGGGCTACAATTACAACGGACGACTTCGCTCAGCAGAGATATTGCTCGAAAGCAATGGAGAGGCAAAACTCATCAGAAGAGCAGAAACTCCGGCAGACTACTTTGCAACCTTTGACTGCTTTGATGATATTAAAATAACAGAGTAATCTGCTAGCGCACCTTGCAGAGCACGTGTCCGAATTTTATCCATTTGCTCATATCATCAACATTATCGCTGTCGACATAAAAGGTCTCACCGTAATTGTTGATTGGTGTGAGCTCACATGGGTTTTTCTGATGCAGTTTTCTGATGTATGCACGCTTGTTCTGTGCGTTGATAAAGATACCGGTATCGCCGTCGCGGATTGGGTTTCGACTGATTAGAAGTATATCGCCTTTATTATATACAGGATGTAGATGATTGCTTGTGATGCGGATTCCGATGTGAAGGGCATCACCGAAGGCTTTTCTGTAATTTGAAACATCAAGCTTTTCGACATTGTAGGAGTCCAAAATCATGCCGTCGGTCATATTGCCTGTCGGGATGAGGACGGAAATCAGATCCTCCGTATGACAGCTTTCATCCTTGTAGGCAGACAGCGCAAGCTCAGTGTCTATAATCGAGTCTATAAGTATGCGCTGGCTTTTGGAAAGCTTTTTGATGCGCTTTACAAGGTTTATTACATCATCATTGAAGCCTGTTAGTTCGCAGGGAAACCGTCCTGTCAGCTTGTATATCAGGTAAGCGGTGTAGACGTCTATACGAGAGGATTCTCCGTTTGCTATCCGCTTGTAGGTGGAGAGTGACATATCAAGTGCTTTTGCAAACTGTGCCTGGGACATACCAAGCTTTATGCGTTCGCGCTCAATATTTGTCGATATGTTATTTACTATTTCAAGTCGGTTCATTTATGAGCTAATCTCCCTTCTTTTTAAAAAAATAAACTCCAAATTTGGTCAAGTATTGACATGCGCAATACACTATAATGGTTATTGTTGAAACATAAATAAATATATAAGAAACGTCAATTACTGTCAAATTAGAATGTTTGTTATATAAAAAGGGAGGTGTCCTGAAACTTAATTAGTGTAAGCTGAATGCAGCTTACACTTTTTTTATTTAAACAAATGCAGCTTTATTTATAATAAATATCAAAAAACTTTTTTGAAATAAATGTGTCTGAGGCATTGATTAGAGCACCGCTAATTGGTACAATGTTTTATTATATACAAAAGAGCAGGTGAATATATGTCGCTAAGTTTTAGAAAGTGGCGGGAAATGGCGCTTACTGACTACCCGGTAGTGAGTGATAAGTACTACAAGAAGGTGTACGAAAACATAGCCACAGATCCGCAGACAGGTGAGAGCATACTTGTACAGCTTACATTGCAGGGAGTTTTGGATAAGTGCGAGGGTACTAATTTTGAGGAGCCAATCAGAAAGTGCATTATGAAGTGTGTATACACGGGTTGTAAGCTTGAAAAGGAAATAAATAAGGTGATGAATCAGTATTATGAGGTCTAGATATAAATGAATGATATAGCAATTGATAAAGAACACTTACATTATTTGGAACAGTTGTCGGAGATGTATCCGACAATAGGCAAGGCATCATCTGAGATTATCAATCTGCAGGCTATTTTAAACCTGCCAAAGGGCACAGAGCACTTTGTATCTGATGTGCATGGTGAGTATGAAGCCTTTTCCCATGTGCTGAAAAATGGTTCTGGGGCTGTAAGAAAGAAGATAGATGATGTATTTGGTCTGGCGATGGACAAGGCTGACAAGGCTGCGCTTGCCACACTCATCTACTACCCAAGGGAAAAGATGGAGCTTATTAAGCAGGACGAGCCGGATATGGACTCGTGGTATAAGACGACTCTTTATAAGCTGATAGAGGTGTGCAAGACCGTTTCGTCAAAGTATACGCGCTCCAAGGTGAGAAAAGCTTTGCCGGAGGAGTATGCATATGTTATAGAGGAGCTCATCACAGAAAAGCCGGAGGTGTTAAACAAGGAGGCTTACTACGAGTCAATCATCAATACAACAGTGGAGCTGGGTACTGCGGAGGAGTTTATAGTGGTGCTTTCAGAGCTTATTCAGAGACTTGCTGTTGACCATCTGCATGTGCTTGGTGATATATACGACAGGGGAGCGGGGCCGCATCTGATAATGGACAGGCTGTGCAGATATCACTCGCTGGATATACAGTGGGGCAATCACGATATTATCTGGATGGGGGCAGCCGCAGGAAATCCTGCATGTATTGCAACTGTTGTCAGAAACAGTATCAGATATGGTAATCTGGACGTGGTCGAGGAGGGCTATGGCATAAATATGCTTCCGCTTGCTACGTTTGCACTGAAGGCTTACAAGGATGACCCATGCACCAGATTTGTGTTTAAGGTGGCTCCAAGTGGCGCAGATAATATGGAGAGTGATCTGATAAAGAAGATGCACAAGGCCATTGCCATCATACGTTTCAAGCTGGAGGGACAGCTCATTAAGAAGTGGCCTGAGTATGGCATGAAGGAACGATTGCTTTTGGAACATATTGATTATGAACAGGGCACTATAGAGCTTGAGGGCAGAACTTATAAGCTGCTTGATACAAGCTTTCCAACAATTGACCCGGCTGATCCTTACAGGCTGACAGAGGGGGAAGAGGAAGTCATACAGAGGCTCAGGAGCTCGTTTATTCATTGCGAGAAGCTTAAAAACCACGTTGGGCTGCTGCTTAAAAGAGGCAGCATGTACAAGGTATATAATGGCAATCTGCTTTTCCACGGATGCATCCCGATGGAGGAGGATGGAAGCTTCGCAAAGGTAAATATCTACGGTAAAGAGTATAGTGGCAAGGCTTTGTTTGATATACTGGAGACTTACGTCAGAAAGGCTTTTTTCTCGGACGACAGGCTGGAAAGACAAAAGGGCAGCGATATCATGTGGTACATATGGACAGCACCATATTCTCCGCTTTATGGCAGAAATAAGATGGCTACGTTTGAGAGATATTTTATAGATGACGATGACATGAAAATAGAAAAGAAAAACTTTTATTATGACTATATAAACAAGCCTGAGTGTGCGCAGCGTATACTCGAGGAGTTTGGTTTGCATGATAAAAGAGACCATATCATAAACGGACATGTTCCTGTGCACAGATTAAGAGGTGAAAGCCCTGTGAAGTGCGACGGCAGAGTGATAGTCATAGATGGTGGTTTTTCAAAGGCGTACCGCAGGCGGACAGGCATCGCGGGATATACCTGATT
>ENA-OQCF01000953-OQCF01000953.1-human-gut-metagenome-genome-assembly--contig:-NODE-953-length-10398-cov-3.728751_pt1 | contig 10398 bp, 17 predicted proteins | sample MGYA00242756_ERZ504573 | MGnify/ENA primary metagenome ERZ504573 (study PRJEB26092, sample SAMD00036240) | human gut metagenome | host: Homo sapiens | study: EMG produced TPA metagenomics assembly of...
CTGAAATCGTAATCATCGGAAGGCTCCTTTCCCTCACAGGGAAACACTGTTCTCAGACTGCTGGGTCAAGTATACCACACTGCACACCGGCGTAAAAGAGGACAATATATAAAAAGGAAGAAAACTGTGTCAGAATTGTAAAAGATAAAATATTTTAACTATTATTCTTGACTTATCCAACGATTCGGCTATAATGGTCGTGTTCGCAAGAAACTTCAAAAAATTTAGATATTCAAAACAAATCAAAGGAGACTACTACCATGACGTTTGAAGAAATGAAGAAGATCGTTGTTGATACCCTGAACTGCGACGAGGACAAGGTGACCATGGAGCCAACCTGACCGAGGATCTGGAGGCCGACAGTCTGGATGCCGTGGAGCTGAACATGGCTCTGGAAGATGCCTGCGGCGTGTCCATCCCGGACGAAGAGCTGGCAAAGCTCAAGACCGTGGGCGATATCTACAACTACATCACTGCACATATCTGAGGCAAAAAGCAATGAACGATATCCGAGATCTTTTCCCCGGCCGAATGCGGGAGCGCACCTTCCAGCTGAAGGCCAAGCGGGATGCCGGTGCCGTCTGGCACGAGCAGCAGTTTGTGGAGTGCAAGCAGTGCGGCCGTCGCGCCGCACGCACCTGTGGGCAAGAAGCCTTTACGTCTGCCCCAACTGCGGCTACACATGCCCCTTGGCGGGTACTACCGGCTCAGTCTGGTGCTGGACCACGGCAGCTTCCGGGAACTGGATGCCGACCTTGCTCCGCAGGATGTGCTGCATTTTCCGGGCTACCGTGAAAAGCTTGCCGCCGCCCAGAACAAGACCGGCCTGCGCGAAGCCGCTGTAACGGCCACCGGCCGCATCGGCGGGGTGGCCTGCGTGGCTGCCGTGTTGGACAGCCGCTTTTTCATGGGCAGCATGAGCACTGCCGTGGGCGACAAGATCACCCGCGCCATCGAGTACGCCGCCGCAAAGCACCTGCCGCTGGTTATTTTTTCGGCCAGCGGCGGCGCGCGGATGCAGGAGGGCATTTTCAGCCTGATGCAGATGGCAAAGACCAGTGCCGCCATCCAGCGCTTTTCGGCAAAGGGCGGGTTGTACATCAGTGTGCTCACCCACCCCACCACCGGCGGTGTGACGGCCAGCTTTGCAAGCCTTGGCGACATCATGCTGGCAGAGCCTGGCGCGCTGATCGGCTTTGCAGGTCCGCGGGTCATTGAGCAGACCATTGGCGAAAAGCTGCCTGCCGGATTCCAGCGCAGCGAGTTCCAGATGGAGCACGGCTTTGTGGATCAGGTGGTGCCCCGCAGCCAGCTGCGGGATACCCTGATCCAGGTCTTGCAGCTCCATGCAGGAGGAAAACACGAATGATCAAGGAAATTTTAGAGCAGCTGGCTCCGCTGGATGCCCAGATCGCCGCGCTGAAAGGCAGCGGCAACGAGATGGATGCCATCACGGCCCATGCCTCCGAGCTGGCAGAGCTGGCTGTGGAAGAGGACGAGATCCTGCGCACCTGCGGCCCGCTGACCGCCGAGGATCGGGTGTTTCTGGCCCGGCACCCGGAGCGCCCCCACATTGATGAGACTGTTTCTGCCCTGTTCACCGACTTCTTTGAGCAGCGCGGCGACCGTCAGTGCAAGGAAGACCCTGCCATTCTGGGCGGCATCGCCCGTTTTCACGGATTGCCGGTGACGGTCATCGGCCACCGCAAGGGCAGTACACTGGAAGAAAATCTGGCCTGTAACTTTGGTATGCCGGGGCCGGAGGGCTACCGCAAGGCCCTGCGCCTGATGAAGCAGGCCGAAAAGTTTGGCCGGCCCATCATCACCTTCATTGACACGCCGGGCGCTTACCCCGCAAGGATGCCGAGGAGCGCGGTCAGGGCGAAGCCATTGCACGCAACCTGATGGAAATGAGCGGCCTGACCGTGCCGGTCATTGCCGTTGTCACCGGCGAAGGCTCTTCCGGCGGTGCGCTGGCACTGGGTGTGGCAAACCACATCCTCATGCTGGAAAATGCCGTTTACTCGGTGCTCAGCCCCGAGGCTTTGCCAGCATTCTGTGGAAGGATGCTTCCCGCAGCGGCGAAGCCTGCGAGATGATGAAGCTGACTGCGCAGGATCTGTACAGCGATGGCATCGTGGAGCAGGTGATCCCGGAACCGTTGGGCGGCGCACAGCGCAGCCACGCAGCCTTGTTTGAACAGTTGGATGTTGCTTTGCGGGTGCACCTGAAAGAGCTGTGCCGCATGAGCGGCCGCCAGCTGGCCGACCAGCGCTATAAAAAATACCGCCAGATCGGAGAAACGAGGAACGCATGAGTGGTTTACAGCTGATCGCCACCGGCGGGGCCATCCCCGGCCGAACGGTCACCAACGAAGATCTGAGCCGCATGGTGGATACCAGTGACGAGTGGATCACCAGCCGCACCGGCATCCGCACCCGGCACTGGTGCACGGAGGATGAATCTGCCGCCACGCTGGCCATTTCCGCCGCAAAGCAGGCTTTGGCCCGCAGCGGCCTTGCCCCTGCGCAGATCGGGTGCTGCATCTGTGCCACCCTGTCCGCCCCAGACGCGACCCCCAGTGTAGCCTGTCAGGTGCAGGCGGCGCTGGGCCTTCCCGAGGGACCGGCCTGCGCTGGATGTCAACGCGGCCTGTTCCGGCTTCCTCTACGGCATAGCGTGGCGCGGGGACTGCTGACAACTTTGGGTGGACAGTATGCCCTCGTCATTGGGTGCGAAGCCCTTTCCCGCCTGATGGACCCCGCCGACCGCTCCACCTGTGTACTGTTTGGGGATGGAGCCGGTGCTGCCATTTTTCAGCTGTCGGACACTCCCTTTGCTCTGACGCTGGGCGCGCGCGGCAGCGATGTTCTCCATGCGGGCGGGCCGAACCGCACAGGTTCTGCGCCCATCACCATGGACGGCAAGGCCGTATTCCGCTTTGCAGTGGATGCCCTGCCCAAGTGCCTGCACACTGTGCTGGATGAAACACAGCTGACCCTCGATGATCTTGAGTGGGTGGTCTGCCATCAGGCCAACAGCCGCATCATCGACCACTGCGTGCGGGCGCTGAAGGCCGACCCAGCAAAGTTCTACAAGAACATGGACCGCCACGGCAACACCAGCGCCGCCAGCATCCCGGTAGCCCTGAACGAGCTTGCCGAGAACGGGCAGCTGCAGCCGGGCCAGCTTCTGCCTGCATCGGCTTTGGCGGCGGCCTGACATGGGGCGGCGCAATTTTTCAATACAAAGAGTAAAAATCATGTTCGGCAAACGGGCTCGTCCTCTCAGTCACCTTCGGTGACAGCTCCCCCAAAGTGGGAGCCTTTGGCAAAACCGAAAAGTTTACCGTACTGCCAAGGGCTCTCCCTTTGAGGAAAGACTTCCCCCGCGCCGGGGGAAGATGTCGCGAAGCGACAAAAGGGGGAATCTGTCGAGCAGAGCGAGACTGAGAGGGCGAGGACGCTTACCGATAGGATAAAACTATGAAACTTTTAAATGAAATTTTAGGCACAAAATACCCCATCATTCAGGGCGGCATGGCCAACATTGCCACCGGCGAGTTTGCCGCCGCCTGCTCCAACGCGGGTGCGCTGGGCATCATCGGTGCGGGCGGCATGAATGCCGACACCCTGCGCCAGAACATCCGCCGCTGCAAAGAGCTGACCGACAAGCCTTTTGGCGTGAACATCATGCTCATGCATCCGCAGGCAGATGAGTTTGCCAAGATCGTGGTGGAAGAGGGCGTGCCCGTTGTGACCACCGGTGCAGGCAACCCGGGCAAATATATCCCCGCGTGGAAAGCGGCAGGCATCAAGGTGATCCCGGTTGTCGCCGCCGCCGTGCTGGCAAAGCATCTGGAACCGCTGGGCATCGACGCCGTCATCGCTGAAGGCACCGAGAGCGGCGGCCATGTGGGCGAAATGACCACCATGGCGCTGGTGCCACAGGTGGTGGATGCCGTAAATGTACCCGTCATTGCGGCAGGCGGCATCGCCGACGGCCGTCAGCTGGCAGCAGCTCTGGCTCTGGGCGCTGCGGCGTGCAGGTAGGCACCTGCCTGCTGGTGAGCGAGGAGTGCCCCATCCATGAAAACTACAAAGCCGCCCTGCTCAAGGCCAAGGACAGCGATACCATCGTGACCGGCCGAAGCGTGGGTGCGCCGGTGCGAGTGCTGAAAAACCGAATGAGCCGCGAATATGTCCGGCAGGAAAACGCCGGTGCCGACAAGATGGAGCTGGAAAAGTACACCCTTGGCAGCCTGCGCCGCGCCGTGTTTGAGGGCGACACCACCACCGGAAGCCTGATGGCCGGTCAGGTGGCAGGCATGCTGCACGAGGTGCGCCCGGTGGCGGATATTCTTGCAGACCTGTGGAACGGCGGGAGGCAGCGCATTGCCGCGCTGAGCACCGAATGCTGACCCTCGGCAGAAAGCCCTGTCTGTGCCCATCCTACAGGGCGGCATGGGTGTGGGCGTTTCCCTCGGCGGGCTGGCCGGTGCCGTTGCACCTGCGGCGGCATGGGGTGCATCTCCACCGCCGATGCAGGCTACCGGGAGCGGACTTTGCCCGCGACCCGGCAAGCGCCAATCACCGTGCCCTGACCGCCGAGATCCGGAAGGCGAAGGAGATTGCAAAGGGTGCCGGTATGGTAGCCATCAACGCCATGGTGGCAACGCAGGATTATGCGGCCGCGATCCGCACCGCTGTGGAAGCGGGCGTAGACGCGGTGGTGTCCGGCGCGGGCCTGCCGTTGGAGCTGCCCGGCATCGTGGGCACAACGGATGTTGCCATCGCTCCCATCGTTTCCAGCGGAAGAGCCGCAAAGCTCATCCTGCGCCGCTGGGCCAAAGAGTTTGGCCGCACCGCTGATTTTGTGGTGATCGAAGGCTGCAAGGCAGGCGGACACCTCGGCTTTGCCGAAGATGACCTGCTGGCAGGCAAATGCCAGACCCTCGATGACATCCTGCCCGAGGTGCTGGCCGAGGTAAAGCCCTTTGAAGCACAGTTTGGCCACAGCATCCCCGTGTTTGTGGCAGGCGGAGTGTATACCGGTGCGATATGGCCCACTTTACCGCAATGGGCGCTGCGGGTGTACAGCTTGCCACCCGCTTTATCACCACCTACGAGTGCGACGCATCCCAGGGCTACAAGGACGTTCTGCTGACGCCCGGCCCGAGGATGTACGGATCATCCACAGCCCGGTGGGAATGCCGGGCCGTGCACTGAACACCCCGCTGGTGCAGGCGCTGGCAGAGGGGACCCGCTTCCCTCCCCGGCACTGTGCCCGCTGCCTGAAGACCTGCGACCCCGCCAAGGTGCCCTACTGCATCACCCACGCGCTCATCGAAGCCGTAAAGGGCAATGTGGAGGAGGGCCTGTTCTTCTGCGGAGCCAACGTGGGCAGGCTGGACCGGATGCGCACGGTACAGGAGCTGATGGATGAACTTGTGACCGAATGGAGCAAAATCAATGAAGCTTGCCGTTTTATATGCCGGTCAGGGGGCACAGCACCCTGGCATGGGCAAAGAATTTTACGAAGGCTCTCCCGCGTTCCGGGCGGCATTTGACAGTGCAGAGCTGGACTTCGATCTGCACCGCGTCTGCTTTGAGGACCCGGACGGCCTTTTGAATCAGACCGAATACACCCAGCCCTGCATGGTGGCCTTTGCCTGCGGCGTGACCGCAGTGCTGGCACAGCAGGGTGTAAAGCCCGCTTATGTGGCCGGGCTTTCGCTGGGCGAATACTCCGCGCTGGAAGCTGCCGGGGTGTTCACCGCAAAGCAGGCCATCGAGCTGGCCGCTTACCGCGGCAAAGCCATGGCTGAAGCTGCAAAGGGCATTGACTGCGGCATGACCGCCGTGCTGAACCTTGACCGGCAGGCACTTGCAGCCTGCTGTGAGCAGGCTGCACAGCTCGGCTGCGTGCAGATCTGCAACTACAACTGCCCGGGTCAGCTGGTCATCGGCGGCGAGAAAGCCGCTGTGGACAAAGCCGCCGCACTGGCCAAAGAAGCCGGTGCCCGCCGCTGCATCCCGCTCAAGGTGAGCGGCCCGTTCCACACCCGCCTCATGGCCCCCGCCGGGGATGCCCTGGCAAAGCGTTTTGCCTCTGAGTCCTTTGGCGAGATGCAGGTGCCGGTGCTGTTCAACTGCCTTGGCCGTGAAAAAGCTGAGCAGGACAGCATCCCCGCCCTGCTCGTGAAGCAGGTGCAGAGCAGCGTTTACATGGAAGATACGCTCCACCGCCTCGGTGAGCTGGGCGTAGACCATATTCTGGAAGTCGGCCCGGGCAGTGCTCTGGCTGGCTTTGTGAAAAAGACCCTGCCCGGCGTGGTCTGCGCTTCGGTGGAGACCCCGGAGCAGCTGAACGCCGCACTGACAGCATGGAAGGAAGAGCTATGAGCGAAGAAACGATCATCCGCACCGCCGTTGTTACTGGCGGAAGCCGGGGCATTGGCCGGGCTGTGTGCATCCAGCTGGCAAAGCAGGGCTGCAATGTCGTGGTGAATTACTGCCACGCGAAGCTGCAGCTGCCGAGACGGTGGCTCTGTGCAAGGCCGAAAACGCAGATGCCGTGGCTGTGCAGGCCGATGTTTCCACTGCCGAGGGCTGCAAAGCACTCTTTGAACAGGCGGTGAACGCCTTTGGCCGGGTGGATATCCTTGTGAACAACGCGGGCATTACCCGCGATAATCTGATCCTGCGCATGAGCGAAGAGGACTTCGATGCAGTGCTGAACGCAAACCTCAAGGGTGCGTTCCTCTGCTGCAAGGAGGCCGCCCGCCGCATGGTGCGCCAGCGCTGGGGCCGCATCGTGAACCTTTCCAGTGTGGTGGCCCTGCGGGGCAACGCCGGCCAGACCAATTACGCCGCCAGCAAGGCGGGCTGATCGGCCTGACCAAAAGCCTTGCCCGCGAGCTGGCAAGCCGCAATGTGACCGTGAATGCGGTCGCGCCGGGCTTTATCGAGACCGACATGACCGCCGCCCTGCCGGAAGCCGTCCGTGCCGAAATGGCAAAGGGCATCCCCGCAGGCCGCGCAGGAAAGCCGGAGGATGTGGCAAATGCAGTGGCATTTTTTGCCGCAGAACAAAGCAGCTATCTCACCGGGCAGGTGCTCTGTGCAGACGGCGGCATGGCAATGTAAAAGGAGAAAACTCTCATGGAAAAACGCAGAGTCGTGATCACCGGCCTTGGCACCGTGAACCCGCTGGGCAACAACACCGCCGACAGCTGGGCCGCTGCCAAAGCGGGCAAATGCGGCATCGGCCCCATTACCCAGTTCGATACCACCGATTTTAAATGTAAGCTGGCAGGCGAGGTGAAGGGCTTTGACCCGGAAACCATCGTGGACAAAAAGGAAGCCCGCAAGATGGCCCGCTTTACCGTTCTGGCCCTTGCTGCCGCCGCTGAAGCAGTTGCAGACAGCGGTCTGGACACCGAAGCGGAAGCCAAACAGATCGGTGTCATCCTTTCCAGCGGCATCGGCGGTCTGCCCACCATTGAGGAGCAGCACACCCGTGGTGAAGAGAAGGGCATGGAAAAGGTAAGCCCCTATTTCGTGCCCATGTCCATTGCCAACATGGCAGCGGCACAGGTGGCCATCCGCTTTGGTCTGAAGGGCATGTGCACCTGCCGGTGACGGCCTGCGCCGGCGGCACCAATGCCGTAGGCGATGCCTTCCACCGCATCCGTGACGGCTACGAGACCGCATGGTCTGCGGCGTGCAGAGAGCTGCATCAGCCTCTGGGCATCGGCGGCTTTACCAGCATGAAAGCGCTTTCCACTGCGACCGATCCGGATGCAGCCAGCCTGCCCTTTGACGCGCGGCGCGGCGGCTTCGTGATGGGCGAAGGCAGCGGTGTGCTGGTGCTGGAAGAGCTGGAACATGCCCGTGCCCGCGGTGCGCACATCTACGCCGAGATGGTGGCTACGGTGCCAACTGCGACGCCTACCACTTCACCGCCCCGCCCCGGCGGCGCAGGTGCCATCGACTGCATGGCGCTGACGCTGGCGGATGCAGGCATCGCACCGGAGCAGGTGGATCACATCAACGCCCACGGCACCGGCACCCACATGAACGATGCCTGCGAGACCGCCGCCATCCATGCGGTGTTCGGCGAACACGCAAAGCAGCTGACTGTGGTAAGCACCAAGAGCATGACCGGCCATCTGCTGGGCGGTGCGGGCGGCATTGAAGCCGTATTTACAGCGCTGGCCCTGCATGACCAGTTTGCGCCGCCCACCATCCACTATGAGCAGCCCGATCCCGAATGTGATCTGGACTATGTGCCGAACACTGGCCGTGCGCAGGCCATGACCTACGCACTGAGCAACAGTCTGGGCTTTGGCGGGCACAACGCCTGCATCGCCCTGCGCAGATGGGAGGGCTGACCCATGGCAGAACCCCGCACCGTGCGTGCAGACGCAAACACCCTGAACAGTGAGGAGATCGCGGCGCTTCTGCCGCACCGCTATCCCTTTGCCCTTGTGGACCGCATTCTGGACTATGAGCCGGGCCAGTGGGCCATCGGCCGCAAGTGCGTGAGCCGCAATGAGGAATTTTTCTGCGGACATTTTCCCGGCCAGCCGGTGATGCCGGGAGTGCTCATTCTGGAAGCACTGGCCCAGACCGGTGCCGCTGCGGCGCTCAGCCTGCCGGAGAACAAGGGCAAACTGGCCCTCTTCGGCGGCATCAAGAATGCCCGCTTCCGCAAGCAGGTCACCCCCGGCGATGTGCTCACCCTGCACTGTGAACTGGTAGAACAGCACGGCCCGGTGGGCGTGGGCAAAGCCTCGGCGTGGGTGGACGGCAAGTGCGCCGCCACCGCCGAGCTGACCTTTGTGCTGACCGACCCCAACGCCTAAAAACACCCCTGTGAGTTTAAAAAAGCTCACAGGGGTGTTTTCCGTTATTTTACCATTGAGAAGCCGCTTCGCTCTCTCAGCCAAGCGCCACATCCAGAACCATCAGTGGTGCCCCACCAGATAGGCCACCCGGTCGATCTGCGCCGCCGTCATGCCGGTATCCGCCAGAAATTCCCGCACCAGCGGAGCACTCTCCTGCTCCTGATACTTTCCATTGGTGTTACTGCAATGGTAGGATCGCATATTTACTGATTTCTGTATCTGTTCAGGACAGCATCCGGGATATGGCAGTAACTGCAGTCTTCAGGGTGCCGTTCCAGATGGTGCTGATGCTCCTCAGCGCTCCGGACATAATTTGTCAGCGGCAGCACTTCCAGCATGATCTTGTCCCGGTCCTCCCGGCCGTTTATAAAAGCTCTTGCTTCTTCCAGATGTCTGGGATCTGTACTGTACAGCCCTGTCCGGTACTTTTTTTCCAACGTCCACGCCCTGTTTGTTCAGGCTGTAGGGGTCGATGATCTCAAACAGGTGTGCCATCAGTTCTGAAATGCTTGTGTTTTTCTCATCATAGACCACTTTTACGCATTCTGCATATCCATCGTATGGGCCATCCAGAGAACTCGTTGTTCCGTTGGCTCTGCCGGCTTCAGTCATCTGTACACCAGGCACTGTGTCAAAAAAATGCTGTACGCCCCAAAGGCATCCGCCTGCGATATAGACCGTTTCCATCTTGATTTTCCCCTTTCCTGTTGATCATATATCAGCTTTGCTCCTATTCTACCACGCTTTTCCACTATCGGAAAGATGTCGGAAAACAAAAATGGCCCCGGAGGGCTTATCGCAGCTCTCCGGGGCCGCCTTGTGCAGAGTGATTTTCTCTCGATGGGCTTCCAGAAATGCTTTGCTGTAATCAGCCTGCGCGAACCACAGCGGAAGGACCCTCATAAGATACAGAAAAGATTTCTGTATTTTTCTTGACAGTTTTCCCATATTCTGTTTTAATACATCTGATAAAAGGGAGTAAAGGGCAGTGTTCCGGCTTATTCTTCGGGAGACTGCTGCATGGCAGCGTCATCACGGCAGAAATGCCCGATGTCATGTGTTCGCTTGAGACTTTTGTCACAGACAAGGTGCTGTGGCAGGAGTCTCTTTTTCTTGTCACCGTACCGGAGCACAATAGGAGGCAAGAAAACTATGAACTTTCTGAACACATTCGCAAGTCTGTTTTCCAATTTTGGAAACCTGACTTGGCAGATGGTGGTGATGTGGGGCATTGGTGCATTGCTCATCTACTTGCCATCGCCAAAAAAATGGAGCCGAGCCTGCTTTTACCCATGGGCTTTGGTGCCATTCTGGTCAATCTGCGCTGTCCGGTGCCATCACGCAGGGCGATACCGTAGGCCCCATTTCTGCCCTGTTTGAAGCAGGCATGTCCAACGAGCTGTTTCCCCTGCTGCTTTCATCGGCATTGGTGCTATGATCGACTTGGCCCCCTGCTGGAAAACCGTGGCTCATGCTCTTTGGTGCCG
>ENA-OQCF01000956-OQCF01000956.1-human-gut-metagenome-genome-assembly--contig:-NODE-956-length-10379-cov-2.080082_pt1 | contig 10379 bp, 12 predicted proteins | sample MGYA00242756_ERZ504573 | MGnify/ENA primary metagenome ERZ504573 (study PRJEB26092, sample SAMD00036240) | human gut metagenome | host: Homo sapiens | study: EMG produced TPA metagenomics assembly of...
CGAATAGATTTCTTGAAATCGAGTGTAGCATAATGAAGGTCAGGATATTGCTCAAAACTTTCCATCGTATAGATTACATGGTCTGTATTTTTCGCCTTAGAAATACTGCGTAACATATAGTTACCCGCCATCAATTTTTTGGGAGAAGCAGCGGTGGAAAGACGAGCCTTGTAATACCCGTTCCCTTTGGTCACTTCGTTAAAGCCTTTCAACAACTGTGGCTTGTTCAGGTCAATCACACGCTCCTCCTTATCCAGTTTTACCAAACGATATGAAATCCGGTTCTTACGTCCATTCATCGTCAGATTGACAGGTTCCTTCATGGCATCCGGATCGAATTTCCAAATATCATAACGGTCATAAATTAAAAGGGACTCATCCCGTTCCGTCCATCCGGCAGTTCCATGTGCGTTCGGATAGTCAGGTACATCATTCTCTTCATCCCATGCGAGGAAAGAAGCGGGGGTAGTCAACTGATTTTTTTTCCCGTCTGCCATAGAAAGAGTATACCAACAACTGTCTGTTTCAGCATACCAATACGCATACTTGCCTTGTGGTGAAAGACGGTATCTGCCATAATCCGCCGATGCCAGTAATTTACGGCTGCCATCTTCCAAAGACACTGTGTAATAATCACTGCGTGTCCGCCCTTCCCACATGGAGGACAATGAATAAGGACGCGAAGTGGAAAGCAATGCCAACGGGGCATCTCCTTCATCTCCCAGCAAAATCTGAGACAGCTCCTCATCTGCCAGCTGACAAATACGACCACCATTTATATGATAAACCGCTTGATAGCTTCTTTTCAGCTCTTTCTCCTTATTATAATCCTGTACAGTATATTGCACCGGCTCGTCCCAACTCCACACCTGCACATTGGGACGGTTCTCCGCCAATTGCAACGTATCCTTTTGTCTAGGCTCAGGCGATGTGCCAAAAAACAACCGGGAAGCACTCTTCGAAAATTGTAATTTCCCATGCTCGCTGATTACCCATCCTTTCGGAAAAGCCCGATTGCCACGTGCCGCAACTTCTGTTGCCGGTGCTCCCTGCTGTGACAGCCACAAGCTCATGGCTTTATAACAAGAATCTTTCTGTGCACAATATAAGAAAGCCAAGTTTGCTCCATCTTCATCAAAAGTTACCTGTTTAAACACCCCGTCACCTTCTTTTATCAGCGTCTTCACACCTGTTTCCGTATTCAGAAGATACAATCCCGGCTTTTCCTCTGCTTTATCACCTGCGGTAATATAATAAAGCATTCCGCTTTTCTCCGCAAAGTTGAAAGCTTTCACAGCAGGAGCCTCATACCGGGTACTGAGGTTTGCATTCAACGGTTGGACATACAAAGTCGAGTCTTTCCTTCCCTTCTGAAAAGCAACCCAGTCCGCCTTCTCTGCCAGCCTGAATGTTTTCAGTGAATCAATCACTTCCCTGCCGCCCGAAAGCGAATAAATGACCAATGCATCCATCGGCATCTTTTCTTTCTTCGTTTTCTTTATTTTCAGAGAATCCACTATCATCTTGCCGGGTTTCTGCGACACAACCAAATAGTCGGAAGAAGCCGAGAAAAGAAAACGGTCCGCCCGCGGAAAAGTGGCAAGTTCCTTCCCTTGTGCATCATACAAATTCACCACAGCATCTCCTTCCCAAGGTTCCATCTTGCATGCCACCCACTTTCCATTATCAGAAATAGCTTGCCCGCTGATACGCTGCCAGGCAACTAAATTGTCTACTGTGAGACTTTTTCGAGGCTGTCTGCGCCATCACAGGCGACAGATTCCCTATGCATAGGACAAGAGCCAGATACTTTACATGTTTCATATCCATTTTATCGTTACTGATTAGTTCGATTTTTATAAAAGCTTATCTTTCTCATATTCCGTTTTATCTTCGGCCGCAACCAGATTTAATTCCCTGCCGCTCTCTCCATACGAAACCGCATGACGTACTGCAAAATTTTCCAAGAACAAATGGTTCAGCGTAAACAATGCCCCATTCAAGTGCTCATTTCTGACAGAAGGTTTTGTATTCCTACTACGAATCCGAGACATGCATTTACGATGCTGTCCGGGAGTCAAGACACCCGCCATCCATCCACTTTTTAAATAATGCAAATATATAAAAAACGGATAAAAGTCTGATTCTAAACAATAATTTTGTACTTTTACTGTCGCATATAATCCATATACATTCAACACCAAACAATAAAAGCCATGACAGCAAGAAACAAAGTTCTAACCATCATGGGTATCATTATACTTATCGGGATTATCTCAATAGGATTCTTTGTATTTCCAATCGGAATTTCCATGTGCGCCATTACAGGCTTATGCTATGGTTGCAAATATAAAGACAAGTTGTTTATCAGATGGTCATCTGTAGGATTGGTAACAGGTATCGGACTTTCCATTTACACCTGGTGTTTAATCTCGTCAATGTAAAACAGTATAAGTTCAGTAAAAAAAGAGGGGTTACGACAACCCCTCTATTTCACCATTCACGATATCAATATGCAATGCCTGCGGTTCCTTCGGCAATCCCGGCATACGCATTATTTCTCCGGCAATGACTACCAGCATCTCAGCTCCGGCATTCATCACAATATCTTGTACATGGAATTCAAAATTGTCTACCGCACCGTAAATTTTGGGGTCGGTAGAGAATGAATACTGCGTCTTGGCAATGCAGATAGGGAAATTTCCATATCCCAATTCTACAATATGCTTCAGTTTCTTACGGGCAGCGGCACTATACGTAATAATGCTGGCACCGTATAAATTACAAGCCACCTTCGATATTTTAGTTTCTACACTATCCTCATCATCATAGGCATATTGCAAAGGCTCGGAAGGTTGTTCCTCAATGGTTTTCACAACCAGTTCCGCCAATTCTACTACCCCTTCGCCACCATCAGTAAAGGCATTGTTCACTGCAAAGCCCACACCTTTCTTCTCGCAATGGATACGGATATAATCCACTTCTTCCTCCGAATCATCCCCATAACGGTTAAACGCAACGACAACTGTCTGACCGAAATATCTCAAATTACGCAAATGCTTATCCATATTGGCCACACCCTGCTTCAAAGCTTCCAGATTGGGTTCCTTTATCTTATCCTGTGATACGCCGCCATGCATTTTCAATGCACGGGCAGTAACCACCAAGACGGTCAGTTTAGGTGTGATACCCGCTTTACGGCACTTGATATCATAGAACTTCTCCGCTCCTAGGTCAGCCCCGAATCCGGCTTCGGTAATAGTATAATCACTAAAAGTCATTGCCATCTTGGTTGCCAGAATAGAGTTGCAACCGTGAGCGATATTGGCAAACGGCCCCCCATGAACAAAGGCAGCAGTATGTTCCGTAGTTTGTACCAGATTAGGAGAAAGAGCATCTTTCAAAAGAACTGTAATGGCTCCGGCAACTCCTAAATCTTTTACAGTAAAAGGCTTGTTGTCATACGTAAAACCTAATAAAATATTTTCAATGCGACGACGCAGGTCCTTTTCATCCTTGGCCAGACACAGAATAGCCATAATTTCAGATGCAGGAGTAATATCAAAACCTGACTCCTGGGTAATTCCGTTGGTCTTCGGTCCTAGTCCTGTAACAATATAACGGAGGGAACGATCATTCACATCCAACACACGACGCCACAGCACTTCCTTCAATCCGAAACCATTATCACGATTCTGAATAAAGGTAAATTGTCCAACAAGGCCGAAATCATATTGTGAGCGGAAGTGATGGCATGAAAATCACCTGTAAAATGAAGATTAATCTTATCCATCGGCAACACCTGGCGTATCCTCCTCCGGCAGCTCCCCCTTTCATTCCGAAACAAGGACCTAGCGACGGCTCGCGCAAGGCAACAATTGTTTTCTTTCCTATTTTATTCAGTCCCAAAGCCAATCCGATGGAAACAGTGGTCTTACCAATACCGGCTTTGGTAGGAGTGATGGCAGTAACTAGAATAAGGTTACTCTGCTGCACCTTTTCTTCGTTTATCTGACTTTCATCCACTTTGGCAATATAGCGCCCGTAATTACTGATGTGCTCTACAGGAATACCGGTTTCCCTAGCCACTTGTTTAATCTTGACCAGCTCAATGCTGCGTGCTATTTCAATGTCCGTTTTCATCTTTTTACTAAATTTAGGCGGCAAAGGTAATATATTTCCTTAACTTTGTTTTGGTTTCAAACAACAAAAATAATATAAGGAGTAAGCAAATGAACAATTTTGTATTTTACAGCCCTACCGAGTTTGTATTTGGCAAGGATACAGAAATCCAAACCGGTACTCTTGCTAAAAAGTATAACGCCCGGAAGGCAATGATTGTTTACGGTGGAGGCTCTATTATTCGCAGCGGATTACTGCAACGCATAGAAGATTCTCTGCAACAGGCAGGAGTGGATTATGTAAAATTAGGAGGCGTACAACCTAATCCTACTGACCCGAAAGTTTACGAAGGCATTGAACTGGCGCGCAAAGAAGGCGTGGACTTTATGCTTCCCGTAGGGGGAGGCTCTGTCATTGACACTGCAAAAGCCATTGCGGCAGGAGTGCCCTACGAAGGTGATTTTTGGGATTTCTATATAGGAAAAGCCAAAGTGAAGAAGGCCTTAAAAGTGGGTGTGGTACTTACTATTCCCGCTGCCGGCAGCGAAGGTTCGGGCAATACGGTGATTACCAAACTGGAAGGTCTGCAAAAACTAAGTTTGCGTGTACCGGAATTACTACGGCCTGTTTTTGCTGTGATGAATCCGGAACTGACCTATACTCTCCCCCCTACCAGACAGCTTGTGGCATTGCCGATATGATGGTACACATTATGGAACGTTATTTTACCAACACTCCCGATGTAGAAATCAGTGACCGGCTGTGTGAAGGGACTTTGATGGCTATCATCAAAGAAGCATATAAAGTGAAGCAGAACCCGAACGATTACGAAGCACGCGCCAATATCATGTGGTGTGGGACAATTGCCCATAACGGTACTTGCGGAGTAGGTTGTGAGGAAGACTGGGCATCACATTTTCTGGAACATGAAATCAGTGCTGTATATAATGTGACACATGGAGCAGGACTAGCAGTAATCGTACCTGCATGGATGACATTCATGGCAGAACACAACCCGAAAAAGATTGCCCGGTTTGCAAACCGCGTTTTCGGAGTTCCCGAGAATGAGGATTTGGAAGAAATGGCACTTGCCGGCATATCACGATTGAAGCATTTTTTCAGATACATGGGCCTGCCGGTCAATTTCAAAGAATTGGGTATAGAACATCCTGATATTGAACTGCTAGTGAAAAAACTGCATGAAAACAAAGGTGAATTAGTAGGTAATTATGTAAAACTGAACAAAGAATACAGTAAAGAGATATTCGAACTAGCCTGCAAATAACCCGCACAGCCCAACTGTTCTAAAATATAGGCATCCGGTTTATCTGCCTTTATTTCATTCAGAACCGTAAAGCTCCTAAAGTATTCTATTTTCCAGACGCGCCGGCACGAACTACGTTATTCGTGCCAGCCGCATCTGAGAAATATAGCACCATTAAGCGACAGACACTTCATGCAACAACTTCCCTCTTGCCCATTTATACTCCAACATTTTCCACCTTTTACTTCACTATTTATATGCTTTTTAGCATAAAACGCTAGGTTTTTCCAACCATTTAAAGTAACTTCGCCGGACTTTTTTGGAGAAAAAACAATGTATATATTCCGATCAATTCACGAAATAATAAATACGATTTTTGTAGCTAAAGGGCTATTGGTAGAGATGTTTGAGAAGAGAAAAGTACTTAGTTTTCGATACTCGGACGCACTAGCCCTATTGAAAGAGGATGAAAACCGTTTAAAAGATACTCATCGAAAAGGAAATCATACACCAAAACGGAAACTTTGTGGAACTGGATGCCCGATTCCTTGATTTATTCGAACTGCTGCTGGAAGCGAACGAGGAAATCAACACGGCTACCGTAGAGGAAAACATAGAGTACCTGCAACGAACTGATGGACTACTACCTGAAAGAAAAGATCCAGTCGCGCAAGGAAAGTTATGTACGCAATATCAAGATTACCTTTCAGAAACTGGTACGTGTAACGATACGGAACATTATCAACCTTCAACACAATATTGATAATGCTTTCAAACACGAGCCCACATACCAGATAAAAATAGCCAAACTGCAAAATCTGGACAAGAAACGAATCAACATCCAGCGGTTGATAGACTCTACCGAACATCTGATTCTGCATGAAGAACGGGATTTCTTCCGCCAAGCCACTGACGAAGAGCTGACCCGCATCCTGCTCGAACTGCGGCAGGAACTGCAACTATCAGCTCACAGTCTGATTCGTGCCCAGCAGGATATCATCAATTACCTGAACCAAATAAAGAATCAGGTGATACTGGTAGAAAAAATACGAAAAGTAAAATATCTGCAAGATCAGTTCGAGTTACGTGCCCGGAGTAATCTGTCTGAAATAATGGAACGGGAACGCTCCCTCCTGTTGGAAGGCAATACACAAGCATCGTTCAAACTGTCCCCCAGCTATCTGGCCAGTGACGAAGTGCGTCCCATCATTCTGAAAGTTATCAGCAATCAGAAGTATCGTGAAATTGTACGGAAAAAATGAAGCCGGAGCTTTCAGTGAAGAAGATTGGAAGCACAGGCCATGTACGAAGAAGTGATTAATCTGGACGAAGTGGTAACCGCCTTTGTGCAGTCGGGGGCAGAAGCCCGCTGGAAAGGAGAGCCGGTCAGCGACCTTTTTTCCTTTCTGTTGCAATATCATTCCATCGCGAAGTGGATGAAAAGGAACGTACCACGTTCTTCTGTCAGATTGTCTCACTTTACGAGAGCCAACTGGAAATCCGGAACGAGTTCGGACTCCACAATCAATATGAATATGCTAAAATATACCCACTCTGAGATTTATGGATTTAAATATACAAATACCCGATAATACCGCATCCATCTTTGAATACCTGCAAAAAGGACTGTTCATCAGTTCCAACAGCACCAGCGAAGAAGTACGCGATATGTATAATGAAATAGATGAGAACTACGAATCTCTCTATCAGTATTTCTCACAAATAAACTATACACTGGAACGGGGAAACGAATATTTCTTCTTCTCCCGTATAGAACCTAAAGCCACACTGGAGCAAAAAATCATGCGTGCCTATTACTGGATAGATGTGCTCGATTTTTTCAAAACCTACGATGAAACATTCGGTCCCGGATTCCGCTTCCAGCCCGAACAGATATTGGTGGAAACCAACATCAACATGCTGCTCCAAAACAAACTGGACGGTATGCGGAAACACTTCTCGGACAAGGACATCCGCAAGGAAGTGCTGGAAAACATGATACGCCAGCTCACCAAAGACTCGTTCCTGGAACAGGAAAATGAGAAAACCAATACGTATAAAGTGATGAGCGCCTGGCATTATCTGGAAAGACTGATTGAAAGTATCAACATTTACGACGAAACCGAAGATGAGAAACCTGAGTAGAATTATCTTTATCAATAGTGCGAATATCCCTTATTCGGACGATATCTATCTGGACGGAAACGTTCACTTCATCGGTACGCAGGGAGTGGGAAAAAGTACCCTTCTGCGTGCTATCCTTTTCTTTTACAATGCCGACACGCAACGACTGGGCATTTCGGTGGAAAAGCAGAATTACACGGATTACTATTTTCCCTACTCCAATTCGTATATCGTTTACGAAGTGGCAACAGAGAACGGCGCGTTCTGTATTCTGAGTTTCAAATCGATGAACCGTGTATGTTACCGCTTCATCACTCTCCTTACCGCAAAGAATTCTTTATAGACGAGAATCGGGTGGCCTATAGCGAGAGCGACCGCGTGCGTGCCGTGCTGGACCAATATGGCATAGAATATTCACGCATCATCTATACCTACGACGAGTATCGGAACATTCTGTATGGAAACAGTACAAGTCCTGAGTTCAGCCGGTACTCGCTGATGGAGAGCAAGCAATACCAGAATATTCCGCGCACTATACAGAACGTGTTGCTGAACTCGAAACTGGATGCTGAATTTATCAAGAAAACAATCATTTCTTCTCTGAATGAAGATGAAACGGCCATCGACCTGAACAGTTACAAGGAGCATCTGAAAAACTTTGAAACCCGTCTGAAGGATATCGAAGAATTTCAGAAACGGGAAACCCGGAAACAGGCTCGGGAAATCACACTGTTATCCCAACAAACGTCCAAACTGCAAGGCGGACTGGTGCAGAATTGCCGCGAACTGGTTGCCGCTTTCCGCAAAGCCGAAAGTATCCTTCCCCAATGGAAAGAGAAACAAGACCGCACGGATGCCGACAAAGGAAAACTGATACGCCGGAAACAGGAGCTTCAGGATGAATCGCGCAAACGCAGCGACAAGTTACAGGAAGCGCTGGCAGTGCTGAACAACGAACTGCAAAAGGCATTAGGCAAAGAAAAGGACTATCAGAACAAGAACATAGAAGAGATTATAGAACGCTCTTCCAAAAAAGAGGAATGGAAGAACCGGCAGGTGGGATTGCTGGAAGAACAACGCATCCTTACCTCACAATATATGGAAATATCCACCAAGTATAAATCGCTGATTCAGCCTTGGACGAGCAATGGAACAAGATTCATGAAGCGAAAATCAAACAACTGGATACATTAAACAATGCATACAACGAGCGTCTGGAAGAGGCCCGCAAAGAATACCAGCGGTTCACAGATTCCCTTTACCAGGAGTTCGAAAGCCTGTCACAGCAACTCCATCCGCTGAAAGCCGAGAAACTGGGCGAACTGAACGCTATAGATTACCAGATAAAATTATGCAGAAAGGAGGTTTTCTTTGAGGAAGAGCAACAAGAATTGAAAACACGTATCCAAAACTATGCCAACTTCCACACGGAACGGAAAAACCGTATCGCCCAAGCGCAGCTCATCATCAAGGAACTGACCATGACTTGGGAAGAGGAACAGCAGAAACAGTTGAAAGAAAAAGACCTGACCTTGCAAAAACTGCAACAGGAGATGCTGCAACTCCGTCCCCGCATAGACGAATTACAAGCTTTTCTGAACAACAGCAAAGACACCTTGCAAGGCTGGCTGAAAGAAAACAAAAAGGGATGGGAAGAGAATATCGGCAAACTGTGTGATGAGAGCATTTTATGGCAACGGGGGCTTTTTCCGCAAATTACCATTGAGGGGGGAAACTCATTCTATGGCATTTCCATCAATTTAGACAGCATCCACCGCCCCATCAAATCCATAGACGATTATATCGTCGAGAAAGAAAACGGTGAAAAACGTCTGGAAGAAATCACTGCTGCCATGCAACGCCAGCAAACTGAAAGGAGGAGTTGCAGGAACAGTTGAAACGCAAATACCAACCGCAGATAAAGGAACAAAAAGCCATTATCAGCCAAATAGAGTATGAACTGGAACAATTGGAACGCCAATACCAGCAGGATATGCTCGACTTGGAAGAGTGGAAGAAGAAAGCCAATGAGGAACGGAATGCCAAAATAAACCGATTGGAAAACGAACAGCGCAAACGGGTTGCCGAACTGGACGGTATAAACAGCAAGCTAAAAAACCTGAACAAAGAAAAGACAGAGAAACTGGATAGCCTGAAACAGGAATGGAACAAGCAACAACAGGCTCTTGCCGCCGAAAAAAAGACACAAGCGGAAGTTATCGGGAAGGAAGAAAAAGAAGAACAACGCAGAATTTCCTCCATCAAAACCGAATATGAAGCGGATATGCAGAAAGAGCTTCACTCGCAGGGAGCAGATACCGAACGTCTGCAAGACATTGCCAACCAACTGGTCCAACTGGAAAAAGAGCTTTCTTTCATTAAGGAGAATGCGAACACTGGTCATCGAATACCAAAAAGACAAACGGGATTTGATAGACCGTATTCCCGGATGGCAACGGGAGCACGATGAACAAAAACGTCTGCTCCAATTGGAACGGGAAACGCTGAGAGTGGAAACATCCTCCCTACAAGAAAAAATAGACCTTCTGAACAAAGAATGGGAAGAAGCGGAAGAAAATGTAAGGGAACTGCAAAAGAACCTGGAGGCTTACAGCAAGATTCCGGCATACGACTGGTATAAACCGCATCAGGATATATTCCGTTCCGAAAACACGCAAACCATGCAGACCACCAAGACCTGTATGGAGCTGATTGACGAACTGACCCGCCAGGCCAACCAATTCACGCAGGTGCAAAGCAAGCTCCGTAAAGAAGTGAACCTTTTCACCGGACATTTTGATGAGGACAACACCTTCAAGTTCCGCGTAAAATTCAACGAGGATTGGGAATATGTACGCTTTGCCGACGA
>ENA-OQCF01000957-OQCF01000957.1-human-gut-metagenome-genome-assembly--contig:-NODE-957-length-10378-cov-11.469905_pt1 | contig 10378 bp, 9 predicted proteins | sample MGYA00242756_ERZ504573 | MGnify/ENA primary metagenome ERZ504573 (study PRJEB26092, sample SAMD00036240) | human gut metagenome | host: Homo sapiens | study: EMG produced TPA metagenomics assembly of...
CACCACGGGAGCTCATAAACTCGATCTCATCGACGATGACCTCAAGTTTGCTCCGGCGCTGGCCGTCGCGCTCCCAAGAGCTGTAGCGCAGCTTGCCTCGATCGCGACCTTGTTTCCCTTTGCCAGGAAACGGCTCACGGCCTCGGCGCGGGTGCCGAACATGGTGCAGTCGACAAAGTTGGGATAGTCCTCCCACTCGCCAGTCTGCGCGTTGCGGCGACGATCGTTCACGGCGACGCCAAAGGACAGAACCTGGGTTCCGCCGGCGGTGGCGCGCAGCTCGGGATCGCGGGTGAGGTTACCGGTGATGTTCACTCGATTGATGCTCATAACTCACTACTTCCTCTTGGGGCACAAGCCCAGTCCAAAACGACAGTCTTACTCCTGGTCGTCGCGACGGACGATCATGTGGCGGACCACAGCGTCGGTGATGCGCAGGACGCGATCAAGCTCGGCGATCTGGGTAGGATCTGCGTGGAAGTTGATGAGGGTGTAGTCACCATCGGTGAGGTCGTTGATCTCGTAGGCGAGCTTGCGCTTGCCCCACTCGTCAACGGAGTCGACCTTGCCAGCGCCCTCAGCGATCGTGGTATCGATACGCTTCATAACAGCGAGACGAGTCTCGGGGTCGAGCGACGGGTCAACAAAGAACAGCAGTTCATAAGCCTTCATATTGTCACCTCCTCTGGGCAAATGTGGCTTCAGGTCGTGAAGGTGCGCCTGAAGCAGGAAAAGACTTGGTAATAATATCTTTCAACCTCCCAGGCTGCAAGAATATGCAGCTACAACCTCATGACCTCCACATATGCCCATGCTTACACGGCACTTCTCGCGTATTCCAACCAAATGCTGACCAAGAGCTTGACGAATTCGATAGCAAGATACGCTGCGGCGAGGACAACCTGAGTCAAACCGCAGGTCGCCGATTGCAGGGTTGTGGTCACGAAATGCATACCACCGGTTCGATCGATTGCCTCAAAATTTTTAAATTCGCTGCCACGTCATTCATGAATACCTATTTTGAACAGATCATCGAGCGGGATCTGGCTGGTCAGGATGCTTTTTTAGTACTCATCTGGCACATGCCGGATACGGGTGCGGAGCGAGCGCTTTAAAAAATGCCAAGTTTTCTGTTTGCACTTTTCGATTCCTCGTGTATACTGACTTTCGCATTTAACGGAGAGTTGTCCGAGTGGCCGAAGGAGCACGATTGGAAATCGTGTAGGCGTCAAAAGCGTCTCCAGGGTTCAAATCCCTGACTCTCCGCCAGTTAATTCCAAAGCAGGCCTTAGTGCCTGCTTTGTTTTTACCCCACGCGGAGGGGTGGCAGAGTGGTTGAATGCGGCGGTCTCGAAAACCGTTTGGCCTGTATAAGGTCACGAGGGTTCGAATCCCTCCTCCTCCGCCATTTAGATTGAGGAAGCTCCCAGTATTGGGGGCTTTTTTGTTTTGAGTCCCTAACAAGCAAATACGGCGGAGGAGGAGGGATTCGAACCCGCCAGGGCGCGGAGCGTAAAGAAAACGCGCCAACGGCGCGTTTTTAGCGCAGCGCGATCGGCGTAAGCCGATCGAATAAATTTGAGCAAAGCTCAAAATTTGGACATCCCTCCTATTCAGCCAAGCCCCCATCGCAGTCGATCCAGCCCCAAATCTCAAACATGTACATCACCATCCAAAAACGATATTTTTCGACATCTTTGGAGGCTGATGTACATACTTGAAACCTATGACCGCACCCAGTCCCGACCGTTTACCGAGCAATGGGGTCGCAATCGGCGCCGAACATGTACTATGTACGGGCATTGTCCAAACCCGTAACTCAAAGGAACCCATCTTGCCCGTCGTCGCCGCTATAACCGTTACCTCACATGCCTCGGATGCCATGGTCGCTATTCCCTTTTGGCTCGAGATGTTTGCTGTTGTCGCTGCATCGATCTCGGGTGTGCTGGTTGCGCGCGAACACAAGCTCGACCTGGTGGGCGCGGTCGCGCTCGCGGTGGTCTGCGGTCTGGGCGGCGGTCTTTTGCGCGATATGACACTGCAGGTGGGCAACGTCTACATCCTCAACCAGCCAATGGCGCTGCCGCTCTCCATCGCTACGGCGGCCATCATCTACATCTTCCCGGCAATCGTCGATAAACCCGAGAAACTCATCCCATTGCTCGATATCATCTCGGTCGGCATCTACGCCGCCACCGGAGCGGACAAAGCACTGGTTTATGGCTTTGCGCCGGCCGTATGCATCATGATGGGCTTTTTCACCGCGGTGGGTGGCGGCATGCTGCGCGACAGCTTTATGGGTGTGGTGCCGGGCATTTTCCAGCGCACCAATTTCTACGCCATCGCCGCCATCGCCGGCTCGGCAAGCTATGTGTGTCTCGTTATGAGCGGCATCATGAGCAATGTCGCCGCACTGGTCGTATGCGTCGCGGTGACCATGGGTCTGCGCTGGCTCTCGCTGCGCTTTGACATCAAAAGCCCCACCGAAGAAGACATCGCGCGCTTCTTGCATCGCAAAAAATAGCTAGCGCGGACTCGTCCCCGAAATGCAACTGAGAGGCTCTTTTAGAGCGCCCGCGCGTTGGGTACCCTGTTAGATACATGTCGAGTATCTAACGAAGGATTCACTATGCCTTGCAACCCAGAACCGTCGTCCCGGTGCCACAAAACGCGTGGCCGTATCGCCCTCCTATTCGCACTGATTGCACTTGCGCTGACCGCGCTTCCCGCGGCGTCGTTCGCCGGCACAGACACCGCGGGCAACGTGCTCGCAACCGAAGTTGACTCAAATCCGTCCGGGGTCGAGGGCGACCTGTACTGGGCCGGCCAAAGCCTTAACCTAGACGACGCCTCCATCGGCCGCGATATTATCGCGGCAGGCGAGAGCTTGTCGATTCGCGACTGCACCGTAGGCGGAGCCGTTCGCCTGGCGGCGCGCACCATCGATATCTCCAAAACAGCAATCGATGGCAGCGTGACGGTAGCCGGTCAACACGTCGTGCTCAACACCGGTAGCGCCGCTAACTGTTTTTACGCGGTGGGCGAGACGGTTGCCCTGCGCGGCTCCGTCAAGTCGGCAGCGCTCGCGGGCGACACGGTGACTATCGACGGCACGGTCAATGGCGATGTCGAGGTTTGGGCCGACAAGCTCATCCTGGGCAAGAACGCCCACATCACCGGCACCGTGAACGCGCACGTCTCCGAGGACCCCGAGCGTGCCGCAGGCGCCGAGGTAGGCGCGCTCAAGATCGAGCGCACCGAGAACGAGGATACTTCCACCGTTAACGATGTCATCGGCGGTATCGTCGCCGCGGCACTCTCGACCTGCTTTGTCGCCCTGCTGCTCGAGCTCGTCTTTCCGCGCGCGACCGCCAGCGCCGCCGGCATGCTCCACCAGCGCCCCATGCCCCTGTGGGTGAGCGGTCTTCTGAGCACGATTGCTATCGTCCCCGCCGTCCTACTGCTGATTATCTCTATCGCTGGTCTGTCGCTTGCCGGAGCCCTCTTGTGCGGCGTTATCGGCATCGCGTTGGTGTCGAGTGCCTTTGCGGGGTGTGCGATCGCCCGCATGGTCGGACACAGCCAAAACCGCTACGCCATGGCAGCCGTGGGCGGCGTAATCGCAGGCGCCCTCACGGGGCTTCCCCTCGTAGGTGACTTCATCAGCGGCGTAGCCTTTGTCTTTATGCTCGGCTACGTTATCCAGATCATCTGGCGCAACGCCCACCTCAAGCCGCAGCAGCCGGCTAACATGCCAGGACTCCCCACCGCTTAGCCACCAACCACCACAAAGGGACCAGGCACCTTTGTGGTGGTGCAGACCAGCTCAGTCCCTATGCACAAAAGGGCGCCGACCATTACGGTCGACGCCCTTTCTTGTTAGACGCTATAAAGTCCAGCGCTTATTTGTTGACCTGGCCGGCGCGGACGGCGGCCTTCTTGCGGTCGGTGGCGTTGAGCAGGCGCTTGCGCAGGCGGATGTTCTTGGGGGTAATCTCAACCAGCTCGTCGTCGGCGATGTACTCCAGCGCCTCCTCCAGCGAGAAGGTGCGGGGCGGCACCAGCTGAACGGAGATATCGGAGGTCGAGGAACGCTGGTTGCCCAGGTTCTTGGTACGGGCGATGTTGACGACCATGTCGCCAGCCTTGCTGCGCTCGCCCACGATCATGCCCTCGTAGCACTCGGTGCCCGGCTCAACAAAAAGCTGGCCGCGCTCCTGCAGCGTACCCAGAGCATAGGCAACGGCCTTCTCGGTGGTCATGGAGATCATTGCGCCGTTCTGACGGTTGCCGATCTCGCCGGCGTAGGGACCGTACTCCAGGAAGGTGTGGTAGAACACGCCCTCGCCGTGGGTGACGTTCATGATGCGGTTCTTAAGGCCCATGATGCCGCGGGTCGGGATCTTAAACTCGAGGTGCGTCACGATACCCGAGGTATCCATGCTCGTCATGATGCCACCGGAGGTACCGAAGACCTCAACGACCTTGCCCGAGTACTCGTCCGGGCACTCAACGACGGCCTGCTCGACAGGCTCCATCTTGTTGCCGTTCTCGTCCTTCTTAAACAGAACGCGGGGACGGCCGACCTGGAACTCAAAGCCCTCGCGGCGCATGGACTCCATCAGAACGGACAGGTGCAGAATGCCGCGGCCCGAGACCTCGACGCCGCTCTTGTCCTCGAGCTCCTCGATCTTCATGGTCACGTTGTTCTCGGCCTCGTTGAACAGGCGCTCCTTGAGCTGACGGGCGCCCACGATGTCTCCGTCGCGACCGACGAGCGGGGAGGTCGAAGCCTCGAAGACGATGGACAGGGTCGGCGGGTCGATCTCGATGGGCTCGAGCTCGACGGGGTTCTCGGGATCGGTGTAGACATCGCCGATATCGGTGCGGTCGATGCCCACGACGGCGGCGATGTCGCCGGCGCCGACTTCCTGGCACTCGGTGCGGCCCAGGTAGTCGAAGGTAAAGAGCTGCTTGACGGTAGCGGTGGCGCTGGAGCCGTCGTTCTTCACAACCAGAATCTGGTCGCCCTGATGGATGGCGCCGGAATACACGCGACCGATGCCGATACGGCCAACGAAGTTGGAGTGGTCGATGGTCACGCACTGCATGGCCAGCGGAGCGTTCTCGTCAACCTCGGGCGCGGGCATGTCGTCGATGATCATATCGAGCAGCGGATACATGTCCATGTTGCCGTCGTTGGGATCAAGGCGGGCAAAGCCATTCATGGCGCTGGCGTAGACCACGTGCTCCATGGCGAACTCAAGCTGGTCGTCGGTGGCGCCCAGGTCGGCCATGAGGTCCAGGCAGTCGTTGTAGGCCTTCTCGGGGTTGCGCCCGGACGGTCGATCTTGTTGATGACGATCATGATCTTAAGGCCGGTGTCGATAGCGTGACGCAGCACGAAGCGGGTCTGGGGCATGGGGCCCTCAAAAGCATCGACCAGCAGCAGGGCGCCGTCGGCCATACGCAGCACGCGCTCGACCTCGCCGCCGAAGTCGGCGTGGCCCGGGGTGTCGATGACGTTGATCTTGACGTCCTTATACTCGATAGAGATGTTCTTGGCGAGAATCGTAATGCCGCGCTCGCGCTCCTGGTCGTTGGAATCCAGGACGCGGTCCTCGACCTGCTGGTTGGCACGGAAGGCGTCCGTGGCACGCAGGAGCTTGTCGACCATCGTCGTCTTGCCGTGGTCGACGTGGGCGATGATGGCGATGTTCCTCAGATTGTCTACGCGCATGTAGTTCCCCTATCTTCTATCCATATACAAACGGCACGCGTATGCGGCCCGCCCAGCGATACAACGCTCAGCGGGAATATTGAGCCTTTTACCGAAAACTCGTTTATTTTAGCGATTTTAGATGAGAGGGGTTTCCTCACCTGCAGGTTCAGGGTCGCTCCACATAAAACCATCGCCGGCGCCCATGCCCTCATACAGCACATATGCCGAAAAACCGCTCTCGAGCGTCGTCTCGAAAAAGCTCACGAGCAGGGCGTCATGGTAGCCGCCATCGATCTCGACGCAGCCGGTGTAGCCGATGGCATAGCGGACGATACGGCCCAGGCCCTCGTCCTTAAGACCCATCTTGTGCTCGGAGATAAAGTTGGTGGCCGCCTCCAGGCACGCCTCTTCGCCGTCCTCGTCGAGCGCCGCCAGATAACGGTTGGAAGCAGCATCCTCAATTGCCACGACCACGCCAGGGTTTTCACCGGCGGCAAGGTCGTCCAAGAACGCGCCGATCAGATCGCACACCATGGCGTCGAGCTCGGCGGAGACGTTACCGGCATCCTGCATATCCTGTGCCATCTTTAGACCTTCCCATCGAGTCTGACGTCGTTACAGTTCTTGTGCCTCGGCGGCGATCTTGGCGGCAGCGTCGCGGGTGCGCATCATGTCCGCCGCGCGCTTGTCGAGCACCTTGATCTGACTGGTCAGCATGACTGCATCGACCACGCCCCAGATCACCAGGCCCGTAGAGATCGAAAACCCAAGCGCACCAACTGTACCACGAAGGCGTGAGCAGATTGCCGCGACAAGGGCGGAGACGACAACCATCTTGATAAACGAGCCGCGCGCTCGCGGAGCGTGCGGGCCTGCGTCACATAGGCAATGCGAGCCGCCTCAGAAGCCTCCGAGCGCATCTGGGCCTCGCGGGCGATCGCAGCCGCCTCAGCCGACATACCGCCGGCCATCAGCGAACGCTCCGCATCCTGGCCGCCCCGCATTTAGAAGTCATCGGGCGAGAGCGTATGGACGAACTCGTCGAACTTCTCGAACTCCTGCTCGTCGTCAACTTCCTCGGTATGGGCAGAAACAGTGCCCAGGCGATTCATGATGTCGTCCTCCACAAACATGGGGGCATTGCTGCGCACGGCAAGGGCAATGGCATCACTGGGACGGGCATCGATCTTGCGCTCGTCACCATCGGCCAGTACGACAATCGTCGCGTAGAACACCGGCGGCTCGGCGCGAACGATCTCGATGCGCTCGAGCTTGGCGCCCAGGGCGCCAACAGTATCGAGCAACAGGTCATGGGTAATCGGGCGATCGGCGCGTCCGCTGTCGATGCCGCGGCTGATTGCCGCAGCCTCAAACGAGCCAGTCTGGATGGAGAGGGAGCGCAGAGGCGCGGGGGAATCCGACTTGCTGCAGCGTTCGCGAAGCACGATAAGCGATGGCACGGGACCGGCGGCCATGACGATGGTCTCTATGTCGACACGAACCATGGAACACCTCCGGTACGTAGCGGTTAACACGCGGCGGCCCGCCGCGTTGAATAGCTATACTACCCAAACTTTCGCGTAGCACACAAAATCAAAGTAGTTAATTTGGGACAGAGCTTTTTTGACTACCTTCTGTGGCTAAGAAAAAAGCCTCGAGGCAATTGCCCCGAGGCTTTTAACAGTTTTGATGGTGGACCTGACAAGATTCGAACTTGTGACCTCCCGGTTATCAGCCGGACGCTCTAACCAACTGAGCTACAGGTCCATCATGGTGGAGGTTAGGGGGGATCGAACCCCCTGACCTCAGGCTTGCAAAGCCCGCGCTCTCCCAGCTGAGCTAAACCCCCACGGAGACAGTAATAAACACCCCAGCGGCGACTCGGCTCTCGCTGGGGTGTTTATTGCGAAAGAAAGTGGTGGACCTGACAAGATTCGAACTTGTGACCTCCCGGTTATCAGCCGGACGCTCTAACCAACTGAGCTACAGGTCCATCGCGCAAGGGATATATTAGACGAGTCGTTACGCGCGCGTCAACAACTTTTTTGAAAAACTTTGGAGGGTGTTCGCCCCGGTCGCACGGCGGCATGTGAAGTCGCCTGCTCGGACAGTCCTGACTCGCGCAGAGAGCACATTAAGTGCTCTCTGGCTCGTGCGGAACTCGCGACCGACCTCACATGCCGCCGTGCGACCGGGGCGAACGCGAGTCCCAAGGTTGTCAAAAAAGCGGTCGGCGCGCAGGTGCGCCGACCGCCGATATATGGGGTCTGATATTTCCTACCAGCTAGCTCCTCTTACTCGTCGAGGAGATCTTCTGGCATGTCGTTGCCGTCGCCAAGGTCGACTGGGGCCTCTTCGGCGTCGGCTGCGGCCTCGGCACCTTCGCCTTCGGGCTTCCCTTTGGCGGCCGTCATGCGCGCTACGGCGCAGATGCGGTCGTTGTCGTCGACGGTCATCATCTTGACGCCCTGGGTGGCGCGGCCAGTCTGGCTGATCTCGTCGGTCTTAACGCGAATGACCGTCGCGCCCTCCGTCACGATGAACAGCTCGTGCTGCGGGCCCACCGTCTTCATTGCCGCGAGGTTGCCCTTGCGCTCGGTCATTTGAATGGTGTAGACGCCCTGGCCGCCGCGATTCTGCTCCGGGTAGTCCGCGACCGGAGTGCGCTTGCCGTAGCCGCGCTCGGTGATGACGAACAGATCACCGTTGCCGTTAGTGACTTCCATGCCCAGAACGCTCACGCCGTCCTTCATACCGATACCGCGAACGCCGCTGGTATCGCGGCCGGTGGCGCGCACCTGCTCCTCGGAGAACATGATCGCCTTGCCTGCGGTGGTGGCCAGGATAATCTTGTCGCCCTCGCGCACGCGGCGCACATTCAGCAGCGCGTCGTCGTCACGCAGGTTGATAGCGATCAGGCCGTCGCGACGGCTGCGGTCATATGCGCTCATCACGGTCTTCTTGACCATGCCGCTCTTTGTGGCAAACATCAGGTACTCGTCGGCCGGGAACTCGCGGCAGCTGATGACGCTCGCGATCTTCTCGCCCTCCTCGAAGGGCAGCAGGTTGACGATCGCGGTACCGCGCGCCTGGCGCGTACCCACCGGCAGCTCGTGCACCTTCAGACGATAGACCTTGCCCTTGCTCGAGAAGAACAGCACGTACTCGTGCGTGGACGCGATGAACATCTCATCGATAACGTCATCCTCTTTGAGGTTGACGCCCGACACGCCCTTGCCACCGCGCTTCTGGGCACGGTAGGCAGCCACCGGGATACGCTTAACGTAGCCGGTGTGGGTGATGGTCACGACCATATCCTCGTCGGCGATGAGGTCCTCGACATCCAGGTCCTTCTCAACCTGGCTGATCTCGGTGCGGCGCTTGTCGCCAAACTTCTTGGAGATCTCGCGCATCTCTTCCTTGATGACGCCCAGGATCTTCTCCTCGTGCGCCAGCAGGTCCTCGTAGTAGGCGATGGCGCGGCGCAGGCCGTCCAACTCTTCTTGGATCTTGTCGCGCTCCAGGCCGGTCAGGCGGCGCAGCTTCATCTCGAGGATGGCCGTGGTCTGCTCGGGCGTAAAGCCAAAGCGCTCGATCAGGCGGCTGCTGGCCTCGGAGTCGGTCTGCGAGGAGCGGATGATGCTAATGACCTCGTCGATATGGTCAAGGGCCATCAGGTAACCCTCGAGGATATGAGCGCGGGCCTGGGCTTTCTTAAGGTCGAAGCGGGTGCGGCGGGTGACGACGTCGACCTGGTGGTCGATGTAGTGCTGCAGCATCTCGCGCAGGCTCAGGCATTTGGGAACGCCGTTGACGAGTGCCAGGTTGTTGGCGCCAAAGGTCGTCTGCAGCGAGGTGTACTTATACAGGTTGTTGAGCACGACCTGCGGAATGACGCCCTTCTTGAGCTCGATGACCAGACGGATGCCCTTCTGGTTGGACTCATCGCGCATATCCGAGATGCCCTCGATGCGTTTGTCGTTGACGAGCTGGGCGATCTTCTCCTGCAGGGTGCCCTTGTTGACCATGTAGGGAATCTCGGTAAAGACCAGGCGGTTGCGGCCGGTCTTGGTGGACTCCACATGTGCCTTAGCACGCACGGTAATGGAGCCGCGGCCGGTCTCGTAGCTCTGCTTAATGCCGGCGCTGCCCATGATGATGGCGCCGGTGGGGAAGTCCGGACCTGGCATGATCTGCATGAGCTCGTCAACGGTGGCGTCGGGGTTGTCGATCAGGTAGCAGGTGGCCTCGATCGCCTCGGTGAGGTTATGCGGGGCGATGTTGGTGGCCATGCCGACGGCGATGCCCTGGCTGCCGTTGACCAGCAGGTTGGGGAAGCGCGCAGGCAGCGCCACGGGCTCGGCAAGCGATTCGTCGTAGTTGGGCTGCCAGTCGACGGTATCCTTCTGCAGGTCGCGCAGCAGTTCCATGGCGGGCTTTGCCAGGCGGCTCTCGGTGTAACGCATGGCCGCCGCGCCGTCGCCGTCGATGTTGCCGAAGTTGCCGTGACCGTCGATGAGCGGCGTGCGCATGGAGAACCACTGCGTCAGGCGGACCATGGCCTCATAGACCGCGAAATCGCCGTGCGGGTGGTACTTACCGATAACTTCGCCGACCGTCCAGGCCGACTTCTTGTGCGGTCGGTTGGGGTAGATG
>ENA-OQCF01000959-OQCF01000959.1-human-gut-metagenome-genome-assembly--contig:-NODE-959-length-10372-cov-2.129234_pt1 | contig 10372 bp, 11 predicted proteins | sample MGYA00242756_ERZ504573 | MGnify/ENA primary metagenome ERZ504573 (study PRJEB26092, sample SAMD00036240) | human gut metagenome | host: Homo sapiens | study: EMG produced TPA metagenomics assembly of...
CCCCACACGGATAGCAGCCAACAAGCTATATCAAAAATTAGGCTTCGAACAAAAGCAGACCAATGTGTACAGAATGAATTTAGAATAACCCATTCCTATTTCAATATGATAACAATCAGACATTCATTGCCCAAAGATTTGGATGCAATTATAGAAATATTCCACTATGCCCGTCAGTTCATGAAAGAGCATGGCAACCCCAACCAATGGATAAACGGTTATCCTTCCGTTGAATTGATTCTGCGAGAAATAACCAACGGAACCAACTATGTTTGCGAAAATGAAAACGGAGAAATAATAGGCACATTCTGTTTTATTCCCGGAGAGGACCCCACGTATGCCCGCATTGATGACGGCAACTGGCTGAACAACGAACCATATTACGTCATTCACCGCATGGCTACCAACGGCAAACAGAAGGGAGTAGCTGACGCCTGCCTCAAATGGTGTTTCGAACATTGCAACAATATCCGGGTAGATACCCACCACGACAACCTTGTGATGCAGAATATCCTGAAAAAGTACGGTTTCCGGCGTTGTGGCATCATTTATACCCACAATGGCACATCCCGCATCGCTTACCAGCGGACATTAACCGAAAAAGAGTTATCTTTGCCGACCGAATAAACAAGAAAAAGAAACATGAAGATTCTCTGGATAGACCTGAACAGTTCATATGCCATTCCTCATTGGCACTGCCAGCCCTACATGCACAAATCATGACAGACCCTTCTATAGAATGGGAAATCGTATCTGCCACCATCAACGAAAATACAGGAATGATTGTCGATGAGATCTACCGCCACCGACCCGACATCCTTGCCGCAACCACCTGGCTTTTCAACCATGAGCAACTGATGCATGTCGCTTCCAGAGTAAAAGCATTGCTCCCCGAAGCCTGCCTGGTGCTGGGCGGTCCGGAATTTCTGGGAGACAATGAAGAGTTCCTCCGCAAAAATCCATTTGTGGATTGTGTTTTCAGAGGAGAAGGAGAAGAAGTCTTTCCACAAATGGTTGACCTGCTGGAACCATCCGGAACAATGGCACACCGTGCCCGGACTCTGTTACCTCACTCCTAAACAAAGAATATAAAGACAACGGCATAGCCGCGTACTGAATTTCGCCGGACTCGTCCCGCCAGAACAAAGCCGTTTCTTTAACTGGAGCAAGCCCTTTGTCCAACTGGAAACAACACGCGGATGTTTCAACACCTGCGCCTTCTGTGTCAGCGGCGGTGAAAAACCGGTACGCACCCTTTCCATCGAAAGCATCCGCGAAAGGCTACAACTCATCCATGCACATGGCATCAAAAATGTACGCGTATTAGACCGTACTTTTAATTACAACCCTCGAAGAGCCAAAGAACTACTCCGGCTCTTTCTGGAATTCCATCCCGATATCCGCTTCCATCTGGAAATACATCCCGCCCTGTTGTCAGAAGAGCTGAAAGAAGAACTCAGCCTGCTGCCCAAAGGACTGCTTCATCTGGAAGCCGGCATCCAGAGCCTGCGCGAACCTGTACTTGAGAAAAGCCGCCGGATGGGCAAACTATCTGATGCACTGGATGGTCTGAGATTCCTATGCGCCTTGCCCAACATGGAAACCCACGCCGACCTTATTGCCGGCCTGCCTCTTTATCACCTTCATGAGATATTTGAAGATGTCCGTACCCTTGCCGGATATGCTGCGGGAGAAATCCAACTGGAGTCACTCAAGCTGCTTCCCGGAACCGAAATGCGCCGGAGGGCGGAAGAGTTAGGAATCAAATATTCCCCTCTGCCGCCATACGAAGTGCTACAAACCCACGAGATCAGTGTCAGTGAATTGCAGACAGCCCGCCAACTTTCACGCTTGTTGGACGGATTTTACAACACACCGGCATGGCAGACACTGACACGTGAACTCATTTTGAATGACAAACAATTCCTCCATCGTTTTCTTGCATATTTAACAAAAGTCAATCTGATAGACCAGCCCATGAGTCTGGAGAAACGAGGCTTGATACTGTATGAGTTCTGCAAACAAAACTACCCCGAATACCAGATACAGGCTACTATTGCCTGGATAGAAGCAGGCATGTCACTGAAAAAACTCCCTGCCGAGAAAGTATGGACCAAACGACAAATCCCTCCTGCCACTTGGAATATCATTTATGGAGAATACAAAGAAAGCCTTCGTCTGTGTTTCCTTCCTGCCGATGAAAAGGGGGAACATGGCTACTGGTTCGGCTTTGAGTCGGAGATACAAAAAGCAAGTCCTGTATTCAAGGCAAGAACGTAAAACGTTACTACATCAGGAGAAGCTGTTGGTTTCAAAAAGTAATGCTCGATTTTGATTTAGTATTACTTTATAGAAGTGAAGCCAAGCGGCTGAAAGAGCCCAACAAGAGTAATCCGGATAAGAACCAAAGGAAAAGGTGATTTCGTCTTATGTAAAACATAAAATTCTTCTATCACACCATCTCTCTCATTACCAGCGATTTACCGTGTAAAAACATCCATAATGTCCCTGAATCGGTATGTAGGCAATGGAGATGGAAACATTCGCCCATTATTTGTATAAGAGCCGCAGATATCAGATTGGATCTGACAGGACATGCCGTGCTTTCATTTAATTTAATAGGATGTCATTGCGTTAACTTCCAATATATACTGTTGCCTCACCTATGTGAAGCAGTGATTCCACTTTAGTGACAACGGATATTCACACAGATGAAAAGCCCTTTTCACCCAAGTGAAATATCGGGTACAAGCCATAGAAATCATAGGATAACAAAAGTATTTATTTCCCTTATTATCAACTATTTGCATATTTCCTATATTCTCCATTTTTCCCTATTTTGCCCGTTTCCTATTATTCAGTACGTTTTTAGTACACTTTGAAATCTCATTTTCTTTTGTACCTTTGTAATATCAGGAAATAAAAGAAAATCAACTATTTAGTATAATTACCTGGCTACAGTACCTAAATCGGGGATAAAACCTCTAAACAATGGGAAAAGTTAAGACGAAGTTTACGACAGTCAGAGGAGGAGCCAAGAAAAAATAGAGGCTCAGAATATAAACTAAAAAGTACAGACCATTTTTATTATGGTCTGTACTTTTTATAACTTTGCAATACTAAATCAGAACATCAATTATGCAACAAAATATTATAAGCAATTTCTTTCGCCCTATAAATACGGACATACAATACCAGATAGCGAGTATGCAAAAACCGATGTATGTATTGTCATGGCTGATGCTTTGGCCCGCAATACCAATCATAGCCTATATATCATAGACTATCACCGCAAGAATTTCCTTTACGTATCGTCCAACCCGCTTTTTCTCTGCGGTCATTCACCGGAAGAAGTGCAACAAAAAGGTTATGCTTTCTACTTTGAGGTTGTTCCGTCTGACGAGATAAACCGTCTTATGGAAATCAACGAAGCTGGATTCCGGTTCTACTATGACCAGCCTATAGAAAAAAGGCTTGACTTGTCTATCGAATATAACTTTCATATCCACACATCAGAAAAGCATCCGCACCTTATCCACCACAAACTAACACCCGTTTTGCTAAGTGGCAAGGGAGATATATGGCTGGCTCTATGTACAGTTTCACTTTCACCGGAGAAAAACATCGGAGATGTAGTCATATCAGACCATACATGTACTGACCACTATATCTATTCATTCGAGGGCAGACGATGGAGAAAACAGCCGGAACTAATTCTTTCCGACCGTGAAAAAGAGATTCTCCAGCTCTCCGTCAAAGGACTGTCGAACACTGAGATTGGAGAAACTCTCTTTATTGATGCCAATACCGTCAAGTTTCACAAGAAGAAAATCTTCGAGAAACTACACGCAGAAAACATCACTGAGGCCGTGGGTATCGCAGCCAATCTGAGGTTGATTTAGGAACACAATGTAGAACTTTGGCAAAGTAGCTATAGGAGGATGTGAGAATATGTATTCCTCCATTTTCTTCCGTCCAAGTTCGATGACCTTTTCATCGTTACATCTGTTCATCTTTTCTTTATCAATAAAGGCAATATGCCAGAAGACCAGATAACCGATTACATACCTTTCGATGGTAACTTCTATCGGTTCGTCCGGACGCTTCATGGATTGAAGGCCGTTGCGGACGTCCTTGTCGATGATGCCCACAACTGCCCATGAGAGATTTATATAGGAAATTGATGCTGTCATAATTTACATACGGTTTATTGTATCCTGTCCTGCTCCCGTACCTTTATACTTGCTTTTGGCTGCATTAAACTTGTAGCGCACTGTAAGACTGAACGAGCGTGTATCACTCCAAGACAAATCCTTCATTTGTGCACTCTCCATATAAAGAAGTGCTTCCTGCTTACAACCTAACAACAAGTCATTTGCACGCGCTTCTATACTTAGGGCATCATTAAAAAGGGATTTGCGTAAGCCTATGTTCAAAGTATATTGTGGACGTTTAAGGGTGATATTCTGAACCTGACCACGACTTTGATAATTAAAATCAGCAGAAAGAAGGAATCCTGCAGGAAGAGTAAAAGTATTGTTTAAGGAACCTACAAAAAGTGGATTGTTATAGATCCTTCTCTGACCGGCGGCATCCAACGAGAACCACTGCTTCATCACAATTGCGCTGGCATTAAGATTCCATATACCAATAGTAGGCGAAGCTGCCAGCATTACTGTCAGACTCGGTAAACGGTCGTGATTGATATAGTTTATTAAAGTAGTAGCCGACTGATTTTCCACCTGTGTTCCCCAATAAAGGATATAGTCCCGAACCACTTTGTAGCTTACCATTGCCTGAAAGAACCGCCATACACCAACAGCGGTTATATCATGCGTAACACTTGGTTTTAGGAGTGGATTTCCCGTTTGCCATGTAAACCTATTGGCATAAGTGATATTATTTCTTAACTGACTGTAGTTGGGACGCTGTGTTTTTGCAGCATAGCTGACTTGGAATTGTACTTTCCCCAATTGCCCGTTCACAGAAATATTTGGAAAGATATTATCATATACACGGCTTTGTCCGGGTACAAATGTAGCATTTTCAAAATAATCAAAATCCACATGCTCATATCGCAAGCCAATGTTTGCCTGACCGAATGGTAAAGGATGGCTGTACTGTGCATAGCCGGCAAGATTCTGTTCACGGATGCGGGTATAGGTTGTAGGTACATATCCTTCCTGATTTACATAATCATCATGCCGGTTGGTATAGGTATATTCTCCTCCCACAGAGATACTTCCTCCCCATAAGGGATGAGTGTATGAACTTTGGTGGCAGTAAGTTGATTTTCCACCCTGTTATCAGAAGTGACAGTACGGTCTTCATGGTCCTGACTATTCTCCATATTAATGGTATATTGCGTGTATGTATTGCTGTAATAGCCTGCATCCCAGGTAAGTTCTCCTTTGCCTATTTGTCCTGCATAGTAAATATTAAGCTGATGTTCCGGTTGTGATTTTGCATCGGCAGCAATGGTACTATATAAAATATCGTAAGGCAATCCATCTGCCTGAATCTCGCTATCGAAGGCGGTAAACATATCTGTATGCAGGGCATTGCTCAAATCATAACGTACACCTATGGAATGATACTCATTAAAATCATAATTGAATCCGATGCGTCCGTCTATACTGCGAGAATCGGTATTAGAGTGCTGATAATTCTTTTGCGTCCATATGGTATCGGTAAAGGCCGTTTGCTCCAGAATATCGTTTTGCAAGGAGGTAGTTTTATCAAAACGGACCATAGCGAAAACATCAAGACCGTTATGCCGATAGTTTACATCGGCTTGCTCTACAAAGTCTGAATTTTGAGATTGATCATAGGAACTTCGCAAACTCACTCCAAATCCATCTCCTTGTCGTTTGACAGTACGGATACGAACAACTGCCCCTACCGTTGCATCATAACGGGCACCGGGATTACGAACAACTTCTACGCTTTTAATTTCCTCCGATGTCAGTTGGTCCAGTTCAGCGATATCACGTAATTTTCTACCGTTGATATAGATAAGCGGTGAACCTTTACCCAACACCTCAAATCCATCAGCCTTTTTTTTTGTAAACCGGGTATATGCGCCAATACATCTTCAGCTGTTCCGGCTTTCGAGAGAACTGTACCCTGCACATTGGTTTCCAGAGCATCATTCTTTATGCGTGTCACAGGCAAATTGGCTTTTACTACCACTTCTCCAAGCATCCGTGCATCCGATACGAGCTGCACGATACCCATATTGGCAGGAGTAGTCGGTTTATACACTGTCTTATATCCGATAGAGGATATTTTCACTATCTGGTTTACCGATGTAGCTTCCAGCTTAAACAAACCATCTTCACCACTGATGGTTCCACTTACAAATGCCGAATCCGGCAGAAACAGCAGCACCACATTGGCATATGGCAACGGATGGTTACTTTCATCTACAAGTTTCCCCTTCACGGTTTGTGCCGACACTCTCATCGGCAGCAACATGCTCACGACAAGCATGACCAAATACATTTTCATCTTTTTCATTGATATATCCTATTGGCACACTTTGAATTTGCTTTTCTTTCCATTTATCCGGAGCGTCACTTGGGGATTTGAGAATTGCGTGACATGAGGAAATGTGAGTGTGACAGTGGCCACCCCCTTTTTACTGTTACTTCTACGGATGTTGCCGGATATTCTTTTTCACTCCATGATGACGGAATGAGTTTTACATCAGAAACCGTGTATTTGTCTTTGGCTTGATTGTCCGTGAAAACGATGGTTACTTTGTTGTCGTAATTGTTGAAACCTTGACAACGTGGCTTTGCATTAACTGTCAAACCTATGACAGTCAAGAAAATTACTGTTACAATATAAAATACATTTTTCATTGTACGATGTTTTTTTGATTTCTGCAGCAAAGTTCCACACTTCCGAAGACTTCTCCACTACCCTGTAGAGTAGTTTTGATTACAGGAGCTAAAAAAGAGGAGATATAATACATATAAAGAAGGGAGTGAATAGGTTTACCCATAGTAAAGACTAAACCTGTAGTTGATTTTTGGAACGTAAAAAAAGGTATAAACCCAATGCTTGATTTACACCCTTGCAGGCGGAAGGACAGGTATGCCGTCGTTCCTTTTACCTCAAAAGACGAATATCAGATTTCCCATATCGACCCGATTCCCGTTTTATTCATTTACCGTTTCTATCGTATCGCTGCGCCTTTACCACCATATATATTGAACCGATGATTGGTATGAGCGTTGTCGACACAACTGACACCGCTTTTTCGTTTACTGACCTTGCAACCATTCGAAATATGACACAATCATAAGCACAGCAATCACGCAAAGCGAGCGACACATGAAGTTAGACAGTCCTTTGACATCCACATTCTTTTTTTGCTCAGCAGTCATTGTGTTATAGCCCGCTATGAGGTTGGGATATTTCCTTACGAGCATTCCCAATACAAACAGAACAGCTGCTATTATCAACACTGGTGTCTCCATTTATATGATACTTAAAACATAAAACTGAACACTTTCTTTTGCGAAACTTTAAACCTTTCAATCTCCAAAGAAAGCGATTTCTTCAACTGCCCTGCCATAAACGACAAAAACGGCCGGTTGGTTTCTTCGTCCTGACATTGGCGTAGAGAAAGGATATATTCTTCCCTATCCTCTTTGAATATCTTAGTAGGAAAAAGGTGATAACAAAACTGGATGTAGTTCATCAGTAATCGAGCCGTTCTTCCGTCGCCGTCCACCCACGGATGAATAGTTACTAAATTAAGGTGAGCATTAAAGCTCAATTCGTATTGTTCCCGAAATGTTCCCATTTTCTTTTGCTTCTTTTGCAGAATCGCACAAAGTTCATCCACCTTAACAGGAACTTTCAGATAGTTCATGTAAGAATGTCCGCCAACATCAGCCGTAACACCACATAAGCGAAATTCTCCTTTGGAAGAATCGAAAGACCCTTGCAAAGATATTACCTGCAAAGTGGATAGTCAGATGCTTCGGAAAGATGTGCTTTCGCCCAAAGAAGTACAAAAGCTGATGGCTTGTCATTATGACAACGAAAACCCTACAGTCAGACAAGCGTTTATCTTTTGCCTATATTGCGGTCTGCGCTTCTGCAATGTAAAAGATCTTACTTTTAAAAATGTGGATTATGCTAACCGATTATTGAAGTTCGAGCAAAGCAAGGCCAAGGGACATTCTGCCAGTAGTGGTGTGGTTATTCCTTTGAATGACGGCCTATTGTCTATCATTGGTGAAGTTCCGACAGATAAGAACTGTTTGATATTCGATTTGTCTACATACGAAAGCTGCTGTAAATCAGTAAAGCGTTGGGTAAAGAGAGCGGGGATAGACAAACATATAAGCTGGCATTGTGCTCGGCATTCGTTTGCGTGAACATTTTGAACAATGGGGCAAATATCAAAACCGTAGCCAGCCTTTTAGGGCATAGTGGATTGAAGCATACGGAGAAATACACCCGTGCGGTGGATAAATTGAAAGAGGAAGCTATAAACAGCTTACCCGAATTAAAGTTTTAATCATAAAAGACTTATCTTTGTAACTATGAACTTTGAAGCATTAGTAAAACATATCAGCACGATACAGAACACGTTGCAGGCACAAGCCGCACATGCTGTAAACCTTGCCCTTACTTCCCGTAACTGGCTTATGGGTTGCTATATCGTGGAGTTCGAACAGAACGGAGAAGACCGTGCCGCCTACGGTGAACAATTGTTGAAAAAGCTGGAACAACGGCTAAAAACAAAAGGTCTGAATGAACGAAGATTCCGAGAGTTTAGACGGTTATATCTTGTTTATCCACAGCTAAAAGAGTCTGTCACACAATATATTGCATCACAAATCCAAATTCGGCAGTCATTGACCGCCGAATTCACTGAACCAATTCGGCGGTTGGTGACCGCCGGATCTGAAAATGGCGTTTGGAAGCTATCAACAAAATACCCACAAACCGAAACATGGATGATTCCAGCTGATAGATTATTCAACAGATTATCTTCCACCCATTTAAATACTATATCAGGAATTGAGAACCCGATAAAACGTGCTTTCTATGAAATGGAAACTATTCGTGGATGCTGGTCTGTAAAAGAGTTAGAGCGGCAAATCGCATCTTTATATTACGAACGTAGCGGACTATCCAAAAACAAAGAAGCCCTCTCCGCTTTAGTCCAGCAACAAGTAACCTTATTGCAACCCAAAGATGTTATCAACACTCCTGTTACTTTAGAGTTCTTAGGATTGAATGAACGTGCATTAGTGACGGAAAACGATTTGGAACAATCCATTCTTGATAACCTGCAACACTTCCTGTTGGAAATGGGACATGGTTTCTGCTTTGAAGCCCGGCAAAAACGTATCTTGATTGATGAAGATTATTTCTTTGCCGACCTCGTATTCTATCACCGCATTTTGAAGTGCCATATCATTGTGGAATTGAAGATAGACAAATTTCGCCATGAATACGCCTCGCAACTAAATATGTACCTTAACTACTTTAAAGCGGAAGTAATGCAGCCGGACGATAATCCACCTATCGGTATTCTACTTTGTACGGAAAAGGGAGATACATTAGTAAAGTATGCCACTGCCGGATTAGATCCGAATATCTTCGTACAGAAGTACATGATAGAACTTCCAACCGAGGAAGAAATAAAAGAGTTCATTTCTTCCTCAAACTATTAAGGATAAATCAAGACTGAAAAAGATTGCTAGAAATTGGTTTAGTTCGTTTTGGCTATATAGACAAAGGGATAAACTAAACATAGTTTAGCACCACCTATTTCTTTTGCCTATATCACATATCCACATCGTGGTTCTCTTTTCATCCCACCTTGCTAAAAATAGTCAAATTCCTTTTTAAACTATGAATGCAACAATATTATCCCTTTCTGTTTTATTATTTTTGTAGAAAGAGCAAAGACATTGATAATGGATAATATAATAAGAAAGATACAAGAACTCTATCCTGTTTCGGATGATTCATTGCATCTGCTAAAGTACTGTTTTAAACAACAGACTTTTCCGGCTAAAACTATCATCATACAAGCTGGTCGTTTTGACAATCAAGTCTATTTCATAGAAAAAGGAATAACACGTTCATATATCCTGCATAATGGAAAAGAAATAACAACATGGTTTTCTATGGAAGGCGATGCGACTTGTGGTTCATGGGATTTATATCGACACAAAGCAGGATTTGAATATGTAGAAACCTTAGAAGAAACTTTAACCTACTCCATTTCTATAGACAAGTTGAATGATTTATATAAATCCCGTATTGACATTGCCAATTGGATGAGAGTGTTACAGCAAGAAAATTTTCTACTTTTACAGGACATTCATATTTCCCG
>ENA-OQCF01000960-OQCF01000960.1-human-gut-metagenome-genome-assembly--contig:-NODE-960-length-10368-cov-1.533932_pt1 | contig 10368 bp, 15 predicted proteins | sample MGYA00242756_ERZ504573 | MGnify/ENA primary metagenome ERZ504573 (study PRJEB26092, sample SAMD00036240) | human gut metagenome | host: Homo sapiens | study: EMG produced TPA metagenomics assembly of...
CGCCTACCGGTTACATACTGAACTATTGGAAGACCGATTCGGAAGGGGAGTTGCTGAAAATTCGCCGGGTAGAAATGCATAATGATGCGCTACTATTCAGAATGAGAGAGGCATGGTGGAGGAAGACAAGGAAGAACGGAAAAAATACGGCAGAGCCGGTGTGTTCTGTGTGCGCGATGTGAGATACTGATCTGTAGGAATAATCGGATAGTTTTCCTTCAAAGAATCTATTCGAAAATGCCAGAGATTGTCAATTGCATATTTGGTAAAAGATTGTGGGTTTAAGTATGCCGATGAAACATTCCATCATCGGCATACTCATTTTTTAAAAGCATACTTTTTAGCATGATTAATTTGTAAAGTATCAATAGATACGCTACACTTTTTCTTTTCGTAGGCAAATCTTAATCCGTATCTTCGTAGCATGAAAGAAGATATACGGAAAATACGGATGCGCCAAAAATGGCTTGAGCTATATGGTTAAACGGGTTCTATGACAAAGACTGCCCTTCGGCGAGGGATTCCTGTTTCACGTTATACCCTTGGATAAATCGTGAGAAAGAACAAGGCAAGTCGGATTTGTCCGATAAGTCTAAACGTCCATCAAGACTTGCCAATGTGAAGATAACACCTGAAATTGAAACCACTATCCTTAATCTGCGTGAGACGAGAAGATGGGGGAGCGCAACGGATTGCCAACTATCTGCTTAGGAAGAGAATAAAGCTCTCAGCCATGACGGTGTGGTATGTGTTAAAAAAGCATCAAGTCAAGACTGTTGTGAAACGACGTAAAAAGTCAGCCTGTACACGATACAGTAAAGAAATTCTAGGAGAGAGGGCTCAGCTGGATGTAATGAAAGTACGAAACGGGGCATACCAGTTCACAGCCATAGATGGTTGCACCCCTTTGAGAACTATTCGTGTATATCCCAATAAAAAAGCAGAAAGTACAATTCATTTTTAAATTCATAAAACATAGAAACAAGAAAAACTCTTATTCAATAAGCTGTGAACAATCAAAATATATCGCGGGTTGTTTTACGCTTTTAAATTCATCGGTCGGGGAACGGCCAGCGCTCTTGTCGGGACCACCCGTCCCGACAAGAATAAAAATTCGCTAATGTAGCAAATCTGTTGTTATGGCACAGATAAAACTTACATCAATGATATTTTGATTTGGTTATTAAGGATCATATTATTATTTGATTCTAGTTTAGGAAGCAGTTTACTTACTTTGGCTTTATTCTTCTCCCATTGATTGGGGTACCTTACATCTTGTAGATGTACGCACTTGTTCGTTTTTGATTTTTACTATGAAGTAAACATTATTGATTTTGTCTCTTTAGGTTTTACTAGGTTATGGTAGGGGGGTATCTTTTGGACAAAACATTGTTTGATTTCATTGTTTGAAATCATTGTTTCAGCTTTCTTAATAGAATCATTATTTGATGTTTCAGAATGTGCCATAATAGGGTGTTCTAGGCATATAGGCATAAAATAAGACACACAACTATTGCTGTATGTCTTACTCGTGGAGCGTATGAGACTCGAACTCATCACCTCGACACTGCCAGTGTCGCGCTCTAGCCAGATGAGCTAACGCCCCGTTGCCAACGTTTGCAGGCTTGCTTTCGTTTTTGATGGTGCAAATATAATGCATTATTCTGAAATAATTGCTATGTTTGCGAAAGAATTTGAAAAAATAAGTTATGCTGATATATAATACCACTTATCATGTAGAGGAAGGAGAAGACAAAAACTTCCTGATATGGATGCAGGAACACTATCTTCCCGAGGTAGAAAAGAACGGAACATTGTATGCTCCACGTATAGCCCGTATCTTGAGTCATATTGAAGAAGGAAGCATCTGCTATTCTGTTCAGTTTGAGGTGGAAAACTCTGCCAAACTGCATCGTTGGCATCAAGAGCAAGGAGTGAAACTGAACGAGGAATTACTGAATATCTTTAAAGATAAAGTGATTGGCTTTCCTACATTGATGGAGGTAATAGTGTGATACAACCGGTCAAAGAGAAAATAATATTGGGTATAGACCTGGTACCACCATTATGGGGTATGGAGTATTGCGTGTGGCAGGTGTCAAGCCGGAAATGATAGCCATGGGAATTATCGACCTCCGCAAATTTGGAGACCACTATCTGAAGTTACGTCATATTCATGAACGGGTACTGAGTATCATAGAGAGTTATTTGCCTGACGAGCTCGCTATTGAGGCCCCTTTCTTCGGAAAGAATGTACAGTCCATGTTGAAGTTGGGCGTGCGCAAGGCGTAGCATGGCAGCTGCTTTGAGCAGGGATATTCCCATTACGGAATATGCTCCTTTAAAAATAAAGATGGCCATCACCGGAAACGGACAGGCATCCAAGGAACAGGTGGCGGACATGTTGCAGCGTATGCTGCATTTTCCTAAAGAGGATATGCCTACTTTTATGGATGCAACGGACGGGCTTGCTGCTGCCTATTGTCACTTTCTGCAGATGGGCGTCCCACGGTGGAGAAAGGCTATCATGGCTGGAAAGACTTTATTGCCAAAAATCCGGATAAGGTGAAGAAGTGATAAGAATTGAAATGTAGAATCTAAAAATAATATCATGAAATTGAATGAACTTGCTATCATTGGAGTGGCCGCAACGACGGTTGTAAGCTGCACTCCCGCGAAGACGGAGTATGCTTCGTACGAACTTTACCCTGTCCGTTCGGGTAGTCTGACAGAGATGGAATATACACCTGCTGCCACGCAATTCACATTGTGGGCACCTACGGCGGATGAAGTTCGCCTGATGTTGTTCGAAGCAGGAGACGGAGGCATGCCTATGAAACTATTTCAATGGAATCCTCTGAAGAAGGAACTTGGAAAACTAAAGTTGAAAAGGACTTGATAGGTAAATTCTACACATTCAATGTGAAAATCAATGATAAGTGGTTGGGGGACACTCCGGGTATCAATGCCAAAGCTGTAGGGGTGAATGGAAAGCGTGCCGCCATCATCGACATGAAATCCACGGACCCCGAAGGATGGGCAGATGATAAACGTCCGGCATTGGCCTCTCCTGCCGATGTGATTCTTTATGAAATGCACCATCGTGATATGTCCATTGATCCGTCGTCGGGTATTGAGCATAAAGGAAAGTTCCTGGCATTGACAGAACAAGGAACGGTAAGTCCCGACAAGCTGGCAACCGGCATTGACCATCTGAAAGAATTGGGAGTGACACATGTACATCTCCTTCCGTCTTATGACTATGCCTCCGTTGATGAGACAAGGCTGGACGAGAACAAGTATAATTGGGGATATGATCCGCAGAACTACAATGTGCCTGACGGCTCTTATTCTACCGACCCCTACAAACCGGATGTTCGTATCCGGGAATTCAAGCAGATGGTGCAGGCTTTGCACAAAGCAGGTATCCGTGTTGTTCTGGATGTGGTGTATAACCATACTTTCAATACATCCGACAGTAATTTTGAACGTACAGTGCCGGGATACTTTTACCGTCAGCGACCGGACGGAACGTATGCAGACGGTTCGGCTTGTGGCAATGAAACTGCCAGCAACCGTCCGATGATGCGTAAATACATGATAGAGTCTGTATTACATTGGATTAATGAATATCACATTGACGGATTCCGTTTTGACTTGATGGGTATCCATGACATCGAGACAATGAACGAAATCCGTAAGGCGGCAACGTCTGTAGATCCGACCATATTTATATATGGTGAAGGATGGGCGGCATCGGCTCCACAGATGGCGGAAGATTCTCTGGCAATGAAAGCCAATACTTATAAGATGCCGGGTGTTGCTGCTTTCTCTGACGAAATGCGTGATGCTTTGCGCGGTCCGTTCAATGACAATCATCAAGGTGCTTTCCTTGCCGGATTGCCGGGAGGAGAGGAGAGCATAAAGTTTGGTATTGTAGGAGCCATCAGGCATCCGCAAGTAAATAATGACTCTGTGAATTATAGTAAGGCTCCGTGGGCGGAACAACCTACACAGATGATCAGCTATGTTTCCTGCATGATGATATGTGCTTGGTGGATAGGCTGAAAGCAAGTATCCCGGGTATTACTCCCGTAGAATTGGCAAAGCTTGACAAACTGGCGCAAACAGCCGTATTCACTTCCCAAGGTGTACCGTTTATTTATGCCGGTGAGGAAGTGATGCGTGACAAGAAGGGAGTACACAATAGTTTTGAGAGTCCCGATTCCATCAATGCGGTTGATTGGAGACGAAAGGCGGAGCATACAGATGTATTTGCTTATTATAAAGGTTTGATACAGCTTCGTAAAAAGCATCCGGCTTTCCGTATGGGTGATGCGGATTTGGTGCGTAAGCATTTGGAATTTCTACCGGTTGACGGCAGCAATGTGGTGGTTTACCGTCTGAAAGAAAATGCCAACGGTGATGCATGGGGAGATATTATAGTAGTCTTGAATGCCCGTAAGGAGCCTGCCAAACTTACCGTACCCGAAGGTAAATATACAGTGGTCTGCAAGGATGGCTTTATCAATGAACAAGGTTTGGGCACACTGTACGGCCCCGAAGTTGTTGTTCCGGCCCAATCGGCACTGATTATGTATAAATGATGATTGGATGATGCAGCAACATACAATACACATAGCGGGGGGCGTAGTACGCAACCCGCTTGTTCGTTTGACAGAGCCTGTCACCCTTGATTTTCTGGCAGGAGAACACATTGCCATTGTAGGACCGAACGGAGCCGGAAAGAGCCTCCTGGTGGATATGCTGATGGGAAAGTATCCTTTGCGTGATGGTGAGCTTACCTATGATTTCTCTCCCTCCCTCACGAAAACTGCCTATGACAATATCAAATACATTGCCTTCCGTGATACTTACGGTTCTGCCGATGCCAATTATTACTATCAACAGCGTTGGAATGCCCACGACCAGGAGGATGCTCCGCTAGTACGCGAAGTGCTGGGAGAGGTAAAAGACGATGCCTTGAGGCGGCAGCTATTTGAACTTTTCAGCATAGAGCCGATGCTTGACAAGAAAATCATTCTTCTCAGCAGTGGGGAGCTGCGCAAGTTTCAGTTGACTAAAGCTTTACTGACTGCTCCCCGAATTCTTATCATGACAATCCTTTCATAGGGCTGGATGCGCCTACCCGTGAACTGCTTTTTAATTTGCTGGAGCGGCTTACCCGGCTGGGCGAGTTGCAGATTGTCCTTGTGCTTTCCATGTTGGATGACATACCTTCATTTGTTACACACGTTGTGCCGGTAGAGGAGATGAAGGTGGGCGAAAAGATGGAACGTGAGGAGTATGTGCAGGCATTCTGTGCGGACAATCAGATGCGTATTCAGGAAGAGGCCGGAGCGTTGGAGGAATTGCAGCGGCGTATTCTCGATTTGCCCTACGAACATGCGAATTTCACTTCGGACGAAGTGGTGAAATTGAACGGGGTTAGCATCCGTTACGATGACCGTACCATTCTGAAGGAGCTGGATTGGACAGTGATGCGTGGTGAGAAGTGGGCGCTGAGTGGCGAGAACGGTGCCGGCAAGTCTACCTTGCTTAGTTTGGTTTGTGCGGATAATCCGCAGTCATACGCCTGCGATATCAGTCTTTTCGGACGGAAGCGCGGAACGGGGGAGAGTATTTGGGAAATCAAGAAACACATCGGTTATGTCAGTCCGGAAATGCATCGTGCTTATCTGAAGAATCTGCCTGCCATAGAGATTGTCGCTTCCGGTCTGCACGACAGCATCGGATTGTATAAACGTCCTCATGCCGAACAGATGTCGGTATGTGAGTGGTGGATGGAGATTTTCGGTATTGCCGCCTTGAAAGACAATCCTTTTCTGCAACTCTCCAGCGGGGAACAGCGTCTGGCATTATTGGCACGTGCTTTTGTCAAGGACCCGGAACTGCTGATATTGGATGAACCGCTTCATGGACTCGATACATACAACCGCCGTCGGGTTAAGAAGATTATAGAGGCATTCTGCCATCGTTGGGATAAAACGATGATTATGGTAACCCACTATGAGAATGAATTGCCGCAAACAATTACTAACCGTTTATTCTTGAAGCGAAACCGCTGACCGGATAATAATTACGTCAAGCAAAGATAATAAAGGACTGGCGGGAACCATTTATGGTGTAAATCGTTATATTTGTAATATCAACCATCTAAACATTTATATCATGAAGTTTTTTATTGATACGGCAAATTTGGAACAGATTCGGGAGGCCTATGACTTGGGCGTACTCGACGGAGTTACCACTAATCCTTCGCTTATGGCAAAAGAAGGTATCAAAGGAGTGGAGAACCAGCGTAAGCACTATGTGGACATCTGTAATATTGTGCAAGGCGATGTGAGTGCCGAGGTGATAGCTACCAACTATGAAGGCATGATTAAAGAGGGTGAAGAATTGGCAGCCTTGAATCCGCATATCGTAGTGAAGGTGCCTTGCATTGCAGAAGGTATCAAGGCCGTTAAATACTTCTCGGGCAAAGGTATCCGTACAAATTGTACTCTGGTATTTTCTGTCGGTCAGGCATTGCTTGCAGCAAGCAGGTGCAACGTATGTTTCTCCGTTTGTGGGCGTCTCGATGATATCTGTGAGGATGGCATTGCATTGGTTGCGAAGATTGTAGAGATGTACCGTTATTATGGATATACCACCCAGGTACTTGCCCGCCTCTATCCGTCATACGGCACATATCATGCAGTGTATAGAGGTGGGTGCTGATGTGGCTACTTTGTCCGCTTTCGGCCATTAAGGGTTTACTTAATCATCCGCTGACCGATTCCGGTCTGAGGAAGTTCCTTGAAGATTACAAACGCGTGAACGGATAAACTTAAAATATCCTATAAGCCTATCTTTCAATGTAATTATTGACTAATATTGGTGAGAAATAGAATAAAAAGATTTATTTTTGCGCCTTATATTTAGATATACAATAAGGCACCGATGAAAGATAGGCTCATAGGATTTATTAAGACATACTGCTTGTTTGTCTGCATTTTTGTGTTGCAGAAACCACTATTTATGCTGTTTTACGAATCGCTGTACCCGGATGCCTCGTGTGCGGACTGGTTCAGTGTCATTTGGCATGGGTTACCTTTAGACCTATCTCTGGCTGGTTATCTGACAGCTATTCCCGGTTTTCTTTTCATAACCTCTGTATGGACACTTTCTAAATCCCTTCATCGCATCTGGTGCGGCTATTTCCTCTTCATTTCTGTTCTTCTATCCATTATTTTTACTGTAGATTTAGGATTATACGAGTATTGGGGATTTCGTTTGGATGCCACACCGTTGTTCTATTTCTTTTCTTCTCCTAAAGAAGCAGTGGCCAGCGTCAGTATCTGGATGGTGCTGGGGGGAATTGTTGCAATGGCTGTTTATGCTGTCGTGCTGTATGTTGTTTTCTACAGCATCTTGTTGCAGAAGAAACTGTTGCTGCAGATGAAACTGCCTTATCGTCGCCTGAAGGTGTCAGGTATATTGTTGCTGATGACGGGGCTGCTGTTTATTCCTATCCGTGGAGGCTTTACAGTATCTACCATGAATGTGGGGAAAGTCTATTTCAGTGCCGAGCAGCGTCTGAACCATGCAGCTATCAACCTGCATTCAGTCTGATGGAATCTCTTGCCAAGCAGAAGGACTTTAGCAAGCAATACCGTTTTATGGAAGCTGCGGAGGCCGACCGGCTTTTTAAAGACATGCTTGAACCCGCAGTTGCCGGTGGTCAAACGGAAGAGACGGATTCTGTGCGGCAATCTGCCGATTCGCTGCATACTTTATTCAATACTCAGCGTCCCGATGTACTCTTTGTGATTCTTGAGAGTTTTTCCTCCAGGTTGATGACAGCTTTGGGAGGTGAGCCGAATATTGCCATCCATCTGGATAGCTTGAGTAAGGAAGGGGTGCTCTTTACGAACTTCTACGCCAACAGTTTTCGTACGGACCGTGGACTGGTGGCTATCTTGAGTGGCTATCCTGCCCAGCCCACTACGAGTATTATGAAGTATCCCCGTAAAACGCAGTCCATTCCTGCCATTGCAGGCAGCTTGCGGAAGGCGGGTTATGGTACCAAGTATTATTATGGCGGTGATGCGACTTTACCAATATGCGTTCCTACCTGATGTCATCGGGCTTTGAAGATATTGTTTCCGACCAGCTTTCCCGTAACGGAACGTTTAAGTAAGTGGGGGCGCACGACCATCTCGTATTCAACCGTCTGCTGGAAGACTTGAAAACCGAAGCTGCCGAAGGAACTGCAGAAGAGAAAACTCCTCATTTCCGTGTCTTGCAGACCTCCAGCAGCCACGAGCCTTTTGAAGTACCTTTCCGTCGTCTGGAGAATGACCGGCTGAACGCCTTTGCCTATACGGATAGTTGTGCAGGTGATTTTGTAAGACAGTTCCGTGAGCTCCCCCAGTGGAAGAATACGGTGATTGTGTTTGTTCCAGACCACTTGGGAGCTTATCCCGAACATATCGACAATTTGTCGGTAGAACGCTACCGGATACCTCTGTTGATGGTGGGCGGTGCCATCCGAGAGCCGAGGCGCATTGACGTCTATGGCTCGCAACATGACATTGCAGCCACGTTGCTGGCCCAATTGGCGCTGCCCCATGAAGAGTTTGTCTTCAGTAAAGATATGCTTAATCCCGCTTCCCCTCATTTCGCGTTCTTTACCGTACCCGATGCTTTCGGTATGGTGACAGCGGACAACCAGGTGATATTCAATTGCCAGGCAGGTGCTGTGGTAGTGGATGAGGGCACGGCAAAGGGAAAGAACTTGCCGTTGGGCAAAGCCTATCTGCAGAAATTGTATGACGATATAGCAAAAAGATAAAGGAAGATAATTAAAGTATAAGAGTATAAAGTATAAGAGTATAAAGTATGACAGCACTTATGGATGTCTTGCAAGGGGCGATAGATATAGACACAAACATTTTTCATCAATGGGATGCACAACACCTTTTTCGATTACTTTATGAGTGCCTACAGCGGTAAGTGGGTCTGGGTGCCGATGTATGCTGCCATTTGGTATGTGATGCTGCGCAACTTCCATTGGAAAGTGACTTTGTTCTGCATGGTCGGTCTGGCACTCGTAATTACCATTGCCGACCAGACGGGGGCAACATTGATACGCCCGTATGTGGAACGCCTTCGTCCCGCCAATCTGGAAAATCCCATATCCGACATGGTGCATATCGTAAACGGACATCGAGGAGGGCGTTATGGATTCCCCTCCTGTCATGCTGCCAATACTTTTTGGCCTGGCATTCTTTGTCTGGTTTCTTTTCCGTAAACGATGGCTCACTGTGTTTATGATGGGATGGGCGTTGCTGACCTGCTATTCACGTGTCTACTTGGGAGTGCATTATCCGGGCGATCTCATCGCGGGAACATTGGTTGGATTGATTGCCGCATACATTGTATATCGCCTTTTCCTGAAAGTCAGCGGGTATAAGACCATGAAGAAAGTCCCCCATATTTATGCTCCCATATTGGTGGGCGGATTGACGATAGTTGGGATATTGATATATTCCACGGTGATGATATTGCAGGCTCAGACTGATGATTTATCGTCACCATTGCTTCCCTCGGACGTATATTTAGTCGTGAAGTGTAGCTTTGCGTGGTGGAATATGTTGTGTAAGCATACTCTTTTTTGTTGAACAGGTTGTTGAGGCTTGCTTCCAATCTCCATTTTTTTCTTTTATAGATAAGGGATGCATCTGCGAACACGGTGTTGAGATGTGCGTCCCCTCCTAAGTCATTCCGGTAATGCTCGCCGGATAGCCGTAGGTCTACCTGCCCGATACTGAATGTGAGATGTAGCCGTTGTACGAAGTCCAGTAACGGGGTGAGACGGGTATCACTTCCTATCTTACTGCCGCCATAGCCTAATGTGGCATGATATTCCGCTTCAAAAACATCTGCGGGCGACCAGATTATTTTAGGCTCTGCTTTCAGATAATCATAACGATAGGTCTGCAGAAGACTTTGCCGGTTACCCTCGCTGTCAGCCAGGCGGGTAAGCTGTTCGCCATTGCTGCGACTGAGTAGTAGGGTGAGTGAGGTTTTCAAATTCCAGTCGTATATACCTTTGGAGAAAGTACTGCTGAGATTCCAGCTATCGTTATGGTTCGGTAGTTCACGACGAGTGTAGACAATGGCATTTTCGGAAACACTCTGTTCGAAAAGAGTATTCCGGTTGCTGCGGCTGTAGGTTAGTGCGGCAGTGATGAAAAATTCCTGTACAGTGTTTTTGTACTCTCCGTAGAGATTGTAGGTTTGCGTGAGGCTGGTAGGGAAAAGTCCGTTGCGTCTCGCCAGGTGCGGTAATCAGTTTGGTAG
>ENA-OQCF01000961-OQCF01000961.1-human-gut-metagenome-genome-assembly--contig:-NODE-961-length-10364-cov-6.060760_pt1 | contig 10364 bp, 9 predicted proteins | sample MGYA00242756_ERZ504573 | MGnify/ENA primary metagenome ERZ504573 (study PRJEB26092, sample SAMD00036240) | human gut metagenome | host: Homo sapiens | study: EMG produced TPA metagenomics assembly of...
GTTCATTGAACCTCCTGTCTCTTGCTAGCTTCTCGGTGAAGCTATGTAAGCACGACACGCCGTTCTTTCGCACCGCAAGGTGCGAATATGAGCAGGGTTTGGGGCAGGCACGCCCCAACAAGATCACTTCGGAAATGCAGATGCATTGAAGAAGTGAAGTCCCGATGGAGCACAACATTTTCAAGAATTGAAAATTTGTGGCCACGGGACGGTTCTTGCCCTCCACCGCTGCGCTCAAAACGTATTTCCGAAAATTGTTTCCGAATTGTTAAGACACAAAAATAAGTAGAGAGTTCCGCTGCTCGTGTATGTTGATCGCCGTTTGACCCGAACGAAGTTCCTGCCCCTGTTTTGCAGCGGCGTTGGCCGGAAAGCCGGTATCACATTCGGACGGCTCATGAAATTTTCAAGGTACAGCTTCCCGGAAAAGAAAAAGACCGCCCACGCAGTACAGGCGAAGGATTTTGTCGGGTGAAACGGCGGCAAAACGATCGGGTGTGTTGTGGGGCGGTACGTTCTTTTGGGGGCAATCACTCACTGAAAGTGGTGGTTATCACGGTGAGAACCACCACTTTTCATAGCAAGCCAACTTTTCAATGCATCGGCAACATCGTTGGCTTGCATATCGCAAATATGAAGTTTCGGTTGAGCCAATTTCTTATCTTGCGATAATGTGATTTGTGACAAAGGGTATCATGGTTTGCAAGGTGCGTCAAGATGGTTTTGAGTATTTTATTGTGGTAAAGCAATAATAGTAGGACTTATAAAAAAAATTGGAAGCTTTCAGCATAGCGGACACTTCCATAAGTTTACCCATTCATACTGAAATTTCAAGTCTATGTTTCGGATAAAAAACTGTTCTGCTTTTCAACGTATATCTTCTGCCAGGCACCGCCAGTGGCACGATATACAGCTGGCGTACAGCCGTAGCGCACCTGAAACTTTTTTATAAAAGAAGTTCTGGTTGGAATAGCCACACTGGTTGGCGATCTGACTAATAGGTGCTTCGGTGGTCAACAGCAGGAAGGCGGCGCGGGACAGCCGCCCATCCGATACCAGATCCTTGAAGGCACTGCCGGTGCCCTCCTTGACCATGCGAGAAAGGTAATTGGGGTGGAAGCCAAAATGCGCTGCAGTGCTTTCCAGTGTGCAGTCGATGCAGTGGTCATCCATGTATTGCAGCACTTCGGTGAGATAGTTCTTGTTGGATTTGTGGTATTCGTGTTCCTGATTGCCCTGATAGCAGCGTGCCAGCTCGATGAAGATCAGCTCATATAATTCTCCACCGCACCCGCCGTGCAGGTGGTAGGGTCCAGATATTCGCAGAACACACACTCAAACAGATCCCGGAAAATATACGACCGCTCCGTATGAAACAGCAGATAATGGTCGTGATCGTTGCGCTCGTTCAGCGCATTGGAAAGAAACCGCGGCACCGCTCCACTGGCGGCAAGCCGCTCGATGAAGCTTGCCTTGAAATAATTCTGCCCCATCAGGCAGTTGAGCAGGATGTCGTTTTCGCCGGTGGGCAACACCCGGTGCACCACATCCCGGTCCAGAATGGTCACATCGCCGGTGTACATCTCAACCGTCTGGCCGTTGATCTCTTGCACGCAGGTGCCGGAGTACACATAGTTCATTTCAATGTAGTTGTGGCGGTGCAGCGGCACCATGCCAAAACGGGTCTGCTTGTTAAAGGCCAGATTGCCTCCCTCCAGCACGCGGGGCGCAATTTTTGGGGAGATCACACCATGCAGATTGGAGGCCGCCTGTTTTTTAGGGGACGGAAAAAACAGGATCTCATCGCTGTTGTCCGCACCCGTCACAACAGTCGCTTCGCCCTCATACCGGAAATTTTTGAAATAGATCAGAGAATCCTCCGGGTGCTCCCGGTAGTGCAGTTCTTTTTCACTGAGGGGAAAGAGCATTTCCCGGAATGCCTCACGCGCCAGCATGGCAGATACCTCCCAAAAGGTTTGATTTTGTCAGTGAGTGTCTTAAACTTTGCCAGTATCGTTCGACGAAAAGTTTGATTTTGTCAGCACCGGAGTTTGCTTTTGAGATTGTGACACCGTGCCGGATACGGTACAATACAGGTACGATTTGGACACAAGCATACAATGAAATGCCAGCTGTGTCAAGTTTTTGTGCGTATTTTGGAAGATGTCAAAGAGAAGGAGAACAAGATCATGGCAAGAAAAGACTACGATCAATTTGCCGATGAGCTGATCGCGGCAGTCGGCGGCAAAGAGAACATTGTCAGTGTGACGAACTGCATGACCCGTCTGCGCTTTGTGCTGGCAGAGAGAGCATCGTCAAGGATGACGAGGTCAAAAAAATCAAAGGCGTGATGAGCGTTGTGCACGGTGCAGGACAGTACCAGATCCCCATCGGTACTTATGTCTCTGACCTGTGCCCCGTCGTCAAGGCAAAGCTGGGCCTGACGGAGGATGCCATGGCTGCCGGCAAGGCCAAGGCCGAAAGCATGCGTGTGGTCAAGAAGGACAGCTTCTTCAACAAGTTCTTCAAGGCCATTTCCGGCTGCATCCTGCCCATGATCGCACCCATGGCCGCCGGTGGTATCATCAAGGGCGTTCTGACCATCCTGACCACCTTCGGTGTGCTCACCAGTGACAACGGCATTTACCTGATCCTGTATGCAGCGGCCGATGCGCTGATGTACTTTATGCCCATCATCGTCGGTTTCTCGGCCGGCAAGGTCTTTGGCATGAATCCTTATACCGCTGCTGTCATCGGCGCAGCGATGCTGTACCCGAAGCTGGCTGCTTTCGTGGGCGCGGAGGAAACGCTTACCTTCTTCGGCCTCAAGGTCACGATGCTGGATTACTCCCAGACCATGCTGCCCATCCTGCTGGCCGTCTTTGTGGCAAGCTGGATCGAAAAGGCTGCGAAAAAGATCATCCCGCAGATGCTGCAATTGATGTTCGTGCCGACTGTGGTGCTGGTCATCACGCTGCCGCTCACCCTGCTGGTGGTCGGCCCGGTCATGGCAGGCGTTTCCAATGCTCTGGCTACCGGTGTCAACGCGCTGTACAATGCGGTGCCTGTGGTCTGCGGCGGTGTTCTGGGCGCGTTCTGGCAGCTGTTCGTCATGATGGGTGTCCATTCAGCCATGCTCCCCATCATCCTCAACAACCTTACCACCCTGGGTTACTGCCCGGTCAACGCCATCTTGGGCCTGACCGTCTGGGCACTGGCTGGTGTGGCTCTGGGCTACGCACTCAAGGTGAAGGATGGTGAGACCCGCGCAACGGCATTCGGCACCATGGCTTCTGCGCTGTGCGGCATCACCGAGCCGGTCATCTATACCGTGGCCCTGACCAACTTCAAGCGGTTTATCTGCGCCTTCGTGGGTGGCGGCGTTGCCGGTGTCATCGGTGGTATCCTGGGCATCAAGTTCTACACTTGGGGCGGTGACGGCATCTTCCGTATCCCGTCCATGATCAACCCCGCAGGTCTGGATATCAGCTTCTGGGGCTTCCTGATCTGCGCAGCCATTGCGTTTGTGGTTTCTGCAATCGGCAGTTATGCTGTGACCAGCGCGGACGAAAAAGCGTAATATTTCCCGCATGGCACCTGCCTCTTGCAAAAGGGACGGGTGCTGTGCTATGTTCAGAGTGAGTGAAACGGAAGGAAAGGACCCGAGCATGAAAAGCGTTTGTGATGTCCTGCATGGACAGACCCCCAATGCCCTGTATCCCTTTTTGTGGGTGCATGGCGTAGAGAGTGAAGAAGAACTGCGCCGCGAGGTGCAGAAGATCCGCGAAAGCGGCATCGGCGGCTTCTGTGTGGAAGCCGTCCGCACAAGGATTTCAACGGTCCGGGCTGGTTCCGGGATCTGGCCCTGCTGCTGGACGAAGCAAAGCGCACGGGTATGGAGATGTGGATCCTGGATGACAGCCACTTTCCCACCGGTTTTGCGGATGGTGCGGTCAAGCGGGAGCACCCGGAGCTGTGCAAAAAGTTTCTCTGCTGCAAAACGCTGGATTATGCCGGCCCGATGGAGAACATGACCGCTGTTCTCAAGTATGCCCTCCGCGACCCGCGTGACAAAATCCTGGCTGTGACCCTGAGCCGCAAAACCGCGTTTGAAACCATTGACCCGACCACAACCATCGACTTGACGGACAAAGTTTATACTTTTGAAGATGCCGTACGGGGGAGATCATGCTTTCCTCCATGGGCCAGCCGCTGCCCGGCAACCCCAAGGAAGGTCCCTGCGTGGCCGTGGATTTTGACCTGCCGGATGGACAGTGGACTCTGAACGTCATCACTGTCAGCTACAAGGGCGGCGAGAAACAGACGGAAGGCTATCTGAACCCGCTGGATTCGGCGGCGACCAAGGTACTGCTGGATACCGTCTATGAGCCGATCTATGCCCACTTCGGGGAGGAGTTTGGCAAAACGCTGTGCGGGTTCTTCTCGGATGAGCCGCGGCTTGGCAACATCCACGGGGCGGAGGATGCCGCCATCGGCCACAACAGCGCCATGAACCTGCCCTGGCGGGATGGCATGGAGAACCTGCTGGCCGGAAAGCTGGCCGGAACGGCTCTGACAGACCGTGCTGCCGGGAACATCCGTGCGTTGCTGCCGCTGTTGTTCCTGCACAGCAGCGATGAGAGCGCTCATGTGGCACAGTATACCTATATGGATCTGGTCAGCCAGCTGTACAGCGACAACTTTGATGGTGTTCTGGCGGCCTGGTGCCATGCCCACCACTGCGAGCACATCGGCCATACCATCGAGGACAACAATGCCACGGCTCGTCTGGGCTATGGTGCAGGGCACTTCTACCGCGCCATGGCGCATCAGGATATGTCCGGTATCGATGTGGTCATCCAGCAACTGCTGCCCGGTATGGATGAGGGAATGTTCAAGGGCATGCACAGCCCCGGCTGGGACGGCGAGTTTTTTACCTATATGTTGGGCAAGCTGGGGGCAAGTCTGGCCCACTTGGACCCTGCCAAGAAAGGCCGTGCCATGTGTGAGCTGTTCGGTGCCTATGGCTGGGGCGAAGGCAACCGCCTGTGCAAGTGGCTGTCGGACTATATGCTGGTGCGCGGCATCAATCAGTTTGTGCCGCACGCCTTCAACGCGGCACCCTTCCCGGACCCGGACTGCCCGCCGCATTTCTATGCCCACGGCCATAATCCGCAATATCCGGAATTCCGGCAGGTAGCCAACTACCTCAACCGGATGTCCGCAGTGCTGTCTGGCACCCATGTGCTCCGGTGGCGCTGCTGTATCAGGCCGAAGCCGAATGGAGCGGCGAGTTTATGCTCACCCAGAAACCAGCGGCCCGGCTGGCCCGCAATGGTATCGACTATGAGCTGGTGCCCTGTGAGGTGTTGAAAGCGGACACCGCGAAGGATGGTGCGCTGCACCTGAACGGCATGCAGTTCCGCGCGCTGGTCATCCCGTACGCCGAGGCGCTGCCTGTTGCACTGCTGGAGAATGTACAGCGCTATCTGGATGCTGGGGTCAAAGTTTATTTTGTGGGCGGTCTGCCCATTCGCTGCTGTGAAGGCGGTCCGGCACCGGTACTGGAACATGCGGTCGTCACCACGCTGGATGCGCTGGTGGAGACGCTTACGGCAGACAGTATCCCTGCGCTGCATCTGAGCGCAGCGGCACCATATCTGCGATACTACCACGCTCGGCAGGCAGACGGTGATGTCTACTTCTTCACGAATGAGGGCACGCAGCCGCTTTGCACCACTGTGACTGGTGCAAAGCCCGGTGCAGCCTTTGTATACGATGCCTTTGCCAACGTTGTGACGGCAGCACCGGATGCCTTTGCTCTGACACTGGCTTCTTATGAATCCCGCTGCATTCTGGTGCCGGATGACCCGACTGCATTGCAGGTGCAGGCGGTGGCGGCTCTGCCTGCCGGTGTTCCGGCGGACTGCATTCATTTGACAGCATGCACTGTTTCGCTGGCCGATGCCGACACTGGCTGCGCCGAATATGGTGCCCCGCTCCCGCTGGAAAAACTGCTCTCTCTGCACCGTCTGCCGGGCTGCATCGCGTTTGCAGGCCGGGCACGGTATGCATTCCGCTTTACGCTGAACGAAGCACAGGCCGCACGGCCCGCCGTGCTGGCCCTGACGGCACAGGAAGGTGCAATCGTCCGAGTGAACGGGACGGACTGCGGTGTACGGATCTGCCCTCCTTACCGCTATGCAATCTCCGGTTCCCTGCACACCGGGAGAATTTGTTGGAAATCGAGGTGAACACCACCCTTGGCCGCCGGATGAATGATTTTCTGGGGCAGTATATGCCCACCGAGCCACAAGGCTTGAAGAGTGAAGTAACCATACAGCTGTTCTAAAAAACTATAATCAACGATGCCCTTTGTTACTGACAAGGGGCATCGCTTTGTTTTGGGTAGCTTGAGCGAGCGACAACCACCAGCTCTGCTGGTGGAGAAGAAAATGCTTTAGCTATAAGATTCGAGCGAAGCGAGATGACAAAGAAATTGTCATCTTAGAAGATGCACTTTATGATACTGCTCGTTAGAGCAGTAGGGCAAGTAATGCAGATGAAAGATGCTTGCTCGTGGCCCCTTGCAGGGGCTTTGCTAGTATTATGCCCTTCTAGGGCTTACTCAAGCCACCGGCTCAGCCGGTGGTTTTGACTGTGCGCGTTGAAAAGCAACCTTAAAATGTCAAATTCTTCCCACAGATTTTTCAACAGGATATTGCGGAGCAACTAAGGTTTGACGCATACGATCGTTCTGATTTTTTTCGTAGAAAAGGATGCGTTTTCAGTTTGTCTCGTTATAATTTGGAAAAGGACTTCTTCGGGTCAGAAGCCAGACAGAAAAGGTGGAATTTGATGCTGTTCTTGTCGTTTCTGTTTCATAACACTTTCAGAATGCGACTAAAAATGAGACAGGCCAGCCTCTTTTCGGGCCGTCTATCTCATTTTTTTGGAAAAACTGTTTTACAACAATCGCGCGATATCAGAGATGATCCAGAAAATCAGGAGAGATCCTCGCCATTGGAGGCGATGACTTTCTTATACCAGTAGAAGCTGTCCTTCTTCTCCCGGCTCAGGTCGCCGGTGCCGTCATCAAATTTGTTGACGTAGATAAAGCCATAGCGCTTTGCCATCTCACCTGTGGACGCAGACACCAGGTCGATGCAGCCCCAGGGGGTGTAACCCATCAGATCCACGCCGTCCTTCACGGCCTCGGCCATCTGCTCGATGTGCTGGCGCAGGTAGTCGATGCGGTAGCTGTCGTGGATCTTGCCGTCCTCGCTCTTCACATCGTAAGCGCCCAGGCCGTTTTCCACTACCATCATGGGCAGATGATAGCGATCGTAGATCTCGTTCAGGGTGTAGCGCAGGCCAATGGGGTCGATCTGCCAGCCCCAGTCGCTGGCTTTCAGGTAGGGGTTCTTCTTGCCGGTGGCGATATTACCGCCCACGTCCTCGGCGTCCTTGTGGGTGGTGACGCAGTTGGACATGTAGTAGCTGAAGGTGTAGAAGTCCACGGTGCCGGCCTTCAGGATGGCGGCATCCTCCGGCTCCTGATGGATGGTGATGTTGTGCTCGGCGAAGAAACGCTTCATATAATAGGGATACTCACCGCGCACATGCATATCGGAACAGAACCAGTTCATGATCTGCATCTGCTTCTGGTTGGCCACCACGTCGGCGGGGTCACAGGTCATGGGATAGCTGGTGATGGAGCAGATCATGCAGCCCATCTTGAACTGGGGGTAGTTGTCGTGGGCATACTTGACAGCCCTGGCGCTGGCCACGAACATGTTGTGCAGGGCCTGGAAGCGTGCCTGCTCGTCGTTTGGCACATCGGCGGTGGAACCCTCGTATCCCTGGATGGTGCCGGTGTTCAGGATGCCGCCTATGGGCATGGTGCCGGTGTTGATCTCGTTGAAGGTGAGCCAGTACTTGACTTTGTCCTTGTAGCGCTCGAAGATGGTTTTGCAGTAGTTCATGTAGAAGTCGATTAGCTCGCGGCTGGCCCAGCCGTTGTACCTTTCCACCAGAGCGTAGGGCAGCTCGCAGTGGCTGATGGTGACCAGCGGCTCGATGCCGTGCTTCTTGCAGCAGTCAAAAACGCGGTCGTAAAATTCCAGGCCCTTCTCGTTGGGCTCGCTCTCCATGCCAGTGGGGAAGATGCGGGTCCAGTTGATGGAGGTGCGGAAGGTCTTGAAGCCCATCTCCGCAAACAGAGCAATGTCCTCTTCGTAGTGGTGGTAGAAGTCGATGGCTTCATGACTGGGGTACAGGCGGTCCGGGTGGATGTGGGTGGTCACCCACTTCGGGCTGGTGTGGGAGCCGTTGGTACACATATCCGGTACGCTGGGGCCTTTGCCGTCCACGTCCCAGGCACCCTCGAACTGGTTGGCTGCACATGCACCGCCCCACAGGAAATCATCGCGGAAAACACTCATAATCTCTTATTCTCCTTCTTATCGATCAATCGTTTCTTGTTCTTGAAAGGCTCATCACTGTAATTAAGAAAATCAGTCGAGGAACTCCTCGTTCAGGGTCACGCCAAAGTCGCGGGCGATGGCGCGCAGGTCATCATCGGTGATGGTCTGACGGATGAGGCCGCCACTCATGCTCAGCACCTTGACATAGATCTCGGCACTCTTCTCGATGGTGTGAGCCAGACCAAAGGCGATGTCAAAATCCGGGCCGGAAACGAACAGGCCGTGCTGTGCCCAAATGGCTGCCTGATATTTCTTCATCAGTTCGCTGGTGGCCATGGCGATGTCTGCACCGCCGGGCACCATCCAGGGGCAGACGCCCACACCTTCCGGGAAGACCACCGGGCACTCGGTGGCGCTCTGCCACAAAGCACGGGAGAAGTCGCGGTCGGTCAGGGGCAGAATGTAGGTCAGAGCGATGACATTGGTGGCATGGCAATGGTAGATGACGCGGTTTGCGCCGTTCGTGGCCGCCTTGCGGACGCTGTGGTTCATGAAGTGGCTGGGGAACTCGGAAGTGGCTTTGCGCCGCCTTCCAGGCCCCAGACGATGCGCCAGCTGTCGCCCTTGTCGTTGATCTCCACGATGCCGATGCTGTGGATGGGGTCCGGCTCCACATTGCGGAAGAACTTGCCGGAACCGGTGGTGATGAAATACTCCCCGGCCAGGTTGTCGGCCTGCACGCCCATGTTGACCCATTCACCGGGCTGTGCATTGAAGAAGGGACGGCACTCGGCCACTTCCTCTTCCTTCATACGGTAGGTCAGGTTGCCGCCGTTGCGCTCGTGCCAGCCCTGCAGCCAGCCGTCGTTGCACATGCGGATGTAGCCCTTGACGATTGCAATATCCAGAATGCCCATGATAAAATACCTCTCTTTTCTCTCAGCTTATCGGGTGATGACGTCCACCGGAATATTGAAGATCTTTGCCACCTTCAGGATGGTATCGATGTGGCGGCCGGTGGCAGCAGCCATGTGATGGGTGGGGCTTGCCTCGCTCCAGCGGTTGCAGAACTCCCGTGCCCCGCAGGTAAAGCGGGTGCGCATGTTGGTGTCACCAAAGGTGAAGATGGGGCCAGGCTCGTTGACGCCCTCGGCCACCACGAACTTGAAGTGACCGTCCTTGTCCTGCGTGATGCCCAGATAGGTCACGGGGCCAAGGTGCGGATAGAACTGGGTCAGATAGCCGCCGCCGGTCTTGCCGTGGAACACCGGCACGATCTTCATGGTGGGCTTCTTCTCGGAAATGTTGGCATCGCCGGAACCGGAATGGCCGATGATGCAGATATCCTCGTCAAAGTCGATGGAGTACATCTCACTCAGCTGGCCGCAGCCTGCAATGGTCTTGAGGATGGACATGGCCATAGCCACCTTGATGTCACCCTCCACGGCACAGGCAACGCCCTGCTTGATAAGCATGGAGAAGGCCGGGATCAGCATGCTGTCCAGCACACCGGCCTTGCCCTTGGCAAAACCATCGTAATGCGACGCGATGAAGGCGATCTTCTCGTCCTTGACCCACTGCTCAAAGGCGACGACATACTTTGCCATCTCCCAGACCTTTTCCACCGTGCCGCCGCCTTCGATATCGAAGGTATTCAGGATATCCTCTGCCTTGGCACGGATGGCAGCTTCGTCGGTGATGTTGTCGGCGATGGCCCACATCTTTTCCCAGTCGAACTGCTTGGTATACAGCCACATCCGGTTGTAGAGATTCGTTTCGTCGATGTACAGGTCCATCATACCGGGATACGGGCGGCCGATCTGGGCCAGATTGGTGTCGCGGAAACGGCGGCGCACCTGAGCCGCACGGCACCAGTCCTCCGATCTCGCCTGCACCTGCGGGTCGCCGCCTTCTACCACACCGGTGATGACGGCATGA